>ERZ1370068.1872-contig-11823_pt1 | contig 26625 bp, 33 predicted proteins | sample MGYA00561227_ERZ1370068 | MGnify/ENA primary metagenome ERZ1370068 (study PRJEB38410, sample SAMEA6850437) | metagenome | study: Metagenomic assessment of the ecological functions of the soil: analysis of the soil microbiota associated with the...
GGTTGCTGGTATTGCTGTCAGGAGATAAGGGCGGTCGAGGTCCTGGCGGCGGCGGCTCGCGCATGTCGGACCCTCCCTGAATGCCGGCGCGAATCGCCCGGTCAGACGGACCGCCCAAGCTAGCACGGAAAGCTGAGGATTTGCTGACCGCGGCGGGATGGCGCGGTCGCCGAGGGCTGAAGCCGCCTCAGCGGACCAGGATCGGGGCTCCTCCGCCCTGCGCGGCTCCCACGCGGCCGATGCGGAACACGGTCTCGCCGCTGCGGGCGAGCGCGCGCGCTCGGCGGCGTCGGCATCCCGGGCGGCGACCACGATCGTCATGCCGATTCCGCAGTTGAATACCCGCAGCATCTCGTCGTCGGCGATCCCGCCCTCGCGCTGCAGCCACTCGAACAGCGGCGGCATCTTCCACGCCGAGCGCGACGATCACCGCTTTCGCTTCTTCGGCAGCACGCGCGGTAGATTTTCCACCAGCCCGCCGCCCGTGATGTGCGCGAGGCCCTTGACGCGCGATCCTCCGGAGCAGCTCGAGCACGGGCTTCACGTAGATGCGTCGGCTCGAGGAGAGCGTCGCCCAGGGGCCTGCCGTGGAGTCCGACGCGGAGATCGGGCCTCGCCCGCTCGAGGATGCGGCGCACCAGCGAGTAGCCGTTGGAATGCAGCCCGCTCGAGGCGAGGCCGAGGACGGCGTCGCCCGCGCCGATGCCGCGCCCGTCGATGATCTGCGCTTTCTCGACCACGCCGACGGCGAACCCGGCGAGGTCGTACTCGCCCTCCGCGTACATCCCCGGCATCTCGGCGGTCTCGCCGCCGATCAGCGCGCAGCCGGCGAGCTCGCAGCCGCGCGCGATGCCCTTCGACGACCGTCGGTCGCGACCGCGACGTCGAGCTTGCCGCAGGCGAAATAGTCGAGGAAGAAGAGCGGCTCGGCGCCCTGCGTGAGAATGTCGTTGACGCTCATCGCCACGAGGTCGATGCCGACCGTGTCGTGGCGCTCGAGCTCGAAGGCGAGCTTCAGCTTGGTGCCGACGCCGTCGGTGCCCGATACGAGCACCGGCTCGCGGTATTTCTTGGGATCTCTGGCGAGCGCGCCGAAGCCGCCGATGCCGGCGAGCACTTCCGGGCGCAGCGTCCTCTTCGCGAAGGGCTTGATCGCCTCGACCAGCGCGTCGCCCGCGTCGATGTCCACCCCTGCGTCGCGGTAGGTGATCGGCTTCTTGCTGGTCAAGACTGGAGGTTGCAGATAAAGTGGCGTGTATTCGCCCTCGAATTTTAATCGAAATGCCCTCCGCCCGCCTAGGCGCTGGATTGATGCAACAACTCGCTGCTCGAGCTCGCCCCGCCCCCGCCCCCGACGCTCGGAGAATTTCTCCCCGGGAGAAACGGCGCGGCGCTCGAAGGCCCTGCGCGAGGCGCTCGCGGACGGCGAGCGCTTCGTCTTCCTCTGGGGACCGGGCGGCAGCGGCAAGACGCACCTCCTGCGCGCCTTCTCCGAGGCGGCGGCGGCCGCGAGACCGCGAAGCCGCCGACGGCCGACGACGTCGGGCGCCTCGGCGAAGCGGAGCAGGTCGCGCTGTTCGACCTGTGCAACCGCCTGCGCGGCTCGGAGGTGCGCTCGCCGCGAGCGGCGAGGCGCCGCCCGCGCAGCTCGCCCTGCGCCCCGACCTGCGCTCGCGCCTCGCCTCGGGGATCGTGCTGCAGCTGCATCCCTGAGCGACGACGGACAAGGCCGCCGCGCTCTCGGCGCACGCCGCCGGGCGCGGCATCGCGCTCGAGCGCGAGCCTGATCGCGTACCTGCTCACGCACTTCGACCGCGACATGGGCACGCAGATCGCGCTGCTCGACGCCCTCGACCGGTATTCGCTGCAGCGCAAGCGCCCGATCACGCTGCCGCTGCTCAAGGAAGCGTTGCGCCTCGCTCGACGCAGCCGGAGGCGCGCGCGCTGATGGCGGCTTCGGAGCTCGCGCTGTTCGATCTGGACAACACCCTGCTCTCCGGGGACAGCGACTACGAGTGGGCGCAGTTCCTGATCGAGCGCGGCGTGCTCGAGCGCTCCGAGTACGAGGCGAAGAACGACCGCTTCTTCCGCCAGTACAAGGCGGGGCGCCTCGACATCCACGAGTTCCTCGATTTCCAGCTCGCGCCGCTGGCACGCCACCCGCGCGAGCGAGCTCGACCAGCTGGCACGCCGAGTTCATGCGCGCCAGGATCGAGCCCATCATCCGCGCCAAAGGCGAGGGAGCTCGTGCGCGCGGCATCTCGCGCCAGGGCGACCTGTGCGCGATCGTCACCTCGACCAACGCCTTCATCACCGCGCCGATCGCGCGCGAGCTCGGCATCGACCACCTGCTCGCGACCGAGCTCGAGGTGCAGCGGACGGCAGGTTCACGGGCAAGCCCTCCGGCACGCCCTCTTTCCGCGAGGGCAAGGTGACGCGGCGTCGCGGAATGGCTGGGCGAGCTGCAGGCGAGACTCTCGCGTCGTTCTCCGGCGAGCTGGTTCTACAGCGACTCGCACAACGACCTGCCGCTGCTCGAGCGCGTCACGCCGCCCGGTGCGCGGTGGACCCCGACGAAGTCCTGCGCGGCGAAGCGCTCGCCCGCGGCTGGCAGGTGATCAGTCTGCAATGAGCAGCCTCGAATGAAGGCCGCGCCGGTCGTCGTCGCTCGCGCTCGTTCCGGCGAGCCTTGCGCTGGGGATCGCCTTCGGCAGCGTCGACCTGGGCCCGGCGCAGCTCGCCGACGCGCTTCTGGGCCGCGGCGACGAGATCGCGCGCGAAATCGTCTGGGGCGTGCGCGCGCCCCGGGCCCTCGCCGGCGTTCGCCTGCGGCGGGCTGCTCGCGCTCGCCGGCGCGCTGCTCCAGGTGCTCCTGAGAAATCCGCTGGCCGATCCGGCGATCCTCGGCGTGTCGGGCGGAGCCGCGGCCGGCGCGCTCGCGGCGATGCTCGCGCGGCGCCGCGGCGGCCGGGGTCAGCCTCGCGGCGCTCGCGGGCGCGGCGATCGCAGCCGGCGCGGTGTTCGCGTTCTCGCTGGGGCGCTCGGGCTGGAATCCCTACCGCGTGCTGCTCACCGGCGTCGCGCTCGCCTCGGGATTCGGCGCGCTCGTCGGCCTGATGCTCGCGATCGCGCCCGCCTCGCAGGTGCAGGGCATGCTCTTCTGGCTGCTCGGCGATCTCTCGCCCGCGGGCGATCCGACCGCCGCGCTCTCGCGCTCGCCGCGTGCGCCGCGCTCGCCTTCTCCGCAGTCCGCGCGCGCTCGACGTGCTGGTCCTGGGCGAGGACAAGGCGCGCTCGCTCGGCGTGGCGGTGACGCGCCTGCAGGCGATCGCCTTCGGCTGCGCCACGCTCGCCACCGTCGCCGCGGTCCTGCTCGGCGGCACGATCGGATTCGTCGGTCTGGTCGTGCCGCACCTGCTGCGGCTGTCCGGCGTGCACCGGCACGCGCTGCTCCTTCCGCTCGCCGCGTGCCTGGGGGAAGCCTGCTCGCGCTCGCCGACACGCTCGCGCGCACGGTGGCGCGCGCCCGCCGAGCTTCCGGTCGGCGTGCTCACCGCGATGATCGGCGTGCCGGCGCTGCTCGTGCTTCTGGCGAGGCTGCGCTGATGCTCGAGGCGAAGGGCTTGTCACTCTCCGCGGGCGGGCGCGAGCTCGTCCGCGCGCTCGACCTGTCGCTCGCGCCCGGCCAATGCTGGTCGCTGCTCGGCCGCAACGGCGCGGGCAAGACCAGCCTCATCCACGCTCTTGCCGGCCTGCGCCGCGCCGCAATCGGGGGCGGTCGCGCTCGACGGCGTTCCGCTGGCCTCGATCGGGCGAAAGGACATCGCGCGCCGCGTCGCCGTGCTGCTCCAGGACGAGGAGACCGGATTTCTGGGGCAGCGTCGCTCGACTACGTCATGCTCGGCCGCTACCCGCGATCGGGCAGCGCCTGGAGCCGCGACGCAGAGAGCCTCGCCGCAGGCAGGGCGCTGGCTCGCCGAGCTCGAGCTCGCCGGACCGCGCGGCGCAGGCCTACCGGACACTCTCGGGCGGAGAGCGGCAGCGCGCGCGCATCGCGCAGGTGCTGCTGCAGGACTCGGGCGTCATGCTGCTCGACGAGCCGCTGCAGCACCTCGACCTGCGCCACCAGGCGATCGTGATGGGCACGCTCGCGGCGCGCGCCGCCGAGGGAAAACGGTGCTCGCCGCGCTGCACGAGCCCGGGCACGCCGCGCGGCACTGCGGCTTCGCGGTTTTACTGTATGATGCGGGCCGCGCGAGCCTGGGGCGCTCAAGCGATATGCTGACCCAAGCCAATCTCGAAGCCCTGTACCGGTGCCGGCTGGAACCCGCCGGCGCGTGGAGCTTTCTTCCCTCTTGATCAGGAAATTCATCCGGCGCGTTCTCCGGCTCGGCTCGGCGTCCGGGCCGAGGATCACTCCCAAGGAGCAGCACGGCATCGGCCGCGAGGCGATCTCCTACGGCTCGCGGAAAGTGTGCGAGAGTCGCTGCAGGAGCGCGGCTTCGCGGCCTACGTCGTCGGCGGCGCGGTGCGCGACCTGCTGCTCGGACTTCGCCCCAAGGACTTCGACGTCGCCACCGACGCGTCGCCCGGAGGACGTTCACAGGGTGTTCCGGCGCTCGCGCCTGATCGGGCGGCGCTTCAAGCTGGTCCACGTGCTCTTCGGCGAGGAGACCGTCGAGGTCTCCACCTTCCGCGCGCGCGTCGCCTCCGAGACCGACGAGCACGGGCGCGTGCTCCGCGACAACATCTACGGCACGCTCGAGGACGACGCCATCCGCCGCGATTTCACCATCAACGCGCTCTACTACGACCCGACGCGCCGAGACCATTCTCGACTACCACAACGGCATGCGCGACCTGCAGCGCGAAGTCGGTGCGCATCATCGGCGACGCGCGCGCGCGCTACCGCGAGGACCCGATACGCATGCTGCGCGCGGTGCGCTTCGCCGCGAAGGCCGGATTCACCATCGACGAGCGCACGCGCAAGCCCATCCGCGAGCTCGCGCACCTGCTCGAGAACGTCCCGCCGTCGCGCGTCTACGAGGAGATGCAGAAGCTGCTGCTCTCGGGCCACGCGGCGGCGGCGCCTGAAGCAGCTGCGCGACGAAGGCCTGCACCACGGCCTGCTGCCCCTGCTCGACGTCATCTTCGAGCAGCCGCATGGGCGAGCGCTTCGTGCAGCTCGCGCTCGAGGAGACCGACAACCGCATCCGCGCGGGCAAGAGCGTGTCGCCCGCGTTCCTGTTCGCCGCGCTCCTGTGGCACGAGGTGCTCGCGCGCGTGGAAGAAGGCGCAGAGCGCGGGGCCTGAAGCCGATCCCGGCGCTGTTCGAGGCGATGGACGCGGTGCTCGACATCCAGACCGACAAGCTCGCGATTCCGCGCCGCTTCACCGCGGTGATGAAGGAGATCTGGGCGCTGCAGCCGCGCCTCGAGCAGAGGAGCGGCCGCCGGCCCTTCGCGCTCCTCGTGCACGAGAGGTTCCGGGCCGGGTACGACTTCCTCGTCCTTCGCTGCGCGAGCGGCGAGGCGCCCGCGGAGCTCGCGCAGTGGTGGGAGAGATTCCAGCGCGTGGGCGAGGCGCGAGCGGGCGGCATGCTGCTCGCGCCGCAGCCGGGCGAGCAGCAAGCGCCGCGACGCCGCCGCCGCAGGGGCAACGAGGGCCCGGCGCTGCCTCCGGACGCGGCTCCGGCTTGAAGGTCCAGGCCTTCATCGGCCTGGGGGCCAACCTCGGCGACCCGCAGGCCCAGGTGCGCCGCGCGATCGCCGGCGCTCGGGACGCTCCCGCGCACGCGCCTCCTCGCCTCCTCCTCGCTCTACCGCAGCGCCCCGGTGGGCGTGGCGACACAGCCCGACTTCATCAACGCGGTCGCGAAGATCGAGACGGCAGCTCGGCGCGCGCGCAGCTGCTCGAGGAGCTGCTCACCGCCGAGGCGCGCTTCGGGCGCGAGCGCCCGGCTCCCGGCGCGCCGCGCACGCTCGACCTCGACCTGCTGCTCTACGGCGACCAAGCTGATCGAGGCAGCCGGGCCTCGTCGTGCCGCATCCGCGCATGCACGAGCGCGCTTTCGTGCTCATGCCGCTCGCCGAGATCGCCGCCGGACGACCTCCGATCCCCCGCAAAGGCAACGTGAAGACCCTGCTCGCCGCCTGCCGCGACCAGAAAATCCAGAGGATAGGGACATCATGAGGCTGAGGCGCGCGCTTGTGTATGATGGGCCCCGATTTCGGGAGCCGCGGTGTCCCTTTCCAAGTACCACTACATCGTCGTCGAAGGGCCGATAGGCGTCGGCAAGACCAGCCTCGCCCGGCGCCTCGCCGCCCGCCTGCAGTCGAACCTCGTGCTCGAGCATCCCGAGCAGAACCCGTTCCTGCCGCGGCTTCTACCAGGACATGGCCCGGTTCGCCCTGCCGACGCAGCTGTTCTTCCTCTTCCAGCGGATCGCACAGCTGCGCGATCTCGGCGCAGCTGGACCTGTTCAGCCGCGTCACGGTGTGCGATTTCCTGCTCGAGAAGGACCCGCTGTTCGCGCGGCTGACGCTCGACGGCGACGAGCTGCACCTGTACCAGCAGATCTTCGACTCGCTCAAGCCCCAGGCGCCGCGGCCCGACCTGGTGATCTACCTCCAGGCGCAGCCCGAGACGCTGGTACGAGCGCGTGCGCCGGCGCGGCGTAGAATTCGAGCGGCCGATCACCGCGGAGTACCTCGCCCTGCTCGCCGACAGCTACAACCGCTTCTTCTATCATTTCACCGGAGTGCCGGTGCTGATCGTGAATTCCGAGAGGCTCGACTTCGTGAGGGAGGACCGCGACCTCGACCTGCTGATCGAGCGCGTCGGGGCGATGCGCGGCAACCGCGAGTTCTTCAACTGGGGAGACTAGGATGACCCGATTGACCATCAAGGCGCTGCAGAAGCAGCGCGACGATGGCGTGAAGATAGCCGTGCTCACCTGCTACGACGCGAGCTTCGCGGCGCTGCTCGACGCGGCCGGCCTGGACAGCCTCGCTCGTCGGCGACTCGCTCGGCATGGTGCTGCAGGGGCACGACACCACCGCTGCCGGTGACGCTCGCCGACATGGCGTACCACACGCGCGTGCGTCGCGCGCGGCAGCAAGCGCGCGTTTCTCGTCGCCGACATGCCCTTCGGCAGCTACCAGGAATCGCCGCAGCAGGCGTTCCGCAGCGCCGCCGAGCTGATGGCGGCGGGTGCGCAGATGGTGAAGCTCGAGGGCGGCGCCGAGTTCGCCGAGACGGTGCGGTTTCTGACCCAGCGCGGCGTTCCGGTGTGCGGCCACCTCGGCCTCACGCCGCAGTCGGTGCACAAGTTCGGCGGCTACCGCGTGCAGGGCAAGGGCGAGGACGCCGAGCAGGCAGCTGATCGCCGACGCGATCGAGCTCGAGTCGGCGGGCGCCGGAGCTGCTGGTGCTCGAGGCGATCCCGACGGCGCTGGGCGAGCAGGTCACGCAGCGCCTGCGCATTCCCACCATCGGCATCGGCGCCGGGCCCGGGCTGCTCGGGCCAGGTGCTGGTGCTGCACGACATGCTCGACGTCTTTCCCGGCAAGAAAGCGCAGTTCGTGCGCAACTTCATGAAGGGCGCGTCCAGCGATCGCCGACGCTGCCGAGCGCTACGTGCGCGCGGTGCGCGACGGCAGCTTTCCCGCCGAAGAGCACAGCTTCTAGTGGACATCATCACCTCGGTCGCAGGATCTGCGCGAGCGGCTGCAGCGCGAGCCCGACAACGTCTTCGTGCCGACCATGGGCAACCTGCACGCCGGGCACATCCAGCTGATGCGCCTCGCGAAGCAGCGTGCGCGCGGCGTGCACCGTGGTGAGCATCTTCGTCAACCGCATCCAGTTCGGCCCGAAGGAGGACTTCGAGCGCTACCCGCGCACCCTGGAAGCCGATTCGAAGATGATGAAGGAGGTGGGCGTCGACGTCGTGTTCGCGCCCTCCGAGCGCGAGATCTACCCGGAGCCGCAGACCTTCCTGGTCGAGCCCTCGGACCTGCAGCACATCCTCGAGGGCGCATTCCGGCCCGGGCACTTCCGCGGCGTCGCCACCGTGGTGATGAAGCTCTTCAACATGGTCTCGCCGCACATCGCGATCTTCGGCAAGAAGGACTACCAGCAGTACGTGGTGCTGCGCGACATGGTGAAGCAGCTCGCGCTGCCGGTCGAGATCGTGCCCGCGGAAACGGTGCGCGCCGAGGACGGGCTCGCGCTCAGCTCGCGGAACGGCTATCTCTCCCCGGCCGAGCGCGCCGAGGCGCCGCGCCTGTATCAGTCGCTGCGTACCGCCGGGGACGACGTGCTCTCGGGCAAGCGCGACTTCCGCCGGATCGAGCTGCAGGCGATGTCGACGCTCGCGAACAAGGGCTGGCGCCCGGACTACGTCTCGGTGCGAAGGCAATCCGACCTGCAGCCGCCAGGCGAAGGACGACCGCGAGCTCGTGGTGCTCGCCGCGGCATTTCTCGGCCGCACGCGGCTCATCGACAACGTCGAGGTGACGCTCTAGATTGACGGCTTGAGCGTCAGGAAGGGTACGGCTCGACCATGAGCTTCTCGACCGGGCAGCCGAGCGCCTTGGCCATCTTCTCCATCGCCTGCTCGCTGACTGGACACCGGCTGGAACTCCGCGGCGCCGCTCTTGCTCTCGATGAACGCCTTGGCCGCGTTTTCCGAAGTCCAGACCACCACGGGATCGGGCGAGACGCCCGGCACCTGCACGCAGATCGGGACACCGTCCGACTTGTACACGATCGCAAACATGGCCAGCCTCCTGTTGCCGATCAAGCTAGCTGAGCGGTCAGAGCCCTCCCCGATCATCGCCGGCTCTGCACCCGTGCTACTTTAACCCATGTCCAGTGGAGCATCCAGTGTCGGAATGCACGATCGCTGGAATCCCGGCGATCGCGCGTCGCGATCTGGCTGCTCGCCTGCTGCGCGCTGGTGTTCGCGATGGTGGTGGTCGGCGGCATCACGCGGCTCACGCACTCGGGCCTGTCGATCGTCGAGTGGCAACCGATCGTCGGCACGCTGCCTCCTCTCGACGACGGTTCGCATGGCAGGAAGCGTTCCGCAAATACCAGCAGACTCCCGAATTCCGGCAGGTCAATCCAGGCATGGATCTCGCCGGGTTCAAGCGCATCTTCTGGTGGGAGTACGTCCACCGGCTTCTGGGCCGGCTGATCGGCGCGGCGTTCCTGCTGCCGCTCGCTGTGGTTCGCGGTGCGCGGAGAGAATCGCACGCACGCTGACGTGGAAGCTCGCGGGAATATTCGCGCTCGGCGGACTGCAGGGCGCGCTGGGCTGGTACATGGTGCAGTCGGGTCTGGTCGACGATCCGCGCGTGTCGCAATACCGCCTCGCCGCGCATCTCGGCATGGCGCTCCTCATCTACGCGGTCGATGCTGTGGATCGCGCTCGATCTGCTCTTCCCGCGCGGAACCGAAACGGCGCCTCGCGCGCTGCGCCGCTTCGCCTTCGCTCTCGTCGCGCTGGTCTTCGCGATGGCGATCTCGGGCGCATTCGTCGCCGGAATCCGCGCCGGGCTCGCGTACAACACCTTCCCGCTGATGAACGGCCACTGTCGTGCCGCCGGGGATGTTCGTGCTCGACCCCTGGTACCTGAACTTCTTCAACAACATCGCGACGGTGCAGTTCGACCACCGCGCTGATCGCGTGGCTGCTCGCGATCCTCGTGCCCTGGTTCTGGGTACGCGTCCGCAGCGCCACGCGCGTCGCGGCGCGCCAGGCTCGCGGCCGACCTGCTGCTCGCAGCGCTGGCCGTTGCAGATCGCGCTGGGGATAGCGACGCTGCTGCTCGTCGTCCCGATTCCCCTCGCCGCTGCGCACCAGGCCGGCGCGCTGCTGGTGTTCACCGCGGCTCTGTTTGCCGCGCACAGGCTGCGCTGACCGGAGAACCGCGCCTACGCCACCCCCAGATTGGACAGAGACGACTTCACGGTAGTGCGGACACACTTGATGAACAATTCGGCTGCCGGGCTCAAGGTGCGGTTCTTCAGCGTAAATATCGCGACCGGTCGGGCCTGAATGCCGAGATCAATCGGGAGCACCTTCACGGCGTGGCTCTTGGCGTTGAAGACGCGCACCATCGAAGCCGGAATCACAGTGACGTAATCCCCGTTCGTCAAAAGCATGTCGCGAAGGTAGAAGGAGAAAGTCGCCACCGCTGCCCGCGGAGGGGTCAGACCCCTTGCAGAAAAGGCCTTGTCCACCAGCATTCTCGGTGCCTCGCCGGGAGGAAAGTGGATCCAAGTTGCGTCGAGGAGCTTCGATAGCTCGATATTCCGGCGGCGCGCCCAGTGGCTTTGCGCCCCGGCAACAATTACGAGGCGCTCCTCGAAAAGAACTTCCGTCTTCAGGTCCTCCTCCGCGAAGGCCGGGGCCACGCGGCCTATCATCATGTCGACCTTTCGTTCACGCAGCTTCGCGAACGTCGAGCGTGACGGGATTCATCTGCGCAACCTGCACGGCGATACCGGGGTGACTAGCGGAAAGCTGCTTGATGACCGGTGGAAGCAGCGTGGCCATCATCGATTCGGGACATCCCACTCGAACCTCGCCCACCGAGGCGTCGGACATGAATCTCGATCTCGCCGACGCCTTGGCGCAGCTCATCGAACGCCGCCAAGCGCGCGCTTGACCAAGGCGCTGCCGTACGACGCGGGCTCGACCTCGCGCGGGACTACGGTCCAGCAATCGCACGCCCAGTGTGTACTCGAGGTCGGCGATCGCTTTCGAGACCGCGGATTGGGAAATGGAAGGCGCTGCGCCGCCTTAGCCATGCTGGTCGTCTGCACGACGGTGAGGAGTATATGCAGGTCCCGGAGACGGACCCTGCGGCCGATTCTCGCCTCCCAGTGCTCGGCTGATATTGGCATGACTATTTCCTCAAGTGGATATGCCGAGATTGCGTATTCTCCTTATATCCCTCTCCAGCCTATTCTTTCAACAGCAACTTCAGGAGCAGGGGCGTCGTGTCGATCCGAGTGAAATCGCTGCATCCGCTTTTCGTCGGGAGCGTATCCGGCGTGGATCTGAGCGGATGTATCGGCCGGAAGACTCTTGTGAGAAATCGAGACGGCGCTCGATCGCCACGCAGTCCTGGTGTTCCCTGGTCAGGCACTCAAGGATGACCAGCAGATTTCCTCGCCAGGCAGCTGGGACCGCCGGAAAAGTCGATCGGCGCGATCCGGAAGGGACCGCAGGCTCGCCTTCGAAGCGAGCTCGCCGATGTGTCGAACCTGAATTCGGACAATGGCATCCGAGCCCAGGACGATTCATGGCGCATGATGTTGCTCGCAAACGAGCTTCTGGCACACCGACAGCTCGTTCAAGCGAGTTCCCGGGAAATTCTCCTGCTTTCGGCCCGGAGGTCCCCGGCCGGAGGCGAGACTGAATTCGCCGACTTGCGCGCCGCCTACGACGCGCCTCGACGAGACGACGAAGCAGGTTGTTGAGGATCTGGTGGCGGAGCACTCGATCTTTCACTCGCGCAGCCTTGTCGGTTACGACGACTTCACGGACGAGGAGCGGGCAGCCCTGCCGCCGGTACCCCAAACGGTAGTTCGATCCTCCCGGCTCCCGCCGCAAGACCCTATACCTGGCCTCGCATGCCTCGCACATCGTGGGGTGGCCGGTGGAGCGGGGCCACCGGTTTCTCCGCGACCTCATCGATTTTGCGACGCAGCCGCGCTTCGTCTATGAGCATCGCTGGAATGCGGGCGATCTGCTCATCTGGGACAACCGCTGCACACTTCACCGCGCCCGCCCCTATGACGATCTGAATCATCGTCGCGACATGCGGCGGGTTACGGTCGAGGATTCTGCGCCGACTCTAGAATTGAGAGGGACACTATGACGGCATCAGTGCTACACACAATGTTTGCTCCCATTAGGGCACTCGTTGGCCCACGTGTCGGCCTTGCCCTCGTTCTTGTCGGCACCGGCTGCGCCGCGACATGGAGTGAAGCAGTGCTCGCACAGGCGTTTCCCTCCAAGCCAGTCAGGCTCATCGTGCCGTTCCCCCGGGCGGCACAACCGACACGATGTCGCGCGTGATCGCGCCGCAGCTCTCGGAATTACTCGGTCAACAAGTCATCGTCGACAACCGTCCAGGTGCAGGCGGCACACTCGGTACCGAAATGGCCGCCAGATCTCCCGCCGATGGTCATTCGATCCTGCTCGGTACGGTCTCAACGCTCGCGATCGCGCCGAATTTCTATTCGAACCTTGGCTATGATCCGATCGACTCCTTTGCACCGATCAGCCTGATCGCGCGCCTGCCATTCTTCATCTTCGTCAACGCGTCGGTGCCGGCGTATTCGCTGCAAGACTTGATCGGTCTGGCAAGATCGAAGCCAGGTCTGCTCAACTTCGCTTCGGCCGGAAACGGAACCCTGCTTCAGATTGCGGGCGAGACGTTCAAAGCGATGGCCTCCGTGGATCTTGTGCACGTACCCTACAAGGGCGATGCCGCGGCGCTGACCGATCTGATTTCCGGACAGGTGCAGGTGATGTTCGACGGTCTTGGTCCCTATCGCCCATACGTTCAGGCAGGAAAGCTGAGGGTGCTCGCCGTAGCGAGTCCCCAAAGGCACCCTCAGCTGCCTGACGTGCCCACCGCTGCCGAGGCCGGCTTGCCCGGGTACGAAGTGGTTGCGTGGTTCGGATTCCTGGCTCCGAAGGGAACGCAGCCCGAAATCATCAGCCGACTCAACGCTGACGTTTTGAGGGCGCTGCGCAAGTCAGAAGTCCGTGAGGTGCTGTCGATAAGAGGGATCGATTCAGGCGGCAGCTCGCCCGATGAATTCTCCGCGTTGATCAGGGACGAGATCGCCAGGTGGTCGCGCGCTGTGAAGGCCTCGGGCCTGCGGCCCAATTGACGCTATCGGTCGAGGTGCTTCACCCGCTCGGCGATGAGCGCGTGGATCGCGCACCAGGCGGCGCGCGCTCGTGGTCTTCACCGCCGCCCTGCTCGCGGCGCACGCGCTGCGCTGATCGAGCCTACGGGCAGCGCGAGCGGCCCGCAGTCGTGCTGCCAGAGCATGCGCTGCTCGATCTGCGGCGTCTGCCCCTCGGGCACGGACATCTCGAGCATGTAGATGATCCTGAAGGTCTTCAGGCGCGGCCTCGCCGGGCCCGGCGCTGTTCCAGCTGCGGCAGAGGAACCTGCCGTAGTAGAGGCGCGAAGAGGCGAACTGCGCGCTCCACATGCGCTCCAGGTACTTGTGCCAGCGCATGTCGGGCCACTCCTGTTCGACGCGGCGCGGCTTGTCGTAGCTCACCGCGGCACGCTCGGGGTGGAGCAGGTCGACCTGCCGGCCGTCGGCGAGCTCCGCAGGGATCACGAACCAGCCGTCCTCCTTCGAGGGAAAAGGCGCGAACATGTCCCACAGCTGGTCCACGCGCAGCAGGCTGAGCGGCGGCGTGAGCGCGGCGCGCAGCCCCGCGGGAATGAGGCGGATGGTGCCCAGGTTCCAGGCGAGGAAGGCGAGCACCAGCGCCGCCGCGAAAACGTGGGCGATGCGGGCGCGCGCGAGCCACAGCGCCGCCAGCGCGAGCGCTACGGCACCGGCGGCGAGCGCGGTCGCGCCCGGGCCGGCGGATCGCGTGCCGCTCCACAGGTTCCCGCGGCCACGGCGCAGACGAAGAGGCCGGCGCACCCGGCCGCGGCCGGCCTGACGTCGAGCGGTCTTTCGTGGAAAGGAAGCAACCGGGCGCTGAGGCGTCCCAGCGCGCCGCGGTGGCGCGCGACCAGGTCGTAGGCCGCGTTGCCCGGGCCCAGCAGCCACCTGCCGGAGAGCAGCCGGCCGAGCCAGAAGAACAGCGCCGAGCGCCGCAGCAGGACGACGAAAGCAGGCCACTTGAGCCAGGCGCGGTCGTCCTCGATCACGACCCAGGAATTGTTCGCCTCGAGCAGCAGCGCGCGCGCGCTGCGTGTCCTGCGCCGGCGCGATCTCCGCAGCGGGCAGGACGAGGAAGGTCCGGAGCAGCATCACCATCCTCAGGCAGAACCCACAGTCGCGGTCGTAGTAGATCTGCAGGGGATCTGGGCTTGCGCCCTGCGCGCCGCCCGCGCCAGCGCGTCCCATACCCATCCGCGCCCGTCAGCACGCGTGAGCGAGACGAGGCTGATGAAAGGGAAAGCGACCGATCGAGAGAAACACGATGAAGCCCGCGTGCATCGCCGCGAGCAGGACCATCACCGCGAAGCGCGACGCGTCGGCGAAACCGTAGGGAAGCGCGCCGCGGTGAGCCCCAGCAGGAATGCGCACGATCGCGAGCGGGGGCCCGAGAAGCTCGAGGAAGTAGACCAGGTAGGTGAGCGCCTGCGTGACGGGCGAAAAATCCCGGAGCCATTCCCCCGCCGGCGTGATGTAGCCGTCGATCGACAGCGCGTACCACACGGCGGTGCCCTCGGGCCACCACTCGCGGCCGGTCTTGAGCAGCGCGCTGAAGAAGTACACCGAGAGCACCTGCAGGAGCAGCCCGGCGGATGCCCAGGAGAGGTGCGCGCTCGGCTGCAGCGGAGCGCGGCTCAGCGCGGAGTCCACGCTCCAGCGCGACGCCCAGCGGCAGAAACATGCCCCAGAAGAGCAGGCACATCGATCGAGCGGATCCCCGCCGAAGAGCACCAGCGCGTTGCGGTTGAGGAGCGAGCCGTGGAGCATGAAGGCGACGAGCGTTGGCGAGGCGCGTGCGCCAGCCAGAAGAACAGGGCAAGCGCGGCGAGCGCCTCGACGCGCGAGCGAGCAGCGCCGCGAACCACGGCTCGCCGTTGGCGGCGTGCAGCGCACAGGCGCCATGGGCCGTTGACGATCACCATCCAGTCGCGCGGCATCACGCCTAGATCGGTGTAGAAGGCGCGCAGGTTCAGCGACCGCAGCGCGAGGTCGGCGAGGAGCACGCCGCCCAGCGCGCGCGCGGAACAGCGCGAGCGTGCGCAGGTCGATGCCGAAGGCGCGCTCGAGGAAGACCCGGCCCGCTTTCGGCGTCATCGGTCGAGGTGCTTCGCCCGCTCGGCGATGAGCGCGTGGACCGCGTCGATCATCGGCGTCGCGACGCCCGCCTTGCGCGCGAGCTCCACGACCGCGCCGACGATCGCGTCGATCTCGAGGGGGCGGCGTTTCTCGACGTCCTGATGCATCGAGATCTTGGCGCCCGCGAGCTTCTTCGCGATCGTCGATGCGCTCGTCGACCGTCATCGGGATGCGCACACCGTAGGCTTCGGCGACGCGCATCGCCTCCTCCATCATCGCGCGGATCAGCGCGAGCAGGGGCTCGCTCGCCGTGGATGTCGTTCATGTGGGCGAGCGCGAGCGCCGCAACCGGATTGTAGGAGAGGTTGCCGATCAGCTTGATCCAGATCTCGAGGCGGATGTCCGCGGCGTGCCTCGCCTCGAAGCCGGCGGCGTTCATCGCGGCCACGAGCCGCTGCGGCGCGCGCCGACCTGCGAGCGGTCGGGCTCGCCGATCAGGAACTCCCGGCCCGCGGTGTGGCGCACCACGCCGGGCTCGGGGACCTGCGCCGCGGCGTGCACCACGCAGCCGAGGATGCGCGCGGGGTCGAGCGCCCGGAAGAGCGTGCCGTCGGGATCGAGGCAGGCGACGGGCTGGCCGTCGAACCTTCCGCCTTCCGTGTGGAAATACCACCAGGGCAGGCCGTTGATCGCCGGAACGACCACCGTGTCGCGCGCCGAGCAGCGGTTTCGTCCGCGGCAGCATCGCGGCGATCGAATGCGTCTTGAGGCAGATGAAGACCGCGTCCTGGGCGCCGAGCTCCGGCGGGTCGTCGGAGGCGCGCAAGGCGAAACACCTCGCGCTTCTCCCCGGAGAGGAGCGTCAGGCCGCTCGCGCGCAGCGCGTCGAGATGCGCGCCGCGCGCGACCAGCGACACCTCGTGCCCGGCGCGCGCGAATCCCGACGCGACCAGCCCGCCTATCGCGCCCGGCGCCGACGACGCAGATCTTCACGTGGTCCTGCGTTCGGAGGCCAGGACGAAATCCGCGACCGATCTCGATCTGGTCGTCGCTCATCAGCCAGGGCGCGTGGCCGATTCCCGCGAAATTCGACGAGCTTCACTCGCGGGCCCGCGCTCCTGCATCCGCCTGGACGGTGGACTCCGAGCAGCAGATCGGACTCGGCCCCGCGCAGCACCAGGGTCGGGGACTTCGACCGCGTCCCAGGTCTGCCACAAGTCGATGCCGAACATGAAGTCGCTGCCGAATTCGACGCCCGCGTTGCCGCCGCGCGCATGCGTGCTGACGATCGCCGGGTCGTAGGCGAGCACGGTACGCGCCGTCCTCGCCGCGGCGCGAGCCGTGCGCGGCGAGGCGGCGCCACTGCTCGTCCTTCAGCGGGCCGAACGACGCGCAGGTCTCGCGAAGGTGCTTCGTCGACCGTCCTTCAGGCTCGCGAAGCGCCGCGCCGCGCCGGTCGCGATGAGCTTCAGGCGCACCAGCGCGGACCAGGAGATCAGCGGCCCGACGTCGTTCAGCACCAGGCCGCCGGATCGGCGAGCCGGACTTGCGCGGCGAGCATCATCCCGATCAGGCCGCCCATCGAGGTGCCGACCCAGTCGATCCGTCTGCGCCACGCTCGCCCCTGCAGGCGGCGCAGGAGAGAATCCGGTGCGGCGCCGCGGTCACCCTGGCGAGGAGCGCCGCCGCGTCCGGACAGACGTACTGCGCGAACCCGTAGTCCGCCTTGTGCTCGAGCCAGTCGCTGTCGCCGCGGCCGACCACGTCCATGCACACGACGCGGCAGCCGCGCACCGCGAGGTAGGCTCGGCGAGCTCGTCGAAATCGCGGCTGTTGCGCGTCAGGCCGTGCAGCGCACACCACGATGTGCTGCGCCCGCGGGATCGCCCCATTCGGTGTAGGCGACGCGGTGGAATCCGTGCGGACCGAGTGCTGGAGAAGTGCTCGAGGCGGGGCTTGGACACGGCTCCAGGCGCACTGCATATCAACCGCGCGCTGGAGTTTCGTGACGGCGGCTAGACGAGGCCATAGCTCCAGCGGCTTGGCGCCGGGCAGCACGCGCTCGGATACGCGCCTCGTCCAGCCCGTACATGCGCGAAAACACGTGGGCGAGCACCGCGCGGTAGTCGTTGAGCACCGGAAAATCCCGGTTCTGGAACAGGTGCGCCTCGTCGACCGCCCCCTGCTCCCCGACGATGCGCCTGCCCGCGACGCCGCCGCCCTGCAGCCACAGGGTGTTGCCGTGGCCGTGGTCGGTGCCGCGGTTGCCGTTCTCGCGCGCCGTGCGCCCGAACTCCGACATGACGACCACCACGGTGCTCGGCCACAGCGGTCCCATCTCCTGCGCGAACGCCGCCAGCCCCCGAGTCAACTCCTCGAGGCTGGTCGCGAGCGTCCCCTGACCGCGCCCTGGCTTGACGTGCGTGTCCCAGCCGCCGACGTCGACGAAGCCGATCGAGTAGGCCTTCTTGCCGCGCATCAGCTTCGCCGATCACACGCGCGCGCGCCTCGAAGCCCTGTGCCGCCCCGGCGCCTCCGCGCGGACTCGGCCATCTCGGTCGCGAGCTGCTGCGAGACCTCGCGCCGCGTCTCGATGCCCGCGGCCGCGACCGCGGCGAGCGGCGTCCCCTCGTACATCGCCGCGATGCGCTCGCCCTCGCCCTGCGATAGCGGGTTGCGCGCGGCTCCACGCAGCGACATCGTTCGGCACGGGGGCGGCGCCTTTGAACGCGAGCGCGAGGTTGCTGGTGAACGCGACGCCTCCCGAGCGCGGGTCGTCGCCCAGCGCCAGAACGAGGCGGTTGAGGAAGCCGCTCGAGTAGTCGAGCGAGCCGCCGTCGAGCCTGGCCCATCTCCATCAGATCCTGCGCCTGGAAATGGCTGCGCGAGGTGTCGCTGCTCCCGCAGAAGGGGACGAACGCGATCTCCTTGCTGACGTAGAGCGGATGGAGCGTGTCCTTCACGGCGGCGTTCAGGCCCAGTCGGCGTCGAGCCGCGATCGCGGCGCCCTGGGCGCCCGAGTCGGGGCGCGGCACGGCGATGCCGGGGCGCGCGCGGTAGTAGAACTCGCTCGAATAGGGCACGAGCAGGCTCGCGCCGTCGTAGGCTCCGCGCAGCATGACGACCAGCAGCTTGGTCGAGCTCGCCGCGGGCGCGGCCCAAAGCCGTGCCCCGGCGAGCGCAAGCGCTCCTCCGACTCCCGCGCGAACGAACTGTCTTCGGTCCATGACGCCTCCTAGCGGTACATGAATTCGGGAGACGAGAGCGCGAGCGCCGCCCATTCCTGGTCGTCCGCCGCGCGGGACAGGGCCTCGCTTGGTCTTGCCGGAGACGAGCGGCGCGATCAGCGGCTCGATGCGCGCCCGCGCGATCGGGTGCGCATCGCGCAGGCGCTTGAGCTCCCGTTCGTCAAGCCCGGCGTCGATCGCCTCGGCGCTGACGAACAACCCGGAAGCGCTTGGCGAGCTGGTCGGAGCTCGCCCAGTCGCGCGACTTCATGCCGTAGCCCTCCGGCGTCTGGTGGCCATGCATACCGGCTCGCCCAGCTGGGCGAGCGCACTCTGCGAGCGGCCGAGTGTTCTTCAGCACCTCGCCCGGATAGAGAAGGCGGATCGACGAGTACACGTACTGCACCGGGTCCTTGAATTTCTTTCCGGCGTACAGGGGATCCGTGAACTGCGGCGAGGCGAACAGCGCTGCGAGAGTCTGCGCGATGTCGCCGTCGGTCTTCTGGAACGCGGCGCGCCATGCGCTCCACCACCTCGGCGGGCGGATCGTCGGCGAGGAAATACACCGCGAGCTTGCGCGAGATGAAGCGCGCGGTCGAGGGATGACGGGCAAGAATGTCGAGCGCGCGCTCGATCTCGAGAAGCTCGCCGAGCCCGGAAAGCTCTGACCGAGGAAGGTCTTCGGGCCCGCGTCGTGGCGCCCCGGATAGAAGGCGAACAGGCCGTCGCGGGCTCGCCCTGGCGCCCCGTGAGGTCGAGCCCGGCGCCGGTGAGGATGCGCGCGAGCGCCTGACGTCAGCCTGCGCGTAGCCGCCGCTCGACGCCCAGGGTGTGCAGCTCCATCAGCTCGCGCGCGTAGTTCTCGTTGATCCTGCCGCGCACGTTCTCCGCGTTGTCGAGGTAGACCATCATCGCCGGATGCGTCGACCACGGCGCGCAGCGCTCGCCGAAGCGGCCCAGCACGTGCGGACGGATCGCGCGCTCCTCGTAGTCGGGGAGGAGAAAGCGCACCTGCTTCTTGTTCTGGAAAACATTGAAGTGGTTGAACCAGAACCAGGTCATCATCTCCTGGAGCTGGTACGGCGAGTAGAGCGCGCGAATCGTGCGCCGCTCGAACACCTGGAAGTCGAGCTGGGCGAGCTCGCGCCGCAGCTGCTTTTGCGCGTCGCGCTTTTCCTCGGCGATTTGCCCCGCGCGGCCTGGCGCGCGGCGATCACCTTGCCGGCGAGGTCTTCCGGCCGCGCGCTCGAGATCGGGCAGGGCCGCGATCGCGGCGAGGGCCTCGCGCGGCATCCCTTCATCGCCATGGTAGGCGAGCCGCCTGCTCAGGTAGGCGCCGCGACCCTGCGCGCGGTAGTCGTCGAGATCGCGCGCCCGTCGCGCCGTAGGTCACGCGGTTGAGGAAGCGCAGCCCGGCTTCGGAGGGCGCGTCGGCGACGCGGACGCGTAGACGACGAGACCCAACGCGATCGCGAGGAAGCGCATGGTGATCCGGAAACGCCCCAGCTCCGTGCCGGGTTGACCGCCGAAACAATTGGTTTCGTCGCCTGGCGCACCATGCAGGGCCGCTTGGGGTCGAAGCGCCAGCCGGGGATCAGGAACTGCATGGCTGCGGCGTCGTCGCGCGCGCCCAGCGCCGTGGTGCGTGTAGAGCGCGTGGGCCTTGTCGACCTCGTCCATGTCGAGCTCGACGCCCAGGCCCGGCCGCTCCGGGACCCGGACGAATGCCGCCCTCGATTTTCAGGGGCTCCTTCGTCAGCCGCTGTCCGTCCTGCCAGATCCAGTGCGTGTCGATCGCGGTCACGCGCCCCGGCGCGGCGGCGGCGACGTGCGTGAACATCGCGAGCGACACGTCGAAGTGGTTGTTGGAATGCGAGCCCCAGGTGAGGCCCCAGTCGCGGCAGGTCTGCGCCACGCGCACCGAGCCCTGCCATGCGTCCAGAAGTGCGGATCGGCGAGCGGGATGTCGACCGCCTGCAGCGCGAGCGCGTGCGCCAGCTGCCGCCAGTCGGTGGCGACCATGTTGGTCGCGGTCGGCAGGCCGGTGGCGCGGCGGAATTCCGCCATCACTTCGCGGCCGGAGAAGCCTTCCTCGGCGCCGCACGGATCCTCGGCGTACGCGACGCACGCCGCGCAGATCGCGCATCAGGCGGATCGCGTCCTTCAGCAGCCAGCCGCCGTTGGGGTCGAGCGTGACGCGCGCCTTCGGGAAGCGCTCGTGCAGCGCCGTCGACCGCCTCGACCTCCTCCTCGCCGCGCAGCACGCCGCCCTTCAGCTTGAAGTCGTTGAAGCCGTAGCGCGCCTGCGCGGCCTCGGCGAGGCGCACGATCGCCTCCGGCGTCAGCGCCTTCTCGTGGCGCAGCCGCAGCCAGTCGTCCGTCCGCGTCCGGCTCGCCTGCGTAAGGCAGGTCGGTCTTGCGCGCGGTCGCCGACGAAGAAGAGGTAGCCCAGCATCTCGCACCGCGTCGCGCTGCTGGCCTTCGCCGAGCAGCGCCGCGACCGGCACGCCGAGGTGCTGGCCCGAGCAGGTCGAGCAGCGCCGATTCGACCGCGGTCACCGCGTGGATCGTGGTGCGCAGGTCGAAGGTCTGCAGGCCGCGGCCGCCGGCGTCGCGGTCGGCGAAGCGGCTGCGCATCGTCCTGCAGGATCGCGCTGCAGGTCGCCGACGCGGCTGGCCGACGACGAGCGCGCGCGCGTCCTCCAGCGTCTGGCGGATCTTCTCGCCGCCCGGCACCTCGCCCACGCCGGTGTGGCCGGCGCTGTCGGTGAGGATCGACGAGGTTGCGGGTGAAGAACGGCGCCGTGCGCGCCGCTGAGGTTCAGCAGCATGCCGTCGCGGCCCGCGACCGGGATGACGCGCATCGTGCCTTGACGAGCGGGGCGACCACGGGCTCGGCGTGCCCCGGTTCAGTCGGCGGTGATCTTGCCGGACTTCGATCACGCTGCTTCCAGCGCGCGAACTCGGCTGCCTGGAATATCGCGAACTGCTCGGGCGTGTTGGCGACGATCTCGAAGCCGCTGTCCGGCGAGCTTGCGGCTTCACCTGCGTCGTCGTTGAGCGCGGCGACGACGCGCTGAATGCAGCTTCGACTGTGCACCGTCGGCGGGCAGGCCCTTGGGACCGGCGACCGCCTTGCCAGGACGTGGACGATCGACGCCCTTGACGCCCGCCTCGGCCATGCGTCGGCACCTGCGGCAGCAGCGGCGAGCGCCTGTCGACGGTCACGCCGAGCGCGCGCAGCTTGCCGCGCGTTGATGTGCTGGACCACGGCGTTGATGTTCTGGAACGAGGCCTCGACCTGGCCGCCGAGCAGGTCGTTGATCGCCGGCGCGCCGCCCTTGTAGGGAACGTGCAGCCCCGTGGTGCCGGTCTGCTGCCAGAAGCAGCGCCGCGGTGAGGTGGTCGGACGAGCCGTTGCCCGAGGACGCGAAGCTCATCTTGCCCGGGCTCCTTCTTCAGGTGCGGCGACCACGTCGGCGACGCGACTTGAGCGGCGACGCCGCGGGCACGACTAGCACGTTCGGCGCCTGCACCGCGACGGTGAGCGGATCGAAATCCTTCAGCGCGTCGTACTGGCACGCCCTTGATCAGGTGCGGCGCGATCACGAGCGGGCCCGAGCGAGGTGACGAGCAGCGTGTAGCCGTCCGGAGCGGCGCGCGCTTCACCGCCGCCGCGCCGATGGTGCCCCAGTGGCGCCGGCCTGGTTGTCGACGATAAACGATCCGCCTGAGCTTTTCCTGGAGCTTCGGCGCGAGAATCCGCGCGATGGTGTCGGTGGACCCTCCGGGGAAACGGCGCGATCAGGATCAACCGGCTTGTCCATTACGGCCAGGCGAGCGCGATCAGGCTGGCGGAGGCCAGGACGAGCGCGAGCAGAATTTTCTTCATGGAATCTCCTCCTTGACTGGTGCCGGGAGAGGGAATCGAACCCCACACTGGTGTTGCCACCGGCGGATTTTGAGTCCGCTGCGTCTACCAGTTCCGCCATCCCGGCTGGATGCTGCGCGATTGCGCGTGCATTATAGCGGCGCGCGCATGAACCTATCCATCGACGATTTCGACTACGAGCTGCCGCCCGGGCTGATCGCGCAGCATCCGAGCGCGACGCGCTCGGGCAGCCGGCTGCTTCGCTTGACGCGGTGAGACGCTCGCGCGACCACCGCTTCTGCCGATCTGCCGCAGCTGCTCGTCGCCCGGCGACCTGCTGGTGTTCAACGACACCCGCGTGATCAAGGCGCGCCTGCTCGGCGAAAAGGCGAGCGGCGGCCGCGTCGAGGTGCTCGATCGAGCGCGTGCTCGCGGAGCGCGAGGCGCTCGCGCAGGTCCGCGCGAGCAAGCCGCCGCGAGCCGGCAGCGCGCTGCAGCCTGGGCGGCCGACTCGAGGTCGAGGTGCTCGGCCGCGAGGGCGAGTTCTATCGCCTGCGCTTTCCCGGAGGCGCAACGTGCTCGAGCTGCTCGAGCGCCACGGCAGCGTGCCGCTTCCGCCGTACATCACCCACGCGCCGGAGCCGAGGACGAGGCCCGCTACCAGACGGTGTACGCGCGCGCGCCCGGCGCGGTCGCCGCACCGACCGCGGGACTGCACTTCGACGAAGCGCTGCTCGCCGCGCTGGCGAAGCGCGGCGTCGAATCTCGCGTACGTGACGCTGCACGTCGGCGCCGGCACGTTCCAGCCGGTGCGCGTGAAAGACCTCGCGGAGCATCGCATGCACGGCGAGCGCTACGAGATTCCGCGCCGCGACCGCCGACGCGATCGCGAGCGGCGCGCGAGCGCGGCGGCAAGGATCGTCGCGGTCGGCACGACCACGGTGCGCTGCCTCGAGGCCTCGGGCGCAGACCGGCGCCGGTAGCGCGTCGAGACCGATCTCTTCATCACGCCCGGCTTCGAGTTCCGCGTGGTCGACCGCCTCATCACCAACTTTCACCTGCCGAGATCGACGCTGCTCGTGCTGGTGTCGGCGTTCGCCGGCGATCGAGCCGATCCGCCGCGCCTACCGTCACGCGGTCGAGCAGCGCTACCGCTTCTACTCCTACGGCGACGCGATGCTGATTGATAAAATGCCGCGGTGAAATTCGCGGTCCACTCCACCGACGGCGCAGCGCGCTGCGGCACTCTGTCGCTCGCGCACGGCGAGGTCGAGACGCCGGTGTTCATGCCGGTCGGCACCTACGGCGCGGTCAAGGCGATGAGCCCCGCCGAGCTCGCCGAGAACGGCACGCGCATCGTCCTCGGCAACACCTTCCACCTGTGGCTGCGCCCGGGGCTGGAGGTGATCGCAGCGCACGGCGGGCTGCACCGCTTCATGGGCTGGAGCGGCCCGATCCTCACCGACTCGGGCGGCTACCAGGTGTTCAGCCTCGGGCGAGCTGCGCAAGATCACCGAGGAAGGCGTGCGCTTCGCCTCGCCGGTGAACGGCGACCGCCTCATGCTCACGCCCGAGGAGTCGATGCGCATCCAGCGCGTGCTCGGCGCCGACGTCGTCATGGTGTTCGACGAGTGCACGCCGTATCCGTCCGAGCGAGCGCGAGACCGCGGAGTCGATGCGCCTGTCGCTGCGCTGGGCGGAGCGCTCGAAGCGCGCCCACGAGGGCAACGCCAACGCGCTGTTCGGCATCGTGCAGGGCGGCATGTTCGAGGGCCTGCGCGACGAATCGCTCGCGGGCCTCGACAGGCATCGGCTTCGACGGCTACGCCATCGGCGGGCTCTCGGTGGGCGAGCCCAAGCGCGAGCATGCGCCGCATCATGCGCCACACCGCGCCGCGGCTTCCCGCGGACCAGCCCGCGCTACCTCATGGGCGTGGGCACGCCCGAGGACATCGCCGAGGCGGTCGCGGCGGGCATCGACATGTTCGACTGCGTGCCTGCCGACGCGCAACGCGCGCAACGGCTGGCTCTTCACCCGCTTCGGCGACATCAAGATCCGCAACGCCCGCTACCGCGACGACACGCGGCCGCTCGACGACAGCTGCGCCTGCTACACCTGCGCGCATTTCTCGCGCGGCTACCTGCACCATCTGCAGAAGGTGAACGAAATCCTCGGCGCGCGGCTCAACACCCTGCACAACCTGCACTACTACCAGACGCTGATGCGCGAGCTGCGCGAGGCCATCGCGGAGGGCGGGCTTGCCGACCACCTGGCCGCGTTTCGCGAGGCGCGCGGAAAGCTGCGGAAAACCGGCTGAACGGCGAGTTCCCGATGGTATACTCCCCGCTCGCCGAAAACCGCATTGGAGACCAACGTGCTGATTTCCCCGCATTCGCGCAGGGCGCCCCGGCCGGCGCGTCCGGCCCGGCTACGAGCAGTTCTTCATCATCATCGGCATGTTCGCGCTGCTGTATTTCCTGATGATCCGCCCGCAGATGAAGCGCGCGAAGGAACACAAGCAGATGACCGAGGCATTGTCCGAAGGGCGACGAGGTCGTCACCTCGGGCGGCGTGCTCGGGAAGATCACCAAGATCGGCGACGCCTACGTGTCGATCGAGATCGCGCCCAACACCGAAGTGCAGCTGCAGAGGAGCGCGATCCAGACGCTGCTGCCCAAGGGCACGATCAAGTCGATCTAGATGAACCGTTATCCCCTCTGGGTCTACGTCACCATCGCGGTGGCGCTCGTGCTCGGGGCGCTGTACACGCTGCCGAACTTCTTCGGCGAGGCGCCGGCGGTGCAGGTGTCGCCGGCGCGCGCGACGCTGAAGGCCGACACCGCGGTCCTGGGACGCGTCGAGGACGCGCTCAAGAAGGCGGGGATCCAGCCGACCGGGATCTTTCTCGACCTGGCCGGCGTCAAGGTGCGCCTCGCCGACACGGACACCCAGCTCAAGGCCAAGGACCTCATCGAGCCAGGCGCTCAATCCCGACGCGGCGAACCCCTCCTACACGGTTGCGCTCAACCTCCTGCCGAATTCTCCCCGCTGGCTCGCGGCGATCCAACGCGCAGCCGATGTACCTCGGCCTGGATCTGCGCGGCGGCGTGCATTTCCTGCTGCAGGTGGACATGCAGCGCGGCGGTCGCCAAGCGGGCGGAAAGCCTCGCCGGCGACATGCGCTCGCAGCTGCGCGACAAGAACGTGCGCCACGCCGGCATCGCGCGCGAAGGCAACAACATCGTCGATCGCGCTTCCGCGACGCCGAGACCCGCGACAAGGCGCGCGAGGTCATCGTCGAGCAGCTTCCCGACCTGCACGCTGGCCGACGCGGGCTCGGGCAGCGAGCTGCGCCTCATCGCGTCGATCCGCCCCGAGGCGCAGAAGCGCACGCAGGAGCTCGCGCTCAAGCAGAACATCCAGACGCTGCACAACCGCATCAACGAGCTCGGCGTCGCCGAGCCGGTGATCCAGCAGCAGGGCGCGGACCGCGTCGTGGTGCAGCTCCCGGCGTGCAGGATACCGCCAAGGCCGAAGGAAATTCTCGGGCGCACCGCGACCCTCGAAGTGCGCATGGTGGACGAGGACAACATGAACCCGGCGGCGCTCGCGGCGGCGCAGCGCGGGCAGGTGCCCTTCGGCGACGAGTTCTACATCGAGCGCGACGGCGCAGCCGCTCCTGGTGCGCAAGCAGGTCGTGCTGACCGGCGACCGGCTCACCGACGCGCAGCCCGGGTTCGACAACCAGACGCACGAGCCCGCGGTTCACCTGACGCTCGACGCCACCGGCGCGCCGCATCTTCAGGAAGTACACGCGCGAGAACGTCGGCAAGCGCATGGCGATCCTGCTCATCGAGAAAGGCAAGGGCGAAGTGGTCACGGCGCCGGTGATCCGCAGCGAGATCGGCGGCGGGCGCGTGCAGATCAGCGGCCGGATGACGCACGCATCGAGGCGAACGACGTCGCGCTGCTGCTGCGCGCCGGCGCGCTCGCCGCGCCCATGGAGATCATCGAGGAGCGCACGGTCGGCCCGTCGCTCGGCGCCGACAACATCAAGAAGGGCTTCGACTCGACCATCTACGGCTTCGCCGCGCTGTCGCTGTTCATCATCGTCTACTACGTCGCTGTTCGGCGTGTTCTCGACGCTCGCGCTGTGCGCCAACCTGCTGCTTCCTCGATCGCGCTGCTGTCGATGCTGCAGGCCACGCTCACGCTTCCCGGGCATCGCCGCGATCGCGCTCACGCTCGGCATGGCGATCGACGCGAACGTCCTCATCAACGAGCGCGTGCGCGAGGAGCTGCGCGGCGGCGCCACGCCCCAGGCGGCGATCCACGCGGGCTACGAGCGCGCCTTCGGCACCATCCTCGACTCCAACGTCACCACGCTGATCGCCGGGCCTCGCGCTCCTCATCTTCGGCTCGGGGCCGGTGCGCGGCTTCGCCGTGGTGCACTGCCTGGGCATCCTCACCTCGATCTTCTCCTCGGTCGTGGTGAGCCGGAGCATGGTCAA
>ERZ1370068.4450-contig-3522_pt1 | contig 26625 bp, 27 predicted proteins | sample MGYA00561227_ERZ1370068 | MGnify/ENA primary metagenome ERZ1370068 (study PRJEB38410, sample SAMEA6850437) | metagenome | study: Metagenomic assessment of the ecological functions of the soil: analysis of the soil microbiota associated with the...
GCAGCTCGAGTGCGTCGTGCGCGACCACGGGGTTCGGCGGGTCATCCACCTCGCCGCCTGGCAGGTCCCGCTCTGCCGTCAGGACCCGCCCCGCGGCGCCTCGATCGACGCCCGGGAGCCGACATGACCCCCTACCGCCTCCGCCTGCGCGTCACCCGCCGACGCCGAGCCGATCTGCCGCATCTACAACCAGGGCATCGAGGACCGCGTCGCGACGCTGGAGGTCGAGCTGCGCACGCCCGACGAGCGCCGACAGTGGCTCGCGAGACCAGAAGTCCTCCGCCATCCCGTGATCGTCGCCGAGCACGACCGGGGGCGAGATCGCCGGCTGGGCGAGCCTCAACGTGTTCAACCCGCGCGAGGCGTACCGGTTCGTGGCGCGACATCTCCGTGCACGTCGAGCGAAGCTGGCGCGGCAAGGGCTGCCGGCCGCGTGCTGCTCGAGCGAGCTGGTCGAGCTCGGCCGCCAGCAGCGGGTTCCACAAGCTCGTGCTCGCGGCGTTTCCGTTCAACGCAGAGCGGGATGGCGCTCTGCGAGGGCTCGGCTTTCGGCCGGTCGGCATCTACCGCGAGCGGGGCCAGCTCGACGGCAAGTGGGTCGATCACCATCGTCATGGAGCGGCTCTTGTCGGCCTGAGCCCGTCGAGCCGGAAGACGTTCGTCACCGGACGCGGATCGTGACGACGACCGACATGCCCGCGCGCGAGCGTGTGCGGGTTGCCGACTCGCCTTCCCGTCGAGGTGGATGCGCACCGGGAACGCGCTGGACGACCTTCACCCAGTTGCCGGTGGCGTTCTCCGGAGGCAGGAGCGAGAAGCGGGCGCCGGTGCCCGCGCTCATCGAGTCGATCACGCCGGTGTAGGCCTTGTCGGGATAGCCGGTCGACCTCCACGGCCGCCTTCATGCCCGGCCTGATGCGCGCCAGCTGCGTCTCCTTGAAGTTGGCGACCACCCACACGTCCTGGAGCGGCACGATCGCCAGGAGCGGCTGGCCCATCTGGACCACCTGCCCCAGCTCGACGCTCCGCTTGGACACGACGCCGTCGAGGGCGGACCGCACTTCGGTGTGCTCGAGCTGCAGCTCGGCGTAGGCGAGATCGGCCTGCATCTCCGCGCAGTCGCGCCTCGGCCCGGCTCGCCTCCGCGTCCTTGATGGCGACCTGGTGCGTCTGACTCTCGGCGAGCGCCGAGCGCGGCCCGCGACTCGGCGACGCGCTGGCGCGCCTGGTCGACCGCGTGAATCCGGTCGCCGCAGCTCCGCCTCCGGCCTGCTGGATCTCACGCTCGGTCTGCGTCAGCCGCCGCTCAGGGCCTCGACGGTCGAGCCGGCGGTCTCGTAGGCCGACTCGGCCAGATCGAAGTCGCGCCGGGCGACCGAGGTCGCTCTTCAAGAGGCTTCGACCCGCTCGAGCTCGCGGGCCGGCCTGCCGCTAGCGTGCTCTTGCGCTCCCGGCCACGTCGGCGCGCATCGCCTCGGTCGCGGAGCGACGCGCCTCCGAGCCGGGCGCGCGATTCCTCGACGGCCGACTCGGCGGACTTCACGCCGACCACCGCCGCCTGCAGCGCGGCGCCGCGGCGCCTGGTCGATCTGCGCGCGGGTGCCCTCGCGCGTCAGCGGCACCTCGGATCGGGCGGCGCGGAGGTTCGCCTCCGGCGGTGGCGACCGCGGCGCGGCCTGCTCGCGCTTGGCCTGGAAGTCGCGCGGATCGACGCGCAGCAGGAGCTCGCCCTGCTTCACCGCCTGGTTGTCCTGGACGAAGAGCTCCACGACGTGACCCGCGACCTTCGCGCTGACGGGCGAGATCGTGCCGTCGACGTACGCATCGTCGGTCGACACGTAGGTGATCGCGTTGTACCCAGAGACGTGGACCGCCGTACGGAGAGTGTCGCCAGGCCGACGAGGCAGCCGAGCGCCATGAGCAGCTTACGCTTCATGGGGCATCCGGCATTCTACTCCGGAAGCTCGGGGCGCCGGGTAGCGACGGAGGGCCCGCGCTTTCTTTACGGAGTGTGCTATATGTATGGGCCAGTTTTGATGGGATCTCCTGCCGCATTCTGGCACGTGTCCTCGTGACGGGCCTGCTGCTCTCGGCGGGCGGCTGCGCCTTCGTTGAAGCCTGCGCCGACGCCGATCCTGCCGCCCGAGGAGCTCTACCAGATCGGCGAGACCGAGCTGGGCAATCGCCGCTATGACGAGGCGCGGCAGAATTTCCGGAAGATCGTCGAGCGGCACCCGAACTCGCGCCTACGCGGCGCGGGCGCGCTTCCTCATCGGCGAGGCGTTCTACCGCGAGGCGGAGTTCGACAAGGCGGTGCGCGAGTTCGAGGCGTTCCTGGCGTTCTTTCCCCGGCACCAGATCGCCGATCTCGTGCAGTACCGGCTCGCCATGAGCTACTACGACCAGATGAAGCCGGTCGAGCAGGACCAGGCGACTCGACGGTGAAAGCGATCGAGCAGTTCAAGAAGCTGGTCGAAGGACTACCCGGAGAGCCGGTACGCCGACCGACGCGCCTGGCGAAGATCGACGTCTGCCGCGGCCGGCTCGCGCAGAAGGAAGCTGTGGGTCGCGACCTACTACTTCAACCAGGGCAACCCGAGCGCGGCCCGGCAGCGGCTCGAGCTGGTGCTGAAGCGACTATCCGCGCACGCTCGTGATCCCCGAGACGCTGTTCCTGCTGGCCGAGGTGAACTTCTACGAGGGCAAGGACGCCGGAGGCGCGTCGAGCTGTTCGCGCCGTCTGTCGGCGAGTACGGCTACACCGGAGTTGGGCCGCGCGCGGCCAGCGCGCGCGCTGCTGGGCCGCAAGAGGTAATCGCCGTGCACGACATCGTCGACCTCCGCTCCGACACGCTGACGCTTCCGACGCCGGAGATGCGCGAGGCCATGGCGCGCGCCGAGGTCGGTGACGACGTCTGGGAGGAGGATCCGACCGTCCAGCGCCTGGAGGCGCTGGCCGCCGAGCGGCTGGGCAAGGAAGCCGGGCTCTTCGTCGCCTCCGGCACGCATGGGCAACCTCGTCTCGGTGCTGAGCCACACGCAGGCCGGTCAGGAAGTCGTGCTCGACCTCGACTCGCACATCTTCAACTACGAGGTCGCCGGCGCCGCGGTGATCGGCAGCGTGCAGATGCGGCCGGTGAAGACCGCGCGCGGCTTTCTCGCCCGGACCAGGTCCGCGAGGCGCTGCGTCCCGCGAACATCCACATGCCGCCGACCGGGCTGGTGTGCGTCGAGAACACCGCACAACCGCCACGGCGGCACCTGCTGCACGCCGGAGGAGATCAGCGCGATCGCCGCCGTCGCCCACGGCGCGTCGGTGCCGGTGCACCTCGACGGGGCCCGGCTCTTCAACGCGGCGGTCGCCCTCAAGCGGCCGGCGCGCGACTTCGCCGCGCGACGTCGACTCCGTCACGTTCTGCGTCTCGAAGGGCCTCGCCGCGCCCGGTCGGCTCGGTCGATCTGCGGCTCAGGCGACCGTTCATCGCGCGGGCCCGGCGCGTGCCGCAAGATGCTCGGCGGCGGCATGCGCCAGGCCGGCGTCATCGCGGCCGCCGGCATCGTCGCGCTCGAGCGGATGGTCGGATCGGCTCGCCGAGGATCACGCCAACGCGCGCGCGCTGGCCGAGCGGCTCGCCCGGCTTCCCGGGCTCGTCGTCGACCTGGCGAGCGTGCAGACGAACATCGTGATCTTCGCGGTCGAGCGCGGCGGAGCCCGGCGTCGGCGGTCGCCACGGCCGAGCTGGTCGCGGGGTGCGCCGCGCGCAAGGTGAAGATCCACGCGATCGGTCCCAGCCTCGATCCGGTGCGTGACCCACAAAGACATCGACGCGGAGGACATCGCGCCGCGCGCTCGATGCCTTCGCCGAAATCACACGCAAGCGGTAGCTCCAGGGGGCGCCATGGCCGAACGACTGCTCGAGGTCAAGGGGCTGAAGACGCACTTCTTCACCGACGAGGGCGTCGTCCGCGCCGTCGACGGGATCGATTTCTACATCAACAAGGGCGAGACGCTCGGCATCGTCGGCGAGTCGGGCTCCGGCAAGAGCGTCACGGCGCTCGTCGATCATGCGCCTGATCCCGCACGCCGCCCGGCCGCATCGTCGAGGGCACGATCAACTACAACGGCCGGAACCTCCTCGATCTGCCCCCGCCCAGATGCGCAAGATCCGCGGCAAAGAGATCTCGATGATCTTCCAGGAGCCGATGACCTCGCTCAACCCGGTGTTCACGGTGCGGCGAGCAGATCGCCGAGGCCATCCGCCTCCACGAGGGCCTCGGCCGTCGCGACGCGATGGACAAGACGGTCGAGATGCTCAAGCTCGTGCACATCCCCAACGCCGAGCGGCGGGTGAAGGAATATCCCCACCAGCTCTCGGGCGGCATGCGGCAGCGCATCATGATCGCCATGGCGCTCGTCGTGCAACCCCAAGCTCCTCATCGCCGACGAGCCGACGACCGCGCTCGACGTCACCATCCAGGCGCAGATCCTCGAGCTGCTGAACGAGCTGAAGGCCAAGCTGGGCATGGCGATCTTGCTGATCACCCACGACATGGGCGTGATCGCGGAGACCGCGCCAGCGGGTCATCGTGATGTACGGCGCCCAGGTGGTCGAAGAGGCGCCGGTCGCCGAGCTGTTCAAGGAGCCGCTGCACCCCTACACGCAGGGCCTGCTCCGCTCCATCCCGCGGATCGACCTGGCCGCCACCCAGAAGCAGAAGCTCGAGGCGATTCCGGGCACCGTGCCGACGCTGCGCGGCGACATCAAGCCGGGCTGCCGCTTCGCGCCGCGCTGCGCGCTCGCAAAGCCGATGCACTTCGAGAACACGCCACCGCTCAAGGAAGTCAGGCCGGGCCACAAGGTGGCCTGCTTCCTGTACTGAGGGCCCGCCATGGCCTGAGCGCGCTGCTCCAGGTCAAGAACCTCAAGAAGTACTTCCCGATCCGCGGCGGGCTCTTCTCGCGCGAGGTCGCGCGGGTTCACGCCGTCGACGACGTCTCGTTCGACATCATGGCCGGCGAGACGCTCGGGCTCGTCGGCGAGTCGGGCTGCGGCAAGTCGACGACCGGCCGGACGATCCTCCGGCTGATCGAGCCGACCGTCGGGCGAGGTCGCGTTCCAGGGCAAGAACGTCACGACGCTCGACAAGCGGTCGCTGCGCGCGCTCCGCAAGGAGATGCAGATCATCTTCCAGGATCCCGTACGCGTCGCTGAACCCGCGAATGACCGTCGGCTCGATCATCGGCGAGGCGCTGGTCATCCACAAGCTGGCGCCGACGCGCAAGGCAGCGCGAGGAGCGGCGTGGTGCAGCTGCTCGAGACGGTCGGCCTCCGCGCCGACCACCTGCGGCGCTATCCGCACGAGTTCTCCGGCGGCCAGCGCCAGCGCATCGGGATCGCGCGCGCGCTGGCGGTGAGCCCGAAGCTCATCGTCGCCGACGAGCCGGTCTCCGCGCTCGACGTCTCGATCCAGGCGCAGATCGTGAACCTGCTCGAGGATCTCCAGGCGAAGTTCGGGCCTCACCTACCTGTTCATCGCCCACGACCTCGTCGGTGGTCGAGCACATCTCGACGCGCGTCGCGGTGATGTACCTCGGCAAGATCGTCGAGATCGCGCCGGCGAAGGAGCTCTACACCAACCCGCAGCACCCGTACACCGAAGCGCTCCTGTCCGGCGGTGCCGATTCCCGATCCCACGATGAAGCGCAAGCGGATCCTGCTCGAGGGCGACGTCCCGAGCCCGATCAATCCGCCGTCGGGATGCCGCTTTCACACGCGCTGCGCCGCTCCGGGTGCCGTCGTGCTCGACGAACGAGCAGGTGCTCAAGGAGATCTCGCCGGGTCACTGGGTCGCCTGTCAGGTTCGCACCGGCGTCCCCATTCGATAGGCGCCGGCGCGGGGCGAGGCGGGCGGGGGCCCTCGGTGAGCCCCGCTTGCGCAATCGGGCGTAAGACTTGTTCGTGCGTCGCGTTCCTGACCGATCGCCCTGCCTACACGGGGCTCACCAGGGCCCCGCCGCCCTGCCCCGCCCCGCGCCTGGCACTTCGACGTCGGTTCCGGCGGGACGAGTCTGAGGCTGGCTCGGTGCCTACGGTTCGCGTCGGGGACATCGAGATGTATCTACGTGGAGGCGGGGGACGGGCGAGCCGCTGCTGCCTGATCATGGGGTTCGGCGGTGACCACCACGGCGTGGGCGTTCCAGACCGGCGGCTGCTCCGCGCGCGGCTATCGCGTGATCGCGCTTCGACAACCGCGGGGCGGGCCGAGACCGAGCGCGCCCGATCACCCCTACACGACCGCGATGATGGCGGCGGACGCGCTCGGGCTCATGGAGGCGCTCGGCATCGACCGCGCCCACGTGATCGGCGTGTCGATGGGCGGCATGATCGCTCAGGAGCTGGCGCTCGCGCACCCGGAGCGGGTGCGCTCCTGCACCTGGCGCTGCACGTTCGCGCGCCCGGACGCGTACATGCTGGCGCTGAACGCAGCGTGGCGCGACATGCGAATCGGGCTCGGCCGCGACGCGACGCTCCGAACCCTGGCGCTCTGGCTCTTCGCGCCGACGAGCTACGCCGATCGGCCCGGACCTGGTGCGAGATGCTCCTGCAGAACGCGCTGGCGAATCCCTATCCGCAGTCGGTGGCCGGGTTTCTCCGGCAGGGGAGGCGATCGCCACCCACAACGCCCACGATCGACTCGATGCGATTCGATGCCCGACGCTGGTCAGCGTCGCCGAGGACGACATCCTCGTACCGCCCCGCTTTTCCCGGGAGATCGCAAAGCGGATTCCCGGCGCCGAGCTACGCCTGGTCCAGGGCGCCGGACATTGCTACTTTTCTGGAACGTCCCGACGTGTTCAACGGTGCAATCGTCTCGACTTCGTCGCACGATTCTCGCGCTGATCGGTCGCCGAGCGACGGGACTTCGAGGAGGGTTCTGACTAGTCCCAGAGATAGGCGCGCGGGATTGACCGCCTGTCCCTTGACCAGGATCTCGTAGTGCAGGTGCGCGCCGGTGGAGCGGCCTCGTGTTGCCGGACCAGCCGACGACCGCGCCGCGCTCGACCCGGTCGCCCGGCTTGACGTTCATTCTCGAGAGGTGCCCGTAGAGGCTCTTGATGTCCTGTCCGTGGTCGAGGATGACGGTGATGCCGTACTCCTGGATACGTGCCCGCCACCGTGACCGTGCCCGCGGTGGGCGCCCGCACGGCCGTGCCGTGCTGCGAGCGGATGTCGATACCGCTGTGGAACTCGGTGCCCCGCAGACCACGGCGACTGCCGCATGCCGTACTCGGAGTTGACGGCACCGCGTACCGGCCAGCGTGACGGCAGCGCGGCCAGCGCGCTTGCCCGCCCGCGCCACGAGTCGGTCGAGGGCCTTCAGGCTTTCGCCCTGCTCGGCCACGTTCTCCGCGAGCTGCTCGAGCTCGTCCCGCGGTGAGAGCCGCCCGGTCTTGCTATCAGGCCGGAGGGCGCCACCACCGATCGCGCGGTCGCGCCCGCCCGGCTGGGGCTCCGGCCCGAACGGCTCCCAGATTCGCGCGTGGAGATCGCGCCAGCCCGCCATCTCCTGGCGTAGCTCGACCACGCGTCGATTGAAGGAGTCGATGGTCGCCTGCTGATCGGCGATCTGCTGCTTGAAGGTCCGTGCCTCCACGGTCAGTTTCCGGAGCTGCACCCAATCCCCCAGGAGCGTGAAGAACGTCGTGAAAGCGACCGCGACGCGCTGGCCACCACCGCCACGGCGGCGGGCCGGGGAAAGTTGAAGCGGACGACGCGGGTGCCGTCGCCCCGGACAATGAGAAGGCTGAACTGCTTGCGCCCGGTCCATCGCCCGTTACCCTGCGGACGGGCCGACCGAGGCTGGACGGAATCGGCCCGGCCCGGTTACGGGCTCGGACAACGTGTCAACGGACGGTTCCTGGGAACCCACGAGAGATCATCTAGGGCAAAGCGCGTGCCGGGGCTGCCGCTCGAACAATCAAGGACTTCGGAGACACCCCCTGCCATTACGGCAATCCTGCCGACAGTTCGCGTCACTTTGGGAACGGAGGGCTGACGTCTAACCTCGCGTGAGATCGTCGTTTCTTGACACCCCACGTCGGCTGGCAGTATCATCGCAAGGCTAAACTGAAGAGGGAGTCCTCCATGGACGAGTTCTATCGAATCAAGCGCCTGCCGCCGTACGTCTTCGCGAATCGTCAACGACCTCAAGAGCAAGGCGCGGCCCGCGGCGAGGACGTCATCGACCTCGGCATGGGCAATCCCGATATGCCGACGCCGAAGCACATCGTCGACAAGCTCGTCGAGGCCGCCAAGAATCCGAAGAACCACCGGTACTCCGCCTCGCGCGGTATCACCCGGCTCCGCGTCGCGATGACGAAGTGGTACCGCGACCGCTACGCGGTGGAGCTCGACCCGGATTCCGAGGTCATCGCGACCATCGGGGCCAAGGAGGGCATGGCGCACCTGGCCCTCGCCGTGCTCCAGCCCGGCGACGGCGTGCTCGTGCCGAACCCGACCTATCCGATCCACTCCTACTCGGTGGTCATCGCCGACGGCGACCTCCGCTCGGTGCCCCTCACGCCGGACGGACGACTTCTTCGCGTCGCCTGCGAGGAGACGGCGAGGCTCGCCTGGCCCGAAGGCCAGAAGCTGCTCATCCTGTCGTTCCCGCACAACCCGACCACGATGTGCGTGGACCGCGACTTCTTCGTGAAGGTCGTCGACTTCGCGCGCGAGCACCGGCTGATGGTCGTCCACGACTTCGCATACGCCGACTTCACGTTCGACGGCTACCAGCCGCCGTCGTTCCTCGAGGTGCCCGGGCGCGCAGGGACGTCGGCGTCGAGATCTTCTCGACCGTCGAAGTCCTACAACATGGCCGGGCTGGCGGCTCGGCTTCGTCTGCGGCAACGCGCGAATGATCAACGCCCTCGCCCGCATCAAGTCGTATCTCGACTACGGCGCCTTCCAGCCCATCCAGATCGCCGGCATCATCGCGCTCGAGGGCGACCAGACGGTGCGTCGAGCGACATCGTCGAGGTTCACCGCAAGCGCCGCGCGACGTGCTGGTCGACGGCCTCAACAAGATCGGCTGGAGCGGTCGCCGAAGCCCAAGGGCACGATGTTCGTCTGGGCGCCGATCCCCGAGGCGTTCCGCGGCCTCGGCTCGCTCGGAGTTCTCCAAGCTCCTGCATCCAGGAGGCGAAGGTCGCGGTGTCCGCCGGGCATCGGCTTCGGCGAGTACGGCGAGGGCTACGTCCGCTTCGCGCTCGTGGAGAACGAGCAGCGCATCCGGCAGGCGCTGCGCGGGCTCAAGAACCTGAGTCGCTGACCGGGCCGCCGACGAGGAACCGCCTGCGACCGCGTGAGTGACGTCCGCATCGGCCTCCTGGGGCTCGGCACCGTCGGTGCCGGGGTCGTCAAGATTCTCCAGACCACGGCGCGCGATACTCGGAGGAGCGCGCCGGCTGCCGGCTTGACGCTGGCCGCCATCGCCGACACTCGACCTCACGCGCGCCGCGCGAGGGGCTCGACCTCACGCGCCTGCCGCTGGCCGCCGACGCCGGCCCAGGTCCTCGACGATCCCGCCGATCCACATCGTCGATCGAGCTGGTCGGCGGCCTCGAGCCCGCGCGCACGCTTCATCCTCGCGGCGCTCGCCGCCGGCAAGCACGTGGTCACCGCCAACAAGGCCCTGCTCGCCCATCACGGCGCCGAGCTGTACGAGGAGGCGCGCGCGCGGCGGCGTGAGCGCTGGGCTTCGAGGCCGCGGTGGCGGGCGGCATCCCGCTGATCCGCGCCGTCAAGGACGGGCTCGTCGCCAACCGCGTGCTGTCGCTGGCCGGCATCGTCAACGGGACCTGCAACTACATCCTGAGCGAAGATGACCGACGAGGGCCTGGACTTCTCGCGTGGTCCTCAAGGAAGCGCAGGCTCACGGCTACGCCGAGGCCGATCCCGACCCTCGACATCGAGGGCATGGACTCGGCCCACAAGCTGCAGATCCTCGTGGCGCTGGCCTTCCGCACCTTCGTCGGACCTCAAGCACATCCACACCGAGGGCATCACCCGCGTCACCGCGCAGGACATCGAGTACGCGCGCGAGCTCGGCTACCGGATCAAGCTCCTGGCCATCGCCAAGGCGACCGCTCTGGACGGCGCCGGCGGCGGTGTGGAAGTCCGGGTGCACCCGACGATGATCCCGCCGCGCTCGCCGCTGGCGGCGGTGTCCGGCGTCTTCAACGCCGTCTTCATGACCGGCGATGCCGTGGGCGACCTCATGTTCTACGGGCGCGGCGCGGGCCAGATGCCCACCGCTTCCGCGGTGCTGGTCGGACGTGCGTCGAGATCGCCCGGCGCATCGCACACGGCATCCCCGCGCTCCGGCCTCGAGCTGCCGTCGGTCGGCCCGACGGCGCTGCCGCTGCGCACGCCGATCGAGGCGATCCGCTGCTGCTACTACTTGCGCGTCACCGCCCAGGACCAGCCCGGCGTGCTCTCGCGAGTGGCGGGCATCCTCGGCGAGCACGACATCTCGATCGCCAACGTGATCCAGAAGGGCCGCGGAATCCGCGAGGCGGTCCCCGTGGTCATGCTGACGCACGAGGCGCGCGAGCGAGACATGCGCGCCGCGCTGGCGAAGATCGACCGGCTGCCGGACGTCGCGGCCGCGACGATGATGATCCGCGTGGAGGGCGGCGCGGCGTGAAAGCCTGGCGTGGCGTGATCGAGGAGTACCGGACTTCCTGCCGGTGACCGACAAGACCCCGATCGTCACGCTGTTCGAGGGCAACACGCCGCTGGTCCCCGCGCCGCGTCTGGCCGAGGCGACGGACCCGCGCATGGAGATCTATCTCAAGTGCGAGGGGTTCAATCCGACCGGCTCGTTCAAGGACCGCGGCATGACGGTCGCCATCTCGAAAGCGCTCGAGATGGGCTCGCGCGCCGTCATCTGCGCCTCGACCGGTAACACCTCGGCCTCGGCGGCCGCCTTCGCGTCACGGGCGGGCATCCGCGCGTTCGTCATGGTGCCGAAGGGCTCGGTCGCGCTCGGCAAGCTCTCGCAGGCGGCAATCCACGGCGCCCGCGTCCTCACCGTCGAGGGCAACTTCGACCAGGCGCTGACGATCGTGCGCCAGATCGCCGAGCGTCATCCCGTCACGCTCGTGAACTCGGTGAACCCGTTCCGGCTCGAGGGGCAGAAGACCGGAGCCTTCGAGGTCTGCGACCAGCTCGGCCGCGCGCCGGACTATCACCTGATTCCCGTCGGCAACGCCGGGAACATCACCGCGTACTGGCGCGGCTACCGCGAGTACCACCGGGCGGGCCGCGTGACGGAGCTGCCGCGGATGGTCGGCTTCAGGCGGCGGGCGCCGCGCCGATCTATGAGAACCGGGTGATCGAGGAGCCGCGCACGGTCGCCACCGCGATCAAGATCGGCAATCCCGCATCCTGGGGCCCGGCGCTCGAGGCGATGAAGGACTCCCGCGGCTGGATCGACATCGTGACCGACGAGGAGATTCTCCGCGCCTACCGCCTGCTGGCGCGCGAAGAAGGCATCTTCATGGAGCCGGCGTCGGCGGCGACCGTGGCCGGATTGTTCAAGTCGGTCAAGGCAGGACGCTTCGAGCCCGGGTCCACCCTCGTCCTCACGCTGACGGGCCACGGGCTGAAGGACCCGGACACCGCGCTCGAGTCGGCGTCGCGCCCGACAGCGGTGCCGCCTCAGATCGACGCCGTCCTGGCGCAGCTCGGCCTCTGAGCCGGCTCAAGGTCGCCCTCGGCGTCGCGATCAGCGTTGCTCTACTCGTCTATCTCTTCCGCGGCGTCGATCTAGCCGACCTTCGGCCGTCACCTCCGCGACGCTCACTGGGGCTGGGTGCTGGCTCGCCACCGCAATCGCGCCGCTCCAGATCTGGGGTGCGCGGCCGGCGGTGGTGGTACCTCTTTCCGCCGAGCTCGAACCCGCCGCCGCTCACACCCCCGCGATGATGATCGGCTACATGGCGAACAACGTGCCCTGCTCCGCGCCGGCGAGGTCGTGCGGATCTACGTGGTCGCCCGGCGGTGGAAGCGCGGCCGGCGCGCCGGAGCGCATCCACCCCTTCTGGACGACGCTGGCGACACTCGTGGTCGAGCGCGTGCTGGACAGCCTCGCCGTCGTGCTGATCCTCCGCGATCCTGGTCCTGATGGTTCCAGTGCCGCGGTTCCTCGAGATGGCGGCGCTAGTCGTGCTGGCGATCGACCTCGTGGGCATCGCGGTCCTCATCGCGCTGGCCGCGAGGCCGGACGCCTGCGTCCGCCTCGTGGCGCGGCTCGTGGGGCGCTGGCCCGAGCCTCCATCGGCGCCTGCTGAACATCTTCCAGACGTTCGTCCACGGTCCTCGACGGTATCCGCCCCGTCGCACGCCGGCGCCGCTGGTCGCCTGACCGCCGCCGTCTGGCTCGTGCCGGCGCTGGCCGCGTGGACGATGCTCCGGCGCGCTGGACCTCCACCTGCCCTTCATCGCGGCCTGGGCGGTGCTCGCCTTCGTCGGGCTCGGCATCTCTGATCCCGTCCGCTCCGGGCTACGTCGGCGTCTTCCACGCCGCGGCGGTGCTCGCCGTCGGGCTCTTCGGCGTCTCGCACTCGGCGGGAGTCGGCTACGCGCTGCTCTTCCACGCGAGCCAGATCCTGCCGATCACGCTCCTCGGCTGGCTCTACCTCCTCCGCGAGCACGTGAGCCTCACCGAGGCCACCCACGCGCGCCCGCGCGTCCGTCGTGAGCCGCGCGCCGCCTTCCGCCGGCGCTGCCGAGCTTGCGATGCGCCGACGCGTCGTGTAGGCTTCGGCAAGCATGGCGCTGCTCGTCCAGAAGTTCGGAGGATCCTCCGTCGCCGACGCGGAGAAGATCGCGAACGTCGCGCGCCGGGTCGCCGCGAAGCGCGCCCGGCAACCAGATGGTCGTGGTCGTCTCCGCGATGGGCAGGACGACCGACGGGCTTCTGGCGCTCGCGCGCCAGATTTCCTCGGCGCCCGATCTGCGCAGATGGACATGCTGCTCTCCACCGGCGAGCAGGTGACGATCGCGCTGCTGACCATCGGCCCTCCAGGCCCGCGGGCTCAAGGCGCGCTCCTTCACCGGCCCCCAGGTCGGCCTGCGAACGGACCGCGCGCACACCCAGGCCCGCATCACCCAGATCGACGCCGATCGGTGCGCCGGTCGCTCGACGCGGGTGAGATCGCGGTCGTGGCCGGATTCCAGGGGCTCGGATCGAGGACGGAGATCACGACCCTCGGACGCGGCGGCTCCGACCTCACCGCCGTGGCGCTGGCCGCCGCGCTGAAGGCGGACGTGTGCGAGATCTACACCGACGTCGACGGCGTCTACACCGCCGACCCGAACATCGTCCCCGACGCCCGCAAGCTGGCGCGCGTCGCCTACGACGAGATGCTCGAGCTGGCGAGCCTCGGCGCGAAGGTCTTACAAACCCGCTCCGTCGAGTTCGCGCAAGAAATACGGCGTCACCGTCCACGTGCGCTCCACGTTCCGACCCGACCCGGGTACGCTCGTGACGAAGGAGGAGCAGGGCATGGAACAGGCAGTCGTCACCGGCGTGACGCACGACCGGAGCCAGGCGAAGATCTCGATCCTGCGCGTGCCCGACCGGCCGGGCATCGCCGCACGGGTCTTCGGGACGATCGCCGTCAAGAACATCGTCGTCGACATGATCGTCCAGAACATCAGCCAGGACGGCTACACCGACATGTCCTTCACCCTGCCGCGCGGCGATCACGCACGGGCGGTCGCCGAGCTGTCGGACGTGGCCCGCGAGATCGGCGCCCGCGGGATCGTCCACGACGAGCGGGTCGCCAAGGTCTCCATCGTCGGCGTCGGCATGCGCAGCCACTCCGGCGTCGCCTCGACGATGTTCGCCGCGCTCGCCCGCGAGGGCATCAACATCCAGATGATCTCGACGTCCGAGATCGCCGTCTCGTGCGTCATCGAGGACAAGTACGCCGAGCTCGCCGTCCGCACCCTGCACGACGCCTTCGACGTCGGGCGCGGGTCGCGCGATGACCACCGGCCGGGCCGCGGTCTTCTTCGGCCCCGGCCGGCCCTTCGAGATCCGCGAATTCGCGCTGCCGGACGTCGAGCCCGACGCCGTCCTCGTCCGCGTCTCGCTCGCCAACGTCTGCGGCTCCGATCCTCCACTTCTGGCGCGGCGACGCGCCCCTGCGCCTGCCGTCGGACGGCTGGATCTACGGCCACGAGATGACGGGCCGTGTGGCGAAGCTGGGCGCGCGCGTGAAGACCGACTCGCTGGGCCGCCCGCTCAAGGAGGGCGACCGGGTCGCCTACACCTACTTCTATCCGTGCGGGCGCTGCCACGCGTGCCTCGCGAACGAGCCGGCGGCGTGTCCGTCCAAGATCGAGCGCCCGCTCGGGCCCCTCGCAGTTCCCGCACTTCCACGGCGCCTTCGCCGAGTACTACTACCTGCGGCCGCGCGGGGCGATCTTCCTCGTGCCGGACTCGCTACCCGACGAGCTGGTCGCGCCCGTGAACTGCGCGCCTGTCGCAGGTCATCTTCGGCCTCGGCCGGGCGGGCCTCGGCTTCGGCGACAGCGTGGTCATCCAGGGCGCGGGCGGGCTCGGCATCCAGGCGGCCGCCGTCGCCAGGACATGGGGCCGCCACCGTCATCGTCATCGACCAGCTCGCGGGTCGCCTCGAGCTGGCGCGCGCTTCGGCGCCGACCACACGATCAACCTCAAGGAGGTCGCCGACCGGCGGGAGCGCGTCAACCTCGTGCGCAAGTGGACGGGCGGCGTCGGGCGCCGACGTCGCGTGCGATTTCGTCGGGTTCCCGCAGGTGATCGCCGAGGGGATCGAGATGCTCCGGTCGGGCGGAACCTATCTGGAGATCGGCACGATCAGCCGCGGGGCGAAAGTGGAGCTCGAGCCGTCGCTGCTCGTCTGGGGCTCGAAGTCGATCGTGGGCGTCATCCAGTACGACCTGGGCACCATTCCGCGCGCCCTGGACTTCCTCGTGCGAAACCGCGCGCGCTGGCCCTTCGAGCGGCTCATCTCGCACACGTATCCGCTCGAGAAGATCAATCAGGCCTTCGCCGATTCCGAGTGGCACGCGAAGGAGACCACGAGCATCACCCGCGCCGCGCTCGCGCCCTGACCCGTCGCGCACCGTCAGATTTTTTCCACTCTAGTCGCGCCGGCGGGCCGGTGGGATCGTCGATCCATGGCCCCGTACACGCGCCGCCAGCTCCTCGTGCTCCTTCTGCTGGTCGCCGCCGGCGGTGGCGGGCTCGCCGTCGGCCACTGGCGTCGCGCGAACCCCGACACCGTCGAGTACCTCGAGCAGCTCGACCGGACGCCGGCGCCGCCCGCGAGCATCTCCGCGCCTGAGCCTCCGCCTCGCGCTCGAGCCGCGAGGTCCGAGCGTGGAAGGCGAGCCGCGACGTGGCCGTCGCAGCCGTTCGCCGCGCGAGGCACCGGCCGCCCCTGCCGGCATGCCGGCGGCGCCTCCAACCGACGACCTCGACGCCGACCAGGCGACCGACGCCGAGTCGACGTCCCGGTGATGCCACGTGACTCTCGAACGAACGCCGCTGGCCCCGATTGCGGTCGCCTTCGGCGTCGGCATCGTCCTGGCGCCCCTGATCGAGCCCGGCGTTCTCTGGACGGTGTGGCTCGCGGCCCTCGCGATCGGCGCCGGGCTGCTGACGCTTGGAAGAGCTCGCGGCGCGGCGGTCACGCTGCTCGTCGCGGTGGCCGCCCTGGGCGCGTTACGGGGCACCGAGGAGCCGCTGCCACCCGACCACCTCGCGCGGCTCGGGCTACCCAGAGTCGCGAGCGTCGAAGGACGGCTCGCCGTCGAGCCGACGCGCTGGGCGCCGGATCGCACCCGCCTGCTGATCGACGCCGAGCGGGCGGACGGCGCGTCGGTCTCCGGGCGCATCCAGGCAACCGTCTATGGCGTGCCGCCGTCTCTCACCGAGGGGCAGCGCATCGCGACCCGGCTGAAGCTCCATCCGGCGACCGGCTTCCGCAACCCGGGGACTTTCGACTACGGCGCGCACCTCGCGCGCCAGGGCATCCGGGTCGTCGCCACAGGGCGCGCCGAGAGCATCGCGACGCTGGACGATCTCGCGCCGCCGTGGACGGTGCGCGTGAGGCGCGCCGCGGTCGCGGCGATCGGCGAGGCGTTACCGCCCGGCTCGGCGGCCCTGCTGGCAGGTCTCCTGCTCGGCGATCGCACCGATCTGCCGCGTGACGTCGATGAGGCCTTCCGGCTCGCCGGCGTCTACCACGTCCTCGCGGTCTCGGGCTTCAACGTCGCGATCCTGGCGGCGGCGGCGTGGGCGCTCTGTCGTTTTCTCCGCCTGCCCAGGCGCGCGGGCGCCGCCACCGCGATCGTCATCGTGATCGGATTCGCGCTCGTGGTGGGCCCGTCGCCATCGGTGCTGCGCGCCGTCCTCATGGCGGTGCTCGTCCTGGCCGCGCTCCTCCTGGAGCGGGACGCCTCGGTCACGAACAGCCTGGCGCTGGCGGCCCTGGCAATCCTCGCGGTACGGCCCGGCGACCTCTTCGACCCGGGCTTCCAGCTCTCCTTCGCGGCTACGCTCGGCATCGTCGTCGCCCCTCTGCCGCGCGGGCTGATCGTCGGCGCCCTCGCGGTGAGCACGGCCGCCCAGCTGGCCGTCTTGCCGGTGACACTCGCGCACTTCAATCAGCTCTCGACGATCGGCGTCATCGCCAACCTCGGCGTCGTCCCGCTCGCGGGCGCGGCGACGGTCATGGGCCTCGTCGCGGTCGGCCTGTCCTTTCTCAGCGAGACGGTCGGGGCCGTCGCGTTCGATGCGGTGTGGCCGGTGCTGCTCGCGTTGCGGGGCATCGTCGCGCTCGCCGCGAGGGTACCCGGGGCCGTCGTCCACTTGCCCGCTCCGGGGCCCATCGCGGTCACCTGCTACGTCGGCGGGCTCGCGCTCCTTCTCTTGCCAGCCCGCGCCGCGTCGACGCGAAGCCGCCTGGCCCACCAGGGCGTGGCCGTCCGGGCTTCTCGCCTTCGCGGTCGGCATCGCGGTGTGGCCGCTCGTGCGATCGCCCGACGGGCGGCTTCGGATCGCCGTGCTCGACGTCGGTCAGGGCGACGCGGTGGTCGTCGAGATGCCCAACGGCCTCACGTTGCTGGTCGACGCCGGATCAGGTGGACCGATGCGCCTGGACGCCGGCGAGCGCGTCGTCGCGCCGTTTCTCTGGAACCGCGGCGTCCTCCGTCTCGCCGGCGTCGCCGTCACGCACGACGACGCCGATCACGCCGGCGGCGCGGCGGCGGTACGACGCCTCTTCCGGATCGACGAGCAGTGGACCGCCCTGAGCGCCCCGTCGGAGCCGCGGCGGTTCGGCCGCGCGCTCGTGACGCCGTTGCCGCAGCCGGCGCTGCCCGGGGACGACGGAACGACGCGGGTCTGGTCCTGCGCGTCGAGCTCGGGCTGGCCTCCTTCCTGCTCGCCGCCGACATCGGAGCCGCCCGCGAGCACGAGCTGGTGGTGTCCGGGGCGCGCCTGGCGTCGACGGTTCTCAAGATCGCCCACCACGGCTCCCGCTTCTCGACCACCGCGGAATTCCTGCGCGCGGTCCGCCCGACCGCGGCGGCGATCTCGGTGGGAGCGCGCAACGCCTACGGCCATCCCGACTCCGGTGTGCTGGCCCGGCTCGCCGAGGAAGGCGTGGAGGTCTACCGCACGGACCGCGACGGCGCGGTGATCTTCGAGACCGACGGCGGCACGCTCACGGTGACCCGATGGGCGCGGCGCACCGTCGACCGCTTCTGCCTCGAGCCCGAAGGGATCTGCTAGAATCGGCCGTCATGGCTCGAGTCAACGACCACTATCTGAAGCTTCGCGCCAGCTACCTCTTCAGCGAGACCGGCCGGCGTGTGCGCGAGTTCCAGGCGACGCACCCCGACGCGAAGCTCATCCGCCTCGGGATCGGCGACGTGACGCAGCCGCTGCCGCCCACCGTGATCCGCGCGATGCACGAGGCGGTGGACGAGATGGGTCGCGCCGAGACATTCCGCGGCTATCCGCCGGAGACGGGGTGGGACTTCCTCCTCGACGCGATCGTCCGCCACGACTACGGCGAGCGCGGGATCAAGCTCGCCCCGGACGAGATCGTCGTCAGTGACGGCGCCAAGAGCGACACCGGGAACATCCAGGAGATCTTCGGGCCGGACTGCGTCGTCGCGCTCAGCGACCCGGTCTATCCCGCCTACCTCGACGTCACCGTCATGGGCGGGCGCGCGGGCAGCGCCGATCAGAGCGGACGCTACGACCGGGTGGTCTATCTGCCGTGCACGGCCGAGAACAACTTCCAGCCGCGCATCCCCGACCGCCCGGTGGACCTGATCTATCTCTGCTTTCCCAACAACCCGACGGGGGCCGTGCTGACGCGCGCGGCGCTCAAGACGTGGGGTCGACTACGCCCGCGAGCGGAACGCCGTCATCCTGTACGACGCGGCGTACGAGGCATACATCCGCGACCCGGAAGTTCCGCACTCGATCTACGAGATCGAGGGCGCGCGGGAGACCGCGATCGAATTCCGCTCCTTCTCAAGACCGCCGGGTTCACCGGCACGCGCTGCGCCTACACCGTCGTGCCGAAGGAGCTGCAGGGACGCTCGGCGTCGGGCGAGGCAGTGAGCCTCAATGCCCTGTGGGTCAGGCGGCAATCCACCAAGTTCAACGGCGTGGCGTACGTGATCCAGCGCGCCGCGGCTTCGACCTACACGGTCGAGGGCCGCCAGCAGGTGAAGGGGCTCGTGGACCACTACATGAACAACGCCCGGATCATCCGCGAGGGCCTCGAGACGGCGGGCCTCACCGTGTACGGAGGCCGGAACGCGCCGTACATCTGGGTGAAGACGCCGGGGAAGCTCTCGTCGTGGGACTTCTTCGACAAGCTGCTGCGCGAGGCCCACGTCGTCGGAACGCCCGGCGCGGGCTTCGGGCCGAGCGGCGAGGGCTACTTCCGCCTGACCGCCTTCGGCGCGCGCGCCGCGGCCGAGGAAGCGGTCGACCGAATCAAGACCCGCCTCATCCTCGAGCGCTAGGCTTCGTAGGCGCGCTCGTACTGCGAGCGCAGCCGCTCCAGCTCCTCCGGATCCAGGCGCATGCCGAGCGACAGGCTCATCTCGCCCAGGATCGTCTTGATCTCGTTCAGGGACTTCTTGCCGAAGTTCTTGGTCTTGAGCAGCTCGGCCTCGGTCTTCTGCACCAGGTCGGCGATCGTCCGGATGTTCGCGGTCTTGAGGCAGTTGGACGCGCGGACCGACAGCTCCAGCTCGTCGACGTTGCGGAACAGGTTCTCGTTCAGCTCGGTGCGCGGGTGGGTCTCGTCGCGCTCGGTCGCTTCCTCCTGCGGCGTGGCCTCAGGGAAGTTCATGAGCAGTTCGAAGTGGTCCTCGAGGATACGCGACGCCTCGCCGACCGCGGTGACCGGGCTGACGCTGCCGTCGGTCCACACCTCGAGCACGAGTCGCTCCCGGCCTTCGGTGCCGACGGGCTCGACGTGGAAGTTCACGCGCTTGACCGGCGAGAAGTCGGCGTCGAGGAGAATCGCGTTGATCGGCAGCGCCTCCGGCTCCCGCTTCTCGGCCGATACGTAGCCGCGGCCGCGCTCCGACGCAGACCTCCATCTCGAGGACGCCGTCCTTGTCGAGGGTCGCCAGGACCACATCCGGCGTGAGAATCTCGACGTCGGCGTCCGCCTCGAAGTCGCCGGCCTTGACGGTCGTCGAGCCCTGCGCCTTCAACCGGAGGATCTTGGGCCGGTTCAGGTGAAGCGCGAACACCACCTTGCGGAGGTTCATCATGATGTCGAGCGTGTCGTCCATGACGCCCGGCAGGTGCGAGAACTCGTGGAGGACGTTTTCGATCTTCACCCAGGTCGGCGCGGCGCCGTGGATCGCCGACAGGAGGGCTCGCCGGTAGGCGATCCCGACGGTCAAGCCGAACCCCGCCTCGAAGGGCTCGATGGTCAGCTTGCCGTACGTCTTGTCCTGGACGGTCCAGTCGTGGCGCGCAGGTAGTTGAATCTCCAGCATTAGGACCCCTAAGAATCGGCCGGTGTGGAGGGAAGGTTCTGCCCCAAGGCAGATCAGTATACCAGAGCCCCGATGTTACACTGGGAAATCATGCAGTTGCGTCTCGTGATCGGCCTTGTCGTGCTGCTGAGCATGGGCGCCGTCGTCGGCGTGGCGCACGAGGTCCTGACCCCGGCGGCCGAGCTCGACGCCGGACCGCTCCTCGTCGACATTCCGGCCCACGACGGGGTCATGGACATCGCCAGCCGCCTGTACACGGCGGGGGTGATCCGGAGCCGCGTGGGCTTCGTGCTCCTGGCCGTCGTGCGCGGCACCTCGCGCCAGCTCAAGGCCGGCGAGTACGAGCTGGCCCGCGGCGCCTCGACGCTCGACGTGCTGAGCCAGATCGAGGCCGGGCGGGTGAAGCAGCACCTCGTCCTGCACCCGGAGGAGCGACGCGTGACCGAGCTCGCCCGCGTGCTCGAGACCGAGCGCCTCGCGGCCAGCGGCGCCGTCGCCAGCGCTCGCGACGGACCGCGCCTTCCTGGCGACGCTCGGGATCGACGGACCGAGCCTCGAGGGCTATCTGTTCCCGGATACCTACCAGCTCGTGCGCGGCATGACGACCGAGGAGATCCTGACACGCATGGTGCAGCGCCTCCGGGCCAGGGTCGGACCCGGATCTGGCGCGCGCGCCCAGGCGCGCGGCCTCACCGTGCATCAGCTCCTGACGCTGGCCTCGATCATCGAGCGCGAGGCGGTCGATCGCGACGAGATGCGGACGATCTCCGCGGTGTTCTGGAACCGGCTCAAGATCAACATGCCGCTGCAGGCCGACCCCACCGTTCAGTACGCGACGGGCAAGGAGCGGCGAACGCTCACCCGCGCCGATCTGGCGATCGACCATCCCTTCAACACGTACCGCCGGCCCGGCCTGCCGCCGGGGCCGATCGCCAGCCCGGGCCTCGCCGCGATCGAAGCGGCCCTCGACCCGGCGCCCGTGAAGTACCTCGTACTTCGTCGCAATGGACGATCATCGTCACTACTTCTCGGCTTCGCTCGGCGAGCACAACGCGGCCGTCGCCCGGTACCGGCTCGCCCGCGCTCGGTGAACCGTGCTATAAAACGCGCGACATGGCCGGTCCGACCGCGCTTGCCGCGAACCGGCGGGTCGCCAATGAGGCGTCGCCGGCACCGTTTCTGTATCGCGCGCTCCGTGGCCCGGTTCGCCGGGCGCTCGCGCGCTGGTTCGACCTCAGCATCGATGGACTCGAGCATCTCCCGGCCGGCGGCCCCTATCTCATCGCCGCGAATCATCACAACTATCTGGACGGGGTCGTCCTCGGCGTCGCGGCGCCCGAGCCGATCTCGTTTCTGGTGATGCCCCGCGTCTGGCGCGCGACGCCGCTGCATCCGATCCTGCACCGCCACATCGGCTCGATCCCGATCGACCTGGGACGGGCGGATGTCAGCGCGCTCCGCCGCGCGCTGCAGACCCTCGAGGCGGGCAAGGTGGTCGGCATCTTCCCGGAGGGGCCGTTCAGCGTGCGTGGCCGGCTCGAGCCCGGGCTTCCGGGCGTCGCGCTGCTGGCGCTGCGCTCGGGCGTGCCCGTCGTCCCCGCCGGCATCCGTGGCACCTACGAGGCGCTGGCCGGGCGCCGCGGCTACATCCCGCGACGGGTACCGCTCGGCGTCAGGTTCGGGCCGGCGCGGTGCTTTCCCAGGACGGCGGCCTCGCGGCCGGCGCAGCGCCCGGCTCAGCGTGACCCGTCGGATCATGGACGACATCGCGGCGCTCCTGTCGTGAAATCCCGTCCCTGCAAGCGGCAGCCTCTGCGCGAGGCGGTGCGGTCGGAGAAGCTCTGGGGCGGGCGCTTCACCGGGGCGCCGACCCACTCGCCGAGCGCTTCACCGGATCGCTTCGCGTTCGACCGCCGGCTGTGGCCGCACGACGTCAAGGGCAGCGTCGCGTGGGCGAAGGCGCTCGCGAAGGCGGGACTCCTGTCCACGGCGGAGCGCGACGCGATCGTGAAGGGCCTCGAAGTCGTCCGCGCCGAGCTCGCGGCGGGCACCTTCCCGTTCCGCACCGAGCTCGAGGACATCCACACGAACGTCGAGCGGCGACTTCAAGAGCTGATCGGTGAAGTCGGCGGCAAGCTCCACACCGGCCGCTCGCGGAACGATCAGATCGCCGTCGACGAGCGGCTCTTACCTGCGCGAGGTGGTCGCCGAAGTCCGGGCCGGCCTGCGCGCGCACGCAGGAGGCGCTCATCACGCGCGCCGCGGAGGCGGTCGGACACACCCTGCCCGGCTACACGCACCTGCAGCGCGCCCAGCCCGATCGTGCTGGCCCACCACCTGCTCGCGTACGTCTTCATGCTGCAGCGCGACCGCGACCGGTTCGGCGACTGCGGCGCGCGCGCCGACGTCGCTGCCGCTGGGCGCCGGCGGCGCTCGCCGGCACCGCCTTTCCGATCGATCTCGAGGCGCTCGCGAAGCGACCTCGGCTTCGCCGCGGTGTCGCCGAACAGCCTCGACGCGGTGAGCGACCGCGACTACGCTCCTCGAGTTCCTGGCCGCCGGCCGCGATCACCGGCATGCATCTCTCGCGGCTCGCCGCCGACCTGACCCTCTGGGCGACCGCCGAGTTCGGGTTCGTGGAGTTCTCCGACGCCTTTGCGACCGGCTCGTCGATCATGCCCCAGAAGAAGAATCCCGACGTGGCCGAGCTGGTCCGCGGCAAGAGCGGACGCCTCTACGGCAATCTCGTGGCGGTGCTCACGACGATGAAGGGGCTCCCGCTCGCCTACAACTCCGACATGCAGGAGGACAAGGAGCCGTTCTTCGACTCGGTCGACACCCTCGAGGCGATCCTGGCGGTCGTGCCGCCGATGATCGAGTCGCTGACCTTCCGGACCGATCGGATGCGGCAGGCAGCCGGCGAGAACTTCGCGACGGCGACGGATCTGGCCGACTACCTCGTGAGGAAGGGCGTGGCCTTCCGCCAGGCGCACGGGCTCATCGGGAAGATCGTGCGGTTCTGCGAGGCCGAGGGCAAGCCGCTCGACGGCCTTTCGCTCGTCGAGCTCCGCCGCTTCTCGCCGCTTTTCCAGGACGACGCCAAGGACGCGCTCACGGTCGAGGCGTCCCTGCCGCGCCCGCGCCTCGACCGGCGGGACGGCGCCGGAGGCGTGCGGCGCTCGCTCGCCCTCGCCCGCACGCTCATCGCGCGCATGAGCCGACGCGGGCGCGGGCTCGCCCCGTGCCTCGCGGCTCGCCCTCGCTGGCGCTGGCCGCCTGCGGTCGGAAGGGGCCGCCGGTCGCGCCGGAGATGCGGGCGCCGCAGCGGGTCGTCGACCTCGAGCGCCGGCGCGTGCACGCCGCCGCGATCGAGCTGTCGTGGACGCCGCCGAACCGCCGCGTGGACAAGACGCCGCATCCGCGACCTCGCGCTGACGACGCGTATCTTCCGGCTCGAGGACGGCGGCGGCGGCGAGCCGAGGACCGGCGATGCTGGCCGACGGACGTGATCGCCGGCTACACGGAAATCGCGTCGCTATCGCGGGGACGATCCGACCCCGCAGCCGTCGCCGCGCGGCAGCCATCTCGTAGTTCACCGACCGGCAGGCGCTCGAGTTCCGGCGCCGCTACACGTACGTGGTCGTCGTGGGCGATTCCGCAGGGGCGCATCGGCCCGACCATCTCGCCGCGTCTCGGTGAGCTTACGTCCCGGCCGGCGAGCCGCCCGCCGACCTCGTCGCGCGAGGCGGGCGACCGGCGAGGTGCGCTCTCCGTGGCAGCCGCCGCCGCCGGCTGATCGACGGCGAGCGCGACCGACCGATCACTGTTCACCTACGAGGTCCTGCGCGCGCCGTCGGCCGACGCGGAGCTGGAGCCGGTCACGCCCGTGCCCGTCGGCGAGCTCACGCCTGACCGACCGCGGGCTCGACAACGACCACACCTACTACTATGCGGTGCGCGCCGTCAGGTGGTCGTCGAGCACCGTGGCGTCTACGGCGCGCCGTCGCCGCGCTGTCGCCGTCGACGCCGCGGGACACGACGCCGCCCTCGGCGCCGGGCCAATCCTGGTCGCGATCCCGTCCGCGGCGACCGTCCGCCTGTCGTGGAGCGCGAGTCCCGAGCGCGACGTCGCCGCGCTACATCGTCTACCGGGCGGCCGCGGGGGCGCCTTCGAGCGCGATCGGGCTCGACGCGGACGCCGAGCGCGACCTTCGTCGACCGCGACGTGCCCCAGCGGCACGTACCGCTACGTCGTGACCGCGCAGGACTCGGGCGCGCCGACCGAACGAGAGCGGCCGGTCGAGACAAGTCATGGTCACCGTGCCTTGACTTCATCTGGCCCGGGTGTTACGAACAACCGGTTACATGGACCACTTCCAGTATCGTGATTCCGAGCTCTGCTGCGAGCAGGTGTCGCTGCGCGCGCTGGCCGCCGTCGCCGGCACGCCGGCGTACGTCTACTCGAAGGCCGCGCTGCCGACGGGCCTCGGCGGCTACGCACCGCGCGTTCACGCGACGTCCCCCACGTCGTCTGCTACTCGGTCAAGGCCAACTCGAACCTCGGCGTTCTCGTCCGTGCTGGCGAAGGCCGGCGCGGGCGCCGACATCGTCTCCGGCGGCGAGCTCTATCGCGCGCTGCGGGCCGGTGTCTCGCCCAAGAAGATCATCTTCTCGGGCGTCGGCAAGAGCCGCGACGAGATGCGCGAGGCGCTCAAGGCCGACATCCTCATGTTCAACGTCGAGTCGCGCGCGCGAGCTGCAGGTGCCTCGACGAGGTGGCGCGCGAGATGGGCGTCCGCGCGCCGGTCGCGCTGCGGGTGAACCCCGACGTGGACCCGCAGACCCACCCTACATCGCCACCGGGTCTCAAGACGTCCAAGTTCGGCGTTCCCTACGACGAGGCGCTCGTGGCGTACGAGGAAGCGGCGAAGCTGCCGGGCCTCGAGGTCATCGGCGCCGACATGCACATCGGCTCCCAGCTCACCAAGGCCACGCCCGGTCCGCCGACGCGGTGCGCGCGCGTCGTCGCGCTCGTCAAGGCGCTGCCGCGAGCGCTCGATCGAGATCCGCATGATCGACGTCGGCGGCGGGCTCGGCATCCGCTATCGCGACGAGACGCCGCCGACTCACGAGGAGTACGCGACGGTGCTGCTGCCGGCGCTCGCGCGAGTCCGGCGCGACGATCCTGCTGGAGCCCGGTCGCTCCATCGTCGGCAACGCCGGGCGTCCTGCTCACGCGCGTGCTCTACCGGAAGGACACGGGCGCCAAGAAGTTCGTGGTGATCGACGCCGCCATGAACGATCTGATCCGGCCGTCGCTCTACGGCTCCTATCACGACATCGCGCCCGTCGACGAGGCGCGCGCGCGTCGCGCGCCGCCGAGATCGGTGGACGTCGTGGGCCCGATCTGCGAGTCGGGCGACTTCCTGGCCAAGGACCGCGAGCTGCCGCGTCGAGCAGGACGAGCTCCTGGCCCTGATGAGCGCGGGCGCGTACGGCTTCGCGATGGCCTCCAACTACAACACGAGACCGCGAGCCGCCGAGGTGCTCGTGGACGGCAACCGCTACACGATCGTGCGCCGCCGGGAGACGTACGAGGACCTGGTGGCGGGGAGACGCCGCTATGAGCCAGACGTTCCAGGGTTCATTCGTCGCGATGGTCACCCCCTTCCGGAACGGCAAGGTCGACGAGGCGAAGCTCCGCGAGCTGGTCGAGTTCCACGTCGCGAACGGCACCGACGGCCTGATCCCGTGCGGGACCACCGGCGAGTCGCCCGACCTGAATCACGACGAGCACCGCCGCGTGGTCGAGATCGTCATCGAGGCGGCGCGCGGGCGGATTCCGGGTCATCGCCGGCACCGGCTCGAACTCGACCGCCGAGGCGATCGATCTGACCAAGCACGCCGAGCGGGCCGGCGCGGCGGGCGCGCTCGTCGTCAATCCGTACTACAACAAGCCGACCCAGGAAGGGCTCTACCGCCACTTCCGTGCGGTGGCCGAGTCGGTCGCGCATCCCGATCCTCGTCTACAACATCCAGAGCCGGACGGCCGTGAACGTCGAGACCGACACGCTGGCCCGGCTGGCCCGCGACGTGCGGAACATCGTCGGGCGTGAAGGAAGCGTCCGGATCGCTCGACCAGATGAGCCAGGTGATCGCGGCGTGCGGCCCCGGACTTCTCGCGTCCTCTCGGGCGACGACAACATCACCGCTGCCGCTCTGGCGATCGGCGGCAGCGGCGTCGTCTCGGTCATCGCGAACATCGTGCCGCGCGAGACGGCCGACCTGGTGCACGCGGCGCTCGACGGCGACTGGAAGCGGGCCCGCGATCTGCACTACCGGCTCTTCCCGCTGGCGCGGGCGGCGTTCCTCGAGACCAATCCCATCCCGATCAAGGAAGCCATGGCGATGGCCGGCATGCTCGAGCCCGAGTTCCGGCTGCCCATGTGCCGCATGAGCGACGCCAACCGCGAGAAGCTCCGCGCCATAGCAATACGTAACCGAACGAAGCGGCTAC
>ERZ1370068.3223-contig-234_pt1 | contig 26624 bp, 53 predicted proteins | sample MGYA00561227_ERZ1370068 | MGnify/ENA primary metagenome ERZ1370068 (study PRJEB38410, sample SAMEA6850437) | metagenome | study: Metagenomic assessment of the ecological functions of the soil: analysis of the soil microbiota associated with the...
TTATTACGTATTGCTGGCAACGTCCTGAACATCGGCGTGCCGGCCATCGGGGGCGGCGTTCGTCGCGAACTTCGTGGACTCGAAGTTCCTGGGGGACAAGTCGCCGGTCGTTCGACTGCTGGCCAAGGTCGCGGAGTTCGTGGGCTTCTCCATGCTCTCCCGCAAGTTCCCGCGGTGGGCCGCGCCGGCCGCGATGGCCGGTGTCGTGGCGACCATCGGAGCCGAGTGGGGCACCCGCCTTGGCGGTGGCGTCGCTGGCGGACCGAAGGAAGTTGCCACCAAGGGGATCGCCGAGATGCTCCGCGAGGACGAGTCCATGGGCGTCCTGCTCACGAACGAGCTGCGCGGCATGGGCATCGTGATCCAGGGCAGTGGGAGCCGCCACCCAGCAACTGCTGGAGGGATACGGCAACGGGATCGGCGCCTACACGAACCAGCCGGTCGGATACGGCGACTCGGAGAGCGACTAGCCGAGAGGGACCGAAACAGATCAACGGCCTCGACCCCGGGGAACTAGGGCCACCCCGAACACACGGAGAACCACATGCGAGCGAATTACCTGAGTCGAGTGAAGGCATCCCTGGCGCGGACGTTCCTGATGTCCGTCGCGGCCCCCGAGGACGTGAACGAGGGCGCCGGCCCCGCGCTGTACGCGAACTCCACCGAGGAGATCGCGGATGCCATGGCCCGTGGAAGTCCATCAAGCCGCACGGCATGGCGGCCGGGGACATCCCCGCCGGCATCCCGAAGCGGCTGGAAGAGAACTACCTCTTCGGTTCGCGACGGTTCCCGCCGGCCAGCACCAACGTGCTGCCGGCGCCGCCCTCGCTCACCGGCGGGCAGTTCGGCTTCTTCTCGACGTGCAGATCGGCGCGGACGGTGGCGGACAGGGATTCCCTGCCGGCTTCCGTCTGACGGCCAACGAGACGACACATGGAGGCCGCTGGCCAGGTTCCTCAGGGCAAGGCGTTTCGCCTCGTCCAGATGGGGATCAGCTTCCAACACCGAGGCCACTCCACGACAACATCGAGCAGGTTCTCGACGGTGGCAGCGTCCTCTTCCAGAAGCAGGGCGTGCAGTGGGGCATGCGGCAGGGTCCCTTCCGCTTCTGGCCCGGTGGCCAGGGCGTGTCGATGGCTTCGCAGCAGCAGGGCAGTGAAGCGGCGCACAACGGCGTCGCCGACATCCGCTCGGCCCGCTACACGTGAAGATCCCGCGGGACATCCACAACCTGGAGTCATTCGACTACCCGTACGACTGTCCCCGGTCGGTCCGCGCGACTGACGGAAGCGACTGGAGCCTCGAGCGACTTCGTGGTCTGCTCGATCTGGCTCTGGGGCGCGCAGATGGACCGGATCCCGGACTAGTCGGACATGGAGGCAGGCAGTCGGTGGTGAGCCGGCTGTCCGCTTTCAACCCCCTCAACAGGAGAAAAATCCATGTCCATCGGAACCAGCACCAGGAAGAAGAACAGCGGGATCCTTCGCTACACGTTCGGCAACGCCAACGGCGAGCGGACGGGTCAGTTCAATGCCCTCATCGGGCAAGCGAACCCAGAGGTGCTCGTGTGCCTCGGGGCGGATTCCGAGGTGACGCCGGACGAAGACGATCAGGTCTTCGGGGAGTTCCCGGTCACGCAGCCATCACGGGAAGCACGGCGTCCGGATCGCTGTTCAACGGAAGCGACTCGAACCAGCAGGCCGGCATCCAGGCTTCACCCATCGTGATCGATCCGACCACGGGGCAGTTCGTGGAGCCCACCAAGGGCCGCACCATCGCGTTCATCCCCGCAAGGGCGAACAACGGGAGCGGGTTCCTCGGGGGCGGCCCGAAGATCTTTGCCTTCTTCCAGGCGACGGATGTGGATCTGGGGATCTCGACCGATCCGGGGGTGTGCCTCAGGTCGTGGTTCAGACCGAGGTGAAGCTCAACCGCTTCTACCGCGGTACCGTGGTCGATCCGGAAGGGCCGCTGTACATCGGCTCCATCCGGGTGGGCGTCGCTAACCTGGGGAATCCACCACGGTCGTGGCGGGCGTGCTCATCGTCGAGATCCAGCACAGCGAGCACGATCTGCTCGGGGTGTTGGAACAGGACCGAGAACTTCTCGACCGAGGGCGTCGGGTAGCAGTAGCAAGCCTCAAGACGCCGGGTCGGGGATGGCTGCTCCCGACCCGGTAGGGACCAGCGGCCGAAAGATGGTCTTCCAGTGCTGAACATCGATCGCGTCTTTCAGAGGCTCACCACTCCGGACCGCCGGGGGAACGTTCCCGTTCCCGAGCTTCGCCGGCAAGTCGGTTTCCGATCTCCGGTTCATCGAGTTCCCCAGGAGATCATCATCCCCGCGGGCGGGACGTTCGATACGCTCCGTGTCGGTGCTGGCGCAGCCGCAGCAGTTCGCCAGGCCGGGGCGATCATCGTGGCCATCGACGCGGACAGCGTGCCGGACGAGCCAGCCCTCGAACCCCATTCTTACGGGGCGCGAGCGGTTCGAAATCCAGTTCGATTACACGCAGGGGGACAAGCTCTCCACGGCGTTCGGGCAGGCATCGGCCCTCTTCGGCCGCAACGGGGAAAGGACAACTTCCCCGCGAAGGAGCTGTACATGCCGCCCCAGCAGAACATCTTCACGTCCGTCCGGACGCGGCTCCCCGGAGCAGCTCCTGGTGACGGTGTCCTTCCGGGTGCCTCGTGTGGCGGTTCGCGCAGTAGCCATGGCCAATGCGCGGAAAGGTCGCGCAGTAGACAACGCTGGGGCTGGGGGACGCTCACAATCCTTGGGCTGATCTTGGTCCCGGCCGCGGCGGTAGCGGTGGCAGCGATCAAGACCCATAGCAGGCCGCCGGTCCGGCGCGAGGACATCGAGGCCGCTGGCGACATGTGGGGGCCGATCTTCGGCGTGCCCACGTCGTGGATCCTGGCCATCGCCAAGATCGAGAGCGGCTTCAAGCCGGACACGGTCAGCTGGTCCATTCGCTCCATCCCCCTTGGTGGAGCCTGGGGCCCGTTGCAGATGACGAAGTCGACGGCGAACGACTGGGCCGAAGCGACTCAGCAACAACGCGGACCCCGACGTGCGGGCGGTCGCCGGCCGGTGGCGCGGGGACGGGCAGCAGCTCGTGGACGATCTCGAGATGGCCGTGCTGTTCTCCACGGCCTTTATCGGGAGCCTCAAACGGGAGTTCGGGACCTTCGCGCCCTCACGGCGGCGGCCTACCACCAGGGGGCGGAGAAGATCCGCCAGGATGCTCAAGGACGGGATCTCGCCCGAGGACATCCTGATGCGGCTCCCGCCGAAGGGCAAGGAATACGTCCAGCTTGCACTGGCCGCGGGCCGAGACGACGGGGGCTGCATAATGCGCGGTCGAATCGTTCCGCCCTCTGGCTTCCAGGAGCAGGGCTCCATGGGGCGCCCCACCATCCAGGACGGACTGGAACTCCCGGGGGAGTTCGCCGGCATCTACGCGCCGGCCATCGACCTTCAGAAGACCTCCACCTGGAAGACGGTCTGGGAGAAGGATGATCCACCACTTCGTCGGTGGTCGCATGTACGTGAGCGTGGACACCCCAGCCTGCCGCAGGGCGCGGTGTCCATGTGGGCCGAGGTGCGGATCTACTCTGGGATCACCGGGTTCCGTGACCTCGTGAAGGTGGCCGCGGTCAACAGCTTCTCTGGGGCCTTGGTGTTCGACCTCGAGGGCTACAAGACCTCGTTCGTCTCCATCTCAGTGGACGCCCGCCAGATCGTGGGACGGGCTGCCGTCGGGCGTGGCGGTGAACGGCTTCAAGATGTCGATCGGCGGGAGGCTGTTCCGATGAACCAGTCTCAGCTTCAGCGCGAGCGGATCATCGTGCTCGACGTCACGAACGCGGCTCCCCACGCAGCCGGCTGCGGGCAGCGGCGGGTCGACTCGCAGATCATCATGGTTCGGTCCCGCCGGCCAGCGGGGCGGCCCTGTCCAAGGGCTTCATGTTCTTCATCGAGAGCGGATCCGCGGCGCCCCCATCTTCGGCGGGATACCCGACCGTCGTGTGGAAGCGCGGCTCGGCCTCGAGGCGATGGGCCAACCTCGTGAGCGGCACGATCCCGGTGGACACCTGGGTCACGGTGCGCGACTGCCCACCGTCCGAAATCTACTTCCAGATCACCGCAGGCGACGACGGAACGGCAATCATCCACTTCGAGGAGATCTGACCCGTGGCGGTGGCCCTCACACGGTTCATCTCCTGCTGCGGGTCCCCCATCGGGGGCGGCGGCATCCCGGGGCTGACCTCGTCGATCTCGCCATCCGAGACGACAGGGAGAAGATCGCGACGCTCGGCGCACGGAAGACGTGCTGGGCAACTGGGCGATCGACTTCGACTTGCTCGACCCCAACATCACGTCAACCTCGCTGTCACCTTCTCGGCGTTTACAGAAGCAAAGCGCCGGCACGGGCGCCTACCGCATCCGCCTTGGTGGGACCTACAACACGAACGACGGGACCGACCTCGTCGATCTCCTCACCGGGCACGCGGCCTACGGCAACACGCCGGACAGCACGACGGGACCCGCCTTCGCGCGGCCCGTGGGCGTCCAGCTCGTGAAGCTGACCGGGGCGCGGTCGGCGGCCGGCGGGACGGCCAGCATCCAGGGGATCGAAGTCGTCTTCAGGGAGCCGTAGGATGGCGCGCGACGGTGAACAGAGGGAATTCGGAACGGCTGATGCGCCGGGCACGGCGGGGACCTCTGCCGCAGATCTGAACATCGTCACCGGCAAGGGGGCTGGGAACGTCGCGGGCGTAGGAGGTTCCGGGCGGGAGCGTCAACACCACGACGGGCGACGCGCTGGGGCCGGAACGACGTTCGGCGGGGCAGGCGGATCCCGCAACACGACCACGGGCACCGGGCGGCGCAGCTCCCACCGCTGGTACTGGAGGCGACGAGAACACGACCCCGGAGACGGTGGGGCCGGCGTCGCCTTCGGCGGTACGGGTGGGTCCTTCAACCGAGCGGCCGGCAACGGGGGCCTGGCCACCATCGGGCAGGGTGGAACGGGCGGCCAATTCTCCGACGTAGCCGGCAGCGGCGCAAACGGTCCGGATCGGTGGCGACGCGGGGATCGGCCGCACGGCCGGAAATGGTGGCAACGGCGCTGGCGGGCAACGGTAGGGGCCGGCGGCTCTATCGTTGATCAGGCTGGTGACGCAGGAACGTCCTTCGCGGGCTTCGGAAACGTCGGTGGAAGCTACACCGCGGACGCAGGTCTTGGCTCGGGAACCCTCGGCGCGGGCTCCGTCAACCTCGGGCTAGTGAAGGCGGACCAAGGTCAACATAGCCCACTCGACGGCGGACACGGTCGTCGGGCGGGACCTCACGCGTCCCCGTCGTCGCCACCGCGATCGGCATCACCCTCGACAAGTCAGCCGAGGTGATCGAGGGGACGGCGGGCGCGGGTGGAATCACAATCGCGCTACCGACCGCTGCGGGGATCCCCGGACGGCGCTACGCGATCCTCAAGGTCGACAGCGCCGCGGGCGCGGTCACCGTCGACGCGGCGGGCGCCGAGAGCATCAACGGTTCCCTGACGCAGCTCCTCACCGCGCAGTGGGATTGCATCGTCATCGTCGCCAACCAGGCGGGCACCGGGTGGGGAGATCATCTCCGACACCCGCGCGGCCGAGGTCATCACCGGCAACGTGGTGCCCAAGGTCTTCGCCGACTCGACGTACACGGCCCTGCCGTCCGACTGGCTCATCAAGTACGACGCCACCGGCGGCGCCCTCGACGGTGGCGCTTCCTACGGCCGTCGGGATCAGGGGGAAGCAGTACATCGTCAAGAAGATCGACGCCACGGCCAACACCGTGACGATCGACGCGAACGGCGCGCAGACCATCGACGGCATGCTGACGGCAGTCCTCATTGGGCAGTGGGACGTGATCACACTCGTCAGCGACGGCGCCAACTGGATGACGGTGTAGCCGATGAACACTATTCAGCAGCAGCTCCCGGCCGACTGGCCGATCGACACCGTCGCCTACTTCGCCGTCGACTACGACGGCGGAAGTGACGCCAATCTCGGGTTCTCGCTCGTGTCGATGGCGGCGGCGGGTGCGGCACCGATGAAGACGCTCCAACAACTCTTTAACGTCTTCCCTAAGATGGGGAACGGCCGCATCGCCGTGATTGCTATCAAGCCGCGGGCGGCTGGAGCCACCTACCGGAACAAGGCCAACACTGCCGACGATGATCTCGACCTAAGGGGAGTCCTCGGGTACCGACGTCTAATCGTCGCGCGACAGGAGACGGCGCGGGAAATTTCTTCACCAACACTACCGCAGACAAGGTGGTACTTGGCGCCCTCCAAGCGCAGGTGGGTCCAAACGGGGATGGAAGTTTCACGGTGACGGCCGGCGCGACCGTCAGCTCGATGACGATCGCTGCGGGCGCGCTCACCGCAGAACCTGCGCTCGTGGGGAAGCGCGTCCGCTTCACGGGGAACGTGACGGCCGCGCTTGCGAACCAGTGCCGGATGATCTGGATGAACACGGGGACTGTCGTCACTCCCGGAACCGACTTCTCCGTAGCGCCGGCCAACGGCGACACATTTACGTCGAAGGTCCAGCCGTACGTGTCGGAAAGGTGCTCGCCTCCGTGGTGATGGGATTCGATCTGAACTTCGCTGACGGTGGACTGACCCTAGCGGGAGTCGGGTCGACGTCCGGGACGGCGCTCACCGGGTTCTTGGTCGACTACCATGAGAGCTTCGCCGCCGTGACCTTCTGCGAGAGCGCGACCGAGGGATCGCACATCAACTGCGGTCAACTCTCTATGACCGGAACCTACACCGACGAGGCGGGAGCGTCCTTCACCTCGGGACCTGGGATGCGCAGCGCGACGACGTTCCGATTCACGCGTCCCAAGCTCGCAACGGTCCTCAACTGTGCCGCGATCAGCGCCGTCGCTCAAAGCTCCGCCGCGCAGGGCATCATCATCACGATCGGGGCGGATGCTACATGGGTGCCGGGTTCGTCTTCACCGCTTGCAGCGCTCCGGGACGGACCAATGGAGTGGGCACGACAAGCTACGGAAATCGTGGAACCGCCTCCACTAGGCTCACGAGAAGCGTAGCGCCTGGTGGAAATGCTGTCGTCGACATCAACAACTCGAACGTCACCATCCGAGGGCGGACATCACGGGGGCCGGTGGGACGCCTTGCATCGGGATCATTTCGGACGGGCTCGGACTCTCGGTTAGCATCAACGATGTAGTCGGATCGACAGGAAATAACATCGTCGGAGTGGATGTCACTGGCGCCCGATCCTGCAGCCTGGCCATGGGTACGGCCGCCGCCAACACCGTCACGGGAACGCTCGGAGACATCCGCGTCGCCGGCACGGCCATCACCACGCACGCGGGCCTGACCACCACGAACGTCATCGACAACCAGGGGAACAACCTCGTCGGCACGGCCGGACAGGTGATCCACTCCTCCATGCTCGTTTCCAACAGAGCCGGCGCTGCGGTGGCCATCGGCAAGATCATGCGCGGCAACGCCACCACGGTGCAGGCGACCACGGCCCTCGCAGACACGGCCGCGCACGCGACCGGCGTCCTCGGCGTGCTCATCACCCCCGGCGGCCGACGCGGTCAGCTGCTACATCGCCACCACCGGCGCGCCGTGGGTGCAGCTCGACGGGGCGGGCACCGTATCGAACCTCTGCTACCTCAGCGAGGCGAACGCGGGCCAGGGCAGGAGCACGCCGCCAGCACTGTCGGGGACCAATCAGAAGCTGCGGCTCGGGTACATCCAGGAGACTTCCGGCACGCTTGGCCGGGTCGTCTGGCAACCGGAGCTGGTGCCCATCATCTCCGACGGGGTGGCCCCATGAGCGAGATCAACGCGACGCAAGCGGCCGCCATCGCGGCGGGCGGCGGTGGTGGTGGCTGGGCGGCGAAATACGCCGCTCGCGGGATCACGAAGTCCACGATACCGACTGGAAACGCCGACGTCGTCACGCTCGACTTCGGCGTTGACTTCAACGTCGCCGAGTGGCGCTTGACCGGGACCAACACAGGTCCCGATACGGCCACAGGCGGAGGTACATGGGCTCAGACCTCGCTGGGGGCCGTCGCCGGTTCGATGATCAAGACGATCGACGGCCTCGCGGGAACCATCCTGCCTCCCATCGTCCCACCCGGCAACACGTCCAAGTGGTACATGGCTGCCCGGTTCAAGAGCACACCGACGACGGGGGCAGGAATAACCGGGATCATCGGTGCCGCTCCTACGACGGCGCTGGCGCAAGGGATCAACGTCGGGCTGAACAACGCTGCTGGAAACGGCGCCTTCAAGGGCTCGACGACGGACGGCACACCGGTCACGGTCGCCAGCACGATCATCAACGATGGCAACTACCACATACACGAGCTATGGAGCAACGGCGACGGCAAGCTCTATTACTCCGTCGACGACGAAACGCCGGTGAGTGTATCGGACACGCACTTCCCACGGTCGCCTGTGGTCCTATCGTCTACCAGGATCGCGGCGACGGAACCTCGGGCGATCACACCTTCACAGCCGATTGGCAACTCTTTGTGGTGCCACAGGCTGCGTAGAAATGAACGAGGGTGGCACACCGCGCCGACCGATGGACCCGGAGGTCCACTCCGAGCGCATCGCTATCCTGGAGGTTCACCAGCAGCAATTCAGGACAGATCTCTCCACGGCCACGATGCTCCTCACGCGCAGCGCTGGGGAGGCTCGACAACGCGGCCCTCAAGATCACCGCACTGGAAGTCTCGGTGGTCGCCTCCATGGGGAGATCAAGCGGAACCTGGAGAGCCACGAGCACCGGAGCAACACGGAGCGGTCTGTTCACACGGCGGCCATCCAGTCCATCCAGGGCAGACTCGACCGCCGCTCCGGGCAGATGGACGCGGTGAGCGATGCGGAGAAGAAGCGCGAGGGCACGATCGACGGCATCTTCGCCAAGAACGCCCCGAAGATCATCTTGGCACTGCTACTGACCCTCGTGGCCGTGCTGACCGGGCACGCCTCGGCCCCGGACGCGGGGAGGTAGCGAAGACCGTGTTAAAGTCAATGCAGGAAGGCAAATAGGAGATCCCATGTTGAAGCCGTCTGGATTGCTCTGCTACTCGCTCACCATCGCCGGTGGCCCCGACTCCGTGGACGTGGACGTCATGGCCGATGATGACGACAGCGGTAACCACTACGGCGCGGAGAAGATCGGCGATGCCAGCGTGGTGCAGACCTCCATGGCCCGCTGGTTCTCAGCCGAGGGTGTGGCGGCATCGGGGGACGCTTCCAAGGTGTTCATCTCGGGGATCTCCGTCACCACGGACAGCGATGGGCGGATTACCGAGTTCAAGATCACAGTGGGCAACAAACAGCGCCGCCGCGGGCGACACCGTGACCGGCAAACTCTACGTCCTCCTGCCCCAGGCGGGGAACTTCGGACTCTGATGAACGTCGCTTCCACCATTCTCCGGACCATCGAGGAGCTTCCTGCCGAAGTGCGGGAGGCTATGGGGGAGGTCCATGTGGTGGTGACCGAGAAGCCGTCGGACTTCCACCTGAAGCTCGGGGTGACGCCGGACCAGATGGCGGCCTTCGTCGAGATCGAGCCCGACTATGGCGAGGAGAAGGGGGCGGCCTGGATCCTGGTGTTCACCGGCAACATCACGCCGCTCGACGAGGAACGACTCCGCCTGATCATGCTCCACGAGATCGCCCACGCCCTCGGGATGGACGAACACGAGGTGCGGGCCCTCAGGCTCGGCCCGGAGGTGCTCCAATGCCACTGATCCTCGCACCCCGCCGCATGTCCGGCATGGGTGACGACGGCTACAAGGCGCCCTTTCAGGACGAGATGGTCCGCATCGTCCACTCGTTCAACGGGAACAAGGGGGTTCACGGCCGAGAGCATCCAGCCGGCTCTCGTGTCGGCGGCGACCTTCTGCACAGACGGCCCTTGACCAGATGAACGACGATCCGAGCCCGACCATGGACCGGCTCCGCGCGGCGGTCGGGGCGGCCATGGGGACTGCAGCGCACGCGCATCCGGATCGATCTCACGGAGGCCATTCGGCAGTTGAACTACCTGTCGCTTCTGATGCGGAAGCAGCAGGACGATCCCTACATCTTCAAGGCTCCCGACAAGACCTGGATCGATGTTCGGTCGGCGATTCTCGCACCCTACTACGCGTTCACGTCGTACCCCGAGATCATGCGCGGTCGGCACGCGGGCGGCGAACCAGCTTTCGACGATCTCGCCGATGGGCTTGTGAATCTTCCGTCGAGCATCATCCGCGAGGCGGTGACCTACGTAGGCGATCAGGTCAAGAAAATCATGCCGGCGTTCCCTTGGTGGATCGGTCCCGTCGTCATCGGCACGGGGCTCGTGGCCAGTGGGCTCTACGCGGCGCCGTTCGTGATTCGGCAGGTTATGAAGTCGAAGCGGGCGACCGGCGACGAATCCGAGACGACGAAGGAGACGACGATGATCATCCGAGCGGCGCGAGGCATGCGCGGCATGGGCGACAACGGCAACGGCGCGCACCTACGGGAAGAAGGGGGCCCGTGGTCCACTTCCCCATGGGTCGCGACTGGGAGGACACCCGTCTGCTCACCGGGGAGACGTTTCCCGCCCCTGACGACGCTGGAGCCGCGCGACGTGACGCAGTACCCGGACTATTCCTACCTGCGGATGAACCAGTGGGACGGGCAGTACCAGCCCAACACCACGGAGGGGAGCCCGCTGGTCCCCGGCACTACAAGCAGTTCGCCGGCGTGGGGGGCGATGTCCACCCGCGGGCTTCTCAGCTCGAGCAAGCGCCGCACCTTCGGCGGCATGGGGGCGACGGGCGTTCCCGGGCCGCCCTACTCCAAGGCCATCTTTAGCGACAAGGGGAACCGCTTCACGCGCATCGTTGGTGACACCCAATTCCCCTCTTCCACGAGTCGAAGGCGTACCGCCTCGCCGGCATGGGCGGCATGGGGGAGTCCCTACTGGACACCCTGACGGGCGGCAAGTGACCGAGGTGCAGAACCAGATCGGCAACGTGGCCCTGCTGCTCAAGGTGAGCACGGCGGCGGCCGTCCTGTCCGGCCTTGGTGACTCTGGCCAAGAGGTAGGGACCATGTTGATCATGCGGCGACAGGGCATGGGGACTACACCGCGGCGCAGCCGGGCGGGGGCGTCGTTCGCCCCATCGGGGATACGGCCTACAACCCGGGACGTCCCCGCCGAGTGGTGGGGCGTCCTTCGCCCCCGCGCCGTCCATCGTGACGACCTCCAACGCCTTCGCCCCGGGTGGTGGCGGGGCCGCGTTCTGCTCCTGTTCCGACCGCGGAGAACACGGGGGATCGTGGAGGCCGTGGGCCACGCCCGCGTGACCAGCCCGTCGACGTGTCGGCCGTCCGTGAGTACCAGGCGAAGCGGGCCGCCGAGGAAGCGGCGAAGGCGCGCCGGCAGGGGAAGGGAGCGTGTGGCCGTGGGTCGCTTGGTGCCGCCGCCGTCGCGGGCGGATACTACTGGTGGAGCAACCGATGATCCTTCGCATGCGGGGCATGGGCGATGACGACAGGGCGACCTCGACGGGACCGGCCTGGGTGCCGACCTACGGCCCGGACACCACGAAGGCGAAGGCCCCGCCCCGAAGCCGGCGGGTCGAGCTCGCCGATGACCCTCATCGTGGCCACGGCCCTGGTAGCCGCTGGCGTGGTCGGGCTGGCCACCACGGTCAACTGGAAGAGGATCCTTCGCTGATGCTCCTGATGGGCATGGGCGACGCGCCGCCGGCTCCGGGGCGTAACGCGGCCGGGGACGAGGCTCGCCGCAAGGCCGGGCTCGTGGGCCGCCACGCACACGCCGGCCGAGGCCCTCGACGATGCGGGCTCGTGGATCTCGGAGCACAAGCTGCTCGCCGGGGGCGTGGCCGCCCGTCGTGCTCGTGGGCGGAGTTCCTGTTCTGGCGGTCGCGCCGATGATCCTGATGCAGGGGTATGGGGTTCTCCTGGAACCCGCTTCACTACGTGAAGGTGGGGGCCGGCGGTGGCCTCGGGCGTGAAGCTGCGGCCGGCGGCGTCGCCACGGCGGGAAGTTCGTGGGCGGCCTCGCCGTCAAGGTGGCCACCAACAGGGAGACGTGGAAGATCGCCGTCATGGGGGCGGGGCTCTACTTCGGGATCCCCCGAGCGTGACCGCGGCGGCCTTCGACCACTACGCGAAGACGGGCAAAGGTGCCCCCGGGGACGGACCCGCGGCTGGCCGCGTACCTCGAGCAGAGCAAGCCCACCAACTGGCCGCTCATCATCGGGGGCGGCGCGGCGGGGGTTGCTCGATGCTGGCGTTGCTCTTGAGACGGAGGGACTGACGATGGCGCTTCCTCACGGGTGGATATTGGCGTGGGAAAATGCGAAGAATGCGGCATCGCTGGGCCTGTGCGCCTTCATCGGTGAGCAAACCCACGAGGTCAGCTGCATCGAACTCTGCGCCGACTGCCTGACCACGAAGGTGCTTCCACCCCTCAACGCCTACGTGACTCCGACCGAGCCGGACTTCGAGATCAAGTCCTGATGGCTAGCCTCGACCACGCGGGTTCGTGGAAGCCCTTCGAGGCGAAGCCGTGCGTAATCTGCGGCGCGACAGGTGGACGCAAAGTTCCTGGTGTCATCGCGTGACGTGCGATCGGTGCAACGACGGTAGCGTTCGAATCACCCTCTTCATTTCTTCCAGAAGCTGAGGGGCGGCACGATCGAGCAAGACAGGATGGCTGACTTCCTTCTGCGCATGTGCGCCAAGGAAGGCGATCCGCTACTTCGGTAGGAGGCCCATGGACCGCGAACACCTGGCCAGAGGAATCCTCGGAGTGATCGCCCTGACGGTCGGTGGTCTCTTCCCCGTGACGGCCCCGATTGCCATCCCGCTTCGATTGGGCTCCTGCCTGCTGGCCACGAACCCGAAGAAGCTGAGGCGCCCCTCAGGCGCCGTGAAGACGACCACGTCCGAGGTGGACACGAAGGTGGAGAAGCTCCCATGAGCGACGTGATGTGTCGTATCTGTGCGGGAAGTCATTTGAACGTGTCGAGGGCGACGACACGAAGGAGCCGATCTGCTTTCGATGCGGCGGCCCAGCCCCACGACTACTTGGCGTGACCAGGACGCCCGCCAGCATCCCGGCGGATGAACTACTCCGCGATCGTCCTGCGGGAGATCGAAGAGGTCGCAAGGTTGATCGATTATCCATGTGACTACCAGAGAATCCATCTCGAAGCACTGGCACGCAAGATCAAGTGCCGGATCGTCGTCTCATGAGCCGTAAGCCCATCATGTGCCGCATCGGGGGCCGGAAGGTCCCCGTGCTCGTGAAGGTCAAGGGCGGGTACCGGCCAGCCACCATGGCCGAGGTGCGGCGGGCGAAGCGGGGGCGGGTGCTCAAGCGCAACCCCAGTGGCTCCAGGGGAGCGTCCCGCCACGGTGGCGGGCATCGGTACCGTCCAGCGGTTCCGGGACGCCTCGGGGAAGCTCAAGGGGGAGCTGTTCCCGGGGGACCGGCTGCTGGTGCACAACCCGCGGCGGTCCAGTTTTGTTGCTCGGCAGCGAGAAGGACACTGGACCGTTATCGATCTGACGATCTCAGCCACACGATGTGGGTGGGAAGCGAAAGGTACGCACGGCAACTCGCGGGCGAACTCAACGCGATCCACGCCAAGTCGCGGGCTGAACGGAGGGCCAGGTGGCGGCCAAGCGCAAGACCCGCAAAAGCGGCCTCGCCGCTGACGCTCTGCGGCGTTCAGCCCCTCCGGACGTGGCGTAAAGGTCGTTCCCTGGCATCGGGGCCCCATAAGTGAGCGCATTCGGCCGCCCTGTGGTGCGGGAACGCCACACATACAGCGGCGTGACAGCGCCAGCCCGACCAGTCGCCACTTGCCCCGTGGCGTGGATTGTGTTTATCGAGTGGCATGAACACACCACGCGGATGCCACGATGAGGATCAGAAGGGACTACTAACCGGGCGCCAGCACTGCTCGGACGATGGGCTTGTTGGTGCGGGTACGGCGGCCCGCCCCAGTTCGAAGCCCCACACCCAAGACGCCTTGATGGGCAAGACGCTGCGGCTCCCGGGGTGTGGATGCACCGTCCGCGGAGCCGGCACTACCTCACCCCGTGCGGATCATCTTCTGCGCGGCCCATGCGGCGTGGCATGAAGCCCACCGACGTTACCATCGACCCAGGGGAGCACCCTTCACGATGTGGCACGTTCTCAAGTGCCCCCACTGCACCGATTCTCTGGAGGACATGCCCCCGCTCGCGGGGGTGCCGATCGATGGTGCAGGACGAGACGGACGAGAGGGTGGAGGTGTCCCGTGGGTGAAGCCAAGCGAGAGCATCGGGTCACGTTCCTCAGCCCGGGAACCTCTTCGATGAAGAGTCCAGTAAGCCCATATCGAATGGGATCCCGTCGTCGCCACTGCGATGGCCGTGAACATCACCGAGCGGTACGGGCGCGACCTTACGCGTTCTACTTCGGGACGGTTCACGTTCATCCCGGCATCCCGGATGGCGAGGGCGAGTTCTTTCCGCTAACCGAAGCCGCGTCGAGACGTCTGCCCTCTACTACATCGAAGGAAGATCTGACCTACGACAAGGCGGGAGGGTCGACCGCTATCAGCTCAACATGCGGTGTAACGGCTGGCCGATCGTCGTCGAGACGCAGAACGGCTATCGCCACACAGGGATCTTCCACGGGGCCGATTCCGTCGTCGACCGGGATGGTCACATCGTCAGAAAGGGGAGCGACGCGGATCTCATGGCGTCACCGGAAGAAGATGATCGCTCGAGTGGAAGGCCGAAGAGCGACGAGACTCACGAGGGAGTACGAGGAAGGCGGAAGGCCCGTGGGTAACGTGCCAACACTTCATCGGCTTCCCAGTAGTGGGATGTCCGGACTGTGGCGCCCGCGTTGCAGAGGCACAGGCGCGAGCCATCGTCCGGAAGGAAGAGGAGCGCCGAGGGGCGGAGAAGAACCGCGAGTGAGTCATCCGCATAGCCGACCGCGCGGCCCGCCGCTGCGCTTGTTGGGGATGTCATCCGCTGCGACTGGGCTGGCGCCGCCTGACCCGTCTCGCCCTCCTGGTGGTCGCCCTGGGGCTGGCCGCCGGCATCGCCCTGACGGGCTGTGACCAGAATGTGGGTGGATTGGAAATCGACTCAGGGGTAGGCCCGGATACGACGATGGAGGAGGGCGGACGTGGCGGTGGGACTGGCTCCGGACGGCGGGCCACTGGCCATCATGCTGAAGGGCCGCGGAGGGCCCCTCCCGCAGGCCCAGCCCGACCGCTGCGGGCCCCGGATGCGACCCCACCCCAAGCGGACGCGGAAACGAGCCCGTAGCGCAGGACGCGCAGCCAGAAGCGGTCCCACTGGCCTGACGCCGGCTCGCGGACGCCGTGGTGGGTGCCTGCGTCGGCGGTACGGCCTGCTGTCAAACGCCCGGGGCTGCCTGCAACCCGGGGTCAGCCTGCCGATGAGTACGGCTTCGGGACGTGTACCTGCACGGGCGGGAAGTACTGTGTGCTCGTGTCCCTAGTCGGCCGGCGGTAGGTTCATCAGCCGTTGCCGGAAGGCGTCGCGGTAGATTCGCACGGCGGCCCCGACCGAATCGGCCAGTACGGACGGCGGGTCGCTAGAGCCGCTTCCAGCTCCTCCACACGGGCCTGCAGTCGCTTCACCTCGGCCCGGGAAGCCACCAGGGCGGCCGACGTGGCGAGGATTTCGGAGGCGTCCATGATCACCTTGCTCATCAGGCGAGCCTCTCCTTCCAGTTCGGCCACCATCGCCGGGGTGAGACCGCCCCACTGACCACTTCTGGTCGACGGGGCTCAGTGTGCTCCTTCGGGGACACGAATTCGTAGCCGTGGGCGTTGATCATCCCGAGGTGAGGCCCCAAAGCACCCGTGCTCCAGTCATCTGGGGGTGCGTAGAGTCGAGGACGTACTCCCCACGGTGTCTGCCCGAACCGCTTCCGCATGAAGGCCAGAAACCCCACCGTCGCGGGCCGGGTGTAGTACATGGCCGGGTCGCACAGATAGATGTGGGGGACCTCGGCCCCGATGAAGTAGTCCACCGTCGGGAGCCAGACGCGCCCGCCGCCCGCCTCAGCCCGAGGGACGCGCACCCAACGCGGGTGGCCGTCGCGCCAGGGCTCTCGGCCGACATCGGGCCGCGCAGTGTGTGGTCGAGTCGGCGAAGAAGGACGCAATCCGCGTCGGTGAAGTCCATCCAGGAGAGCTTGCTCGCCATCTGCCAGACGTACCCGACGCCGCAGAGTTTGGAAACCGTCGGTCGATAACGTAGGGCTTGTCCGTCGGGACGGGCGGGACGACGTGGATCGATCGGCTCATCCCGCTCGTCATGTCGAGCACGGTCAAGTAGTCGTCGTGCGTTGTCGACGAGGAGCACGGTCTGTCGGAACCCGGTGGCGTACTTCAGCGTGAAACCGGAAGGCAGTAGGCCAGCCAGGGAGAGTCCTTGCGGCACGTTTGATCACGATGTCCGTCGTGGGACAGGGTCCGAACGTCTCCATGGGCTTCCCTCGGTGGTCCCGATCGTATCGCGCTTCCTCTGTTCGATTTCCCACCACGCGAGTGGGTGTCCGCTCACGCAGCGAACCTCACGCCGCTTCCGGCCGTAGCCAAACAGCCCCGGGACGCCTTCGCATCCTTGAAGGCCGCCGAGGCGGGGCCGGTCTCGTTCTCCCTCTGGGGAGGTGACCCCGGTTGAAGACGCACACGCGGCACGTCGCCCACGTACGGCCGCGGGGCGCCCGAGGCAGCAACCATGAAGATGCCCGGAACACAGAGCCGCCTTGTGGCTTCGCGTTTCCTTTGAGGGCCATCAGGAGGGTCGATTCAGGACGGAGTGTCCGAGGCTTGAGACAGTCTTCGCACATGACGATAAGGTGGCTCCCGCCGATGGTAGAAAACTCCACCAGCCGCGCTCTTGTCGCCGTCGGTGTTGAATCGCATGCACACCATGCACGGTTCCTCCATGCGACTCGATGGTGACCGACTCGCCGCCGATCTTGATGGTCTTCGGCGGCTTCCAGGGGTGTCGGCGTTGTGAAGCCTGCACTCGCACGACTACGGCCGCGTTCAGCTTTACGCAGATGACTCGTTGTCCTTCACGGGGCCACCAGGGGTGATCTCCAGGATGTGGAGGGCGAGGGCTTCGAACGCGCCGCCGTGGCCTAGATCCTCGATATCTTTCCATCGCATCGCCTGCCCGTTGCATCCGTTGTCTCGCCATTCCATGATGGGTTCCCATGTCCTCGTTCACCCCGTGTTCCCCTGTAGACGATTCGGTAGCGCTCTCGCCAATCTCGATCACTCGCATTGGTATCCTCCTATCGCAGTGCGTCTCTGATCACTTCGTAGTACCCGCGCTTCTGGACCTCGGCCATCGGCACCTGGACATGCTCGGGCCCGACCACGCCGGCCATCCGGCGGAAGTCGTACTGGTCGCTTGCATTTGGCTGTCGAGCATTGTGACGCGGCCCCCCGGGCGGGACAGACCGAGTTGCGGCGGAAGCGTCATGCCGCTGTTGAAGCCCACGACGCTCAGATCGCGTGGGGTAGGCAAGAAACATCATCGGGCATCAACTCGTTCGAGCCACGCCCATCCGGGCATATTCGGCTTAGGATCGTCCTTGCTGTCCCGTGGCGACGGGATCCCATCCGCGTTCCTGACGCGCCGGGATAGCCTGCCTCCCATTCGCCCGGCGTGAGCGTCATCTCCACGTACTCCGCTCCCGGCGTGGATGTTCGCGGACGCCAAGACCAGCGCGCAGCGCGGCGGGCCGTCGGGCTTGAGACCCACTCTTCGCATCGTCTCATCCTCTCCACCCTGGCGCGACGTACTGCTCCCCGCCCACCCGCGGGCGTCCACGAACAGCTCGTAGAAGGGCTTGGAGCCCCGGTGGCGGAGGTACGGCCCCGTCTCCATCGTGTTTGTCGTCGGTGAGCGTCAGGGTCTTCGGGGAGTGGCCACCAAAGGAGGCGATGGCCCAGCGGAGCCCTCACTGTACCTGCTTCGCCAGGGGGCGGTGGGGTAGCGGGTGTACCACTCCGTCGGAGATCACCTCGTCCGGTTGGTGCTCGAGGCCGTGGGACGATGCTTCCGCGTAGTGGGGGTGTAGGTGGAGGACCACCCGGGCCTTTGGGATGGCGGCACGGACGGCCGGGAGGGCTCCCGGGAAGAACAGGAGCTCCCCGGCTTTCCCGCCGAGGTGAATGTGGTAGTTCCCGTCCCAGTCGGCCGGCACCACGTCCCGGAGCATCCGCGGGCGGCGCTCCCGTCCCCGACGTGGACGTCCGTCCTGCCGCACCATGGGATGTGGCAGTCGTGAGGGCGTCGCCGGCTTCTGGCGGTGGGCGCAGTGGGGGCAGAGTAATCACTCGTCTTCCCGGGGATGAAGCCCTCGATCAGGGGATGTAGACGATGGCCCCAGCGGCATGGCACCAGGACCAGCGGGAGGGCGAGGATGGCGAGCACCCGGACTCGCGTAGCTCCACTGAAGCCGTCGAAGGAACTTCACGGCCAAATCCCCAACATGGCGTCCCATCGGACGTAGGGGACGACGGGGGTGGGGACCTCGGGGAAGATGGGCGAAGGCTCGGGTCCAAGCGCCCCCTGGTGGGATCTCGTTGGTGATCCTGATCCGGCAGTCCCGGCACTTCGGGCACGCACACCGTCGGCACCCGGACCGCCACGACGGCCGGCGGCACGAACAGGTGACAGCGCGGGTCAGGTGGCCGGGCTCATCGTCGGCGCAACAACAGGTGGGGGGCGGGTGCGGGCGGTAACGGCGAGTCAACGAGTTCCGTCTCCCGCTCGCACTTCCCGTGTGTCCCCTGCCCTTGGCGCATCTCACCTCGGGAAGATCGAGCCTGAACACGATATGGCATCTCCCAACGGGACCGGCCTTCGACTCCACGTTGGCCGCCGCACGTTCTGTGCGCCCTCGCCCATCGTGCTCATCAGGTCTGCGGCGGGGAGGGCGGGAGGGCGTCAGCCGGACTCCGCCCGGGCACTGGGCAGGCGGGATCCCTGGGGAGACCCCTCTCTCGGGGTCGTCCACTCGACCCTCAAGAGTATCGCTCGTTGGCTCCCAGTCGACTCGCCACAGTCCGGTCCGATGCCCGGAAATCGAACCTGTCGTCGACCTTGGGCGCTTTCAGGTCAGGAAGGGCGGGGACTGCGGGCAGGCGCAGGATCTCCCTTCAAGTCCCCGCGAGGTAGTCAACCACGAACATGTGCCACGGAATCGAGTAGTGGGACCCGTCGTGGGACACGTACCGCAGCTCTGTCAGCGTCGAATCGAAGGCGACGATCTCGAACCACGATCGCTCGTTGTTCTTGAGTGTAGAACCGGCGTCCCACGAAATCTTCCGGCCTTCACGACATCACCCCCGGGACCGTGACCGCCACCACCGGCCGATACTCCACGTCGGGCGCTTTGGTCAGATGACCTTTCCACTGCCGAGCCTCCCCGCAGTTCCGGCACGCGAACATCAGCCGGTAGTGCGGGTCGGGTCGGTCCCGGGGTGCCGGCGCGGGTCGAGCCCTCGTAGGCGTGCCTCGTCGGGGTTTTCTCGCGAACGCACATTAGGATCGCTTCGCGGGTCTCTGGATCGCTCATGACCCCACCTCGATGTCCGGGAGTTTCTCCAGCAACGGCCAGCATCCAAGACCACAAACATCATCCTCCTGCGCCCGGCGTCGTGTAGGATGTGCTCAGCTGCCGCCCGGTTCCGGCAATCGAAGAGTATTGACCTCGTGCCATTCCCTGCACGGCGAAGGTCACGATCCGCCGGCCGATGAATAGCCGCCCCGTGCTCGAGGGTGATACTCCAGGTCAGGAAAACGATCCTCGCGCGACGGTCGGTTGCTGGATCTTCATTGGTCTCATCCTCCTATCGGATCGTGATCATCCCGTCGTCCTCAGTCCCCCGAACCCGCCGCCACCATCGGCGCAGCCACCCGGGCCGCATCTTCTGCTCGGATCTTCCTGCACTCCGCGCATGTGGCCTCCCGTCGGGGGCGAACTCCCAAGGTCCGCCCGAGGCCGCTTCCCGAGGCCCGCGGCGGCCAGCGATGCTGTTCTCCTCGTCGGGGTAGGCCACCCCACACAGGGAGATGGAGGAGCCCCACTCGGACGTGAGGCCGTGGCGCCTTCCGAAATGTGGGTCATGGCGTCCTCGGCGGCCATGACCAGAATCCTTCCTGGCGTGTCTCACTGAACGGTTACGTTGACGATGCCTTCGCACTCGAGCCGCGCCGCCATGGGACATCCGGACGGAGAACACGACGAGGTCAACGGTGTCCTCTGCACGTACGTACGATCGATCTGCGGGTCGTGGGTGTGGCCCACCGTTCACCGCGTAGTAGTGGACGATTCTTCCGACGGTTGGCGTCACTTGACTGGCACCAGGAAGAAGAGGGCGCGGTACTTGCCGACGGGGATATCCTGCTCCGCGTTGTGGTGAGACAGAGAGCCCGCTCCCAAAGCTGTTGGCCTCTATCCGGAACTGTGGCTTACACGGCGACCCGACCTCCCAGTCCTTCGCGAGCGCCACCACCGACCGCTCCATCCAGATCCGTTGCGGACCGGCCCTCCAAGGATGGAATGATGGTCGCTACCGCGTGCCACCTCCTCGCGTGCCCGCTCGACGGAGCGGCGGATCTCCTCGATCGCGGCGTCTCTCTCCTCCCGATCTGATGGAGTAACGGTTCCTGGTCAAGCTTCAGGTTTCGCCATGGGTAGCCTCCTCGTTGTGGCAGTCGTCGCAGAGAAACTCGGGCGCTATCGGCGTGTCCTGCAACTCCACCCGCTGGCCATCGGCTTCGCGAATGAGGGCGTGGTCCTCGCAGAGCCACTGATGGCGGGGGACTTCGCGGTAGGTGATGAGGTAGACGGAGATCATCGCGGCTCTTCGTCCGGCAGTGCGCGGATGTCACAGGCGATCTCGTACCCCATGCCATCGGCAGACGTGTTCTCAGCCACCTCCGCCGCCCGCTTCCCGCCCCGGCGCTCGCCCGCGAGGTAGGCGGCGTCGAGGGAGCTAGCGCGATTTCGTTCCAGAATGGAGAGACCCGCCCATGGAGCGGTCTCCTGAGTCATTCGCTGCGCCCACTCGCTCGGCTGCTTCACGGTTTCCTCTCGGTGGCTCGCCCTCGCCAGTGACGAAGCGGGGTGTCAGACCGCAGAGTAGAGCGGGTGTTTCGGTGCCCCGCTCTTGGTGACCCCGAAGCATTGCAGCGGAACCCCGGCCCGTCGCATGCGGTCGAAGTAGGTCCAGCACCTCAGCCGCGCGATCGAGTAGCGGTCCTTTGTCCGCGCCAGCGCCCCAGCATGGCACCAGGACATCCGCGCGGTGAGCCATGAGGGGGCCAGCGTCTCGTCCGATTCGCTGAGACGCTCTATGCCGCGAAAGGCCCTTCGGGTCCGTCGAGACGATGTCCGACAGGTTCCCCTTCGTTAGCCAGCCGCAGCCCCAGGAGAGTGCAAAGGCCACCTCGCGCGTGATGGTTGGGTCGTTGTCGACTGCCCCAAGCACTCGATGGGTTCAACCCGACGAGCACGGCCGAACGCGTTGACAGCATCGAGGATCCGCCGGTTGAGGATGCTACCGCCGTGTCCCGTCGGGGAGAACCATGCCCCATGCTGAGGATCTCGTCCTCGTCGCCCAGCATCTCGGCCGCCGGGTGCATCATCGTCCCTTCCGTCGCCGGATGCCGTTCACTAGGTCACTTGCCATCGGTGCCTCCTCGCGCTTGGTCTTCGGTGGGTCGCAACGCTCGTTGCTTCGCGCCCCTCGCCATTCCCAGGACTGTCCGTCTTCTGCGACCCAGCAGTAGGGCTCATTTCTCAGCCACGCCCACCACATCCCGAGTCTCAACTTGAAGCCCTCCCATCGGTAGAGCCATCGGAAGGTGCGGTCCTTCATCTGCTCGTCGAGCCAGTTCACGGCCGGCCCTCGTAGCACTGGCACCTCTCGGCACAGGCACGGAATCGCTTCGCCTCACGGATGCCGCCAACAATTAGGGCGACGAGGGCAGCAAGGCCCAGGATGCCGACTACCAACCTCACCGCGTCCCCCGCGTCAGCCCGGCCCGGTAGCACCACAGGGGGTCATGACCGACGCACCTTCTGGACCGCGCCGCAGTCGATGCGGATCATCATCCTCGCCCTGGACGAGGCCAGCGCCACATGTGGGTGAGAGAGCCAACAGAGGACGCGCCGAAGAGTCACGTCGGCTCCCCCAGCTTCCTGTCATCCCTGAGTAGCGGATGCGTGGTCCGATTCCATGCGCACGAAGGTGGGTGATTCCGCTCGGTTCGATCATCTTCAACCACGACAAGCCCATCTCCGTCGTCATGCCGCAGTCGCACGCGCGCTCTATCGCGCTCGCCATCGACCACCGCCACCAGCGCCTCGCGCGGAGTAGCCGGCACTCGGACACCGCCGCATGCGTCAACATCTCGACCTCGGTTTTGGGTACCCTCCACTTGGGTACCAGCGCCTCCAGCCGCGCCAGCTCCGGACTTGATGAGCGGTCATGGGGTTCCTCCTGTTCCAGTGGCATCGGACGCCATCACTTCACCTCAGAGGGGCCGGGAGGGTTCCGAGGGTGGGGTGGATGGAACGAGCCCAGTTCCAAGGCAGGGCGCCGCATTCCTCCTGTGGATGGCATTCACCTACGTGCCAGCCTCGTCCCTTGCACTCCGGACACCTGTCCCTAGAGGACCCTTACTTTCTCGACCCCACTGACGGGCCTCCCTTCTCTCGGTTCGGGCGCCCCAGTTTCAGGGGTAGCTTTTAGGGACTTACCCGCGGGCGATGGACAGCAGGAGGTCGCGGAAGGGGATCGGGGTCCCACGGATCCACGTCAGGCGGCCCGAGTAACAGCCCACCAGTGGCCACGTAGAGGGCGGCGATCACCCCTTCACCGCCCAGGCCACCACCGACCTCGTCACCTTGAAGTCCCGCGCCGGGGTTCTCACTGACGCGCGCCCTTGGCGTTGCTCCACGCGAAGCCGCTTCACCTCAGAGGGCCCCAGGCGCGGGCGGCGGCCCCACGTCCCTCCCTCGGCTTCTATCCGCTCCGGGCTCCCGCGATTCGCTCGTTGATGGCCAGGCGCTCCATCTGGGCGGCCCACGCCATCACTGCGATGATGATCTCGGGTGTGGTCCCTCCAGACTGCAAGCCATCGGCACAGGACCGAAGAACGCACCCGTACTCGCGGATCTCGTGGACCACCTCGAGCGCTGTCCCGGATGCCGCTACGGGTGAGCCGGTCAGGCGGTAGATGCTAGAGACGGGACCCGGCCGGACCGAATCTCCCGCGCGAGCCTGGTGAGCTCCGGGCGGTCCACCGTCTTCGCGGACTTCTTCTCCGATATACCCAGGTCGGATCATTGTCCCCGCGGGCCTCGGCTCGCTTCCCGATGGCATGCCGCTGCATCTCGTGGTTCTGACTCTTGGACGACACGACGGATGTAGGCGTCGGCGATCATGTTCCATCCACGAACGTCGGCACTGGTGGCCCCACCTGCAGGGAGCGCGCATCGCCGACAGTACGGTTCGTACATGAACACCATGGCCACGACCTTCAGATCCTTCCCGCAGCTCTGGCAGGGAATAGCGAACGCCGTTCTTTCAGTTCTCCGCGGTGGGGACGCGGCCGAGGATCGGCGGACTTCATCGAAGGACCGACGACGCTTTCGTCTCCTCAAGCGTGGCGCACGGCGGAGATCTCTCCGGGACCGCGAGGCGTCCCAGCATCCATTGACGGTGATCTCGGCGACGACTCCCATCAGGTTGGCGAGTCGGGTAGCTCCGCGCACGTCGCTTCCGGCGGCTCGGGGCTGGCGCCATGGGTGAGATCGAAGGGGGCGAGCCTCATGCTTCACCCCACGCGAAGAAGAAGGCCGAGAAGTCATGCCCGCAGGACAGGCGGATCCCCGGGCGGGTCTCCCGGGTCTCCCCAGAACTCCCGCGTGCCTACGAACCCCTCGGAGACTTCGTTGCCCGCAGATGCCGCAGAATGACGCCCTCTTCGCCAAAGCATCGTCGACCCGGTCTTCTGATAACTTCCATCCCCACTCCACTCCGGTGAGAGCGGCCGATACGCACGCGCGGCACCCGTTGAGTGGCGTCGGTGTCAGTGAGTCTCCCACAGTGCTCGTAGCCTCATGGCTTCCGGTGCTCCTTCGCCGAGGGCACGTACTCAATGGGGGCATCAGGTCCCGCCCCTTCGGCCGCTCGCCTTCGGGGCCGCGTAGGAGGCGCCCAGGGGTCCTGCCACGAGGTTCCCGGCATCGTTAGGGGCGGGCGTCCACCGGCATGGACTTGCCCGGGTGGTCTTCAGCCAGACGATGGACCTGGCCGCAGCTTCGACGGGTGGCCATCAGCCGATGGTCCTCCAGCTCGGGGATGGACTCGGCGAAGGCGTCCCACGCGGACGCTGCCGACCGCAGCCATCCGGCCGTCGCCCAGCTTGAGCGAAGGCTCTCCCGCGGCATATCGTTCGTAGCGCCAACGTGGCGCGCGCCTCGTCCCCTCCCAGCATCCGCCGCGCGGCCCGCTCGATGAGGTCTGGCTTGGATGCCGCATCAGCGTTCCTCCAGCGTGAGCCCGAGATCCCAGGCTTCGCCTTGTCCACCATGAACGTGTGGGTGAAGCCCGACCACAGTCCGGAAGGTGTCCCCGGCCAACACCCCTCCTCGACGAGGGCATCCTCGACCACCTTTTGGGGCTGCGGCGGCGTAGTTCCCGGGGTCCCCGCCAGTCCGGCCGATGGTGTTCGTAGGTCAGGAACGCCCGCGCCGAGGGGCGAAGGCGGGCCACGCGGATGAGGAGCCGCGTCGACTCCCTGCCACGCCTTCTTGATCTTCACCCTTCTGCCACAGGCCCGCGTCGAAGACGGCATTGAGGGATGGCCAGCGTCCGGGGAGCCACACGGACTGCTTCGTGGCGAAGCCACCGGCGACGGCCAGATCGTCATGAACCCACGTAGCCTTCACGGTTCCACCCGGCGGGCTCGGTCTCGGCTTCGATCATCTCCTCGTGAACCACCATCATCGCCTCCCGTAGCTCCGCCCGATCCTCGACGGTCGCCACACCGTGGTGTGCCGTGCTGTGGTCCCGGTTCAACGCCTTCCCGATCGCCGGGTAGCTCATCCCTCGGTGGCGCATGGGGGCCATCGCCACGATCCGCGGGTCCGGAAATCGACCGCTGGAAGTCCGGCCCGCGCTGGCGGCCGCCGTCACCCGTACCGGGCGCACACCGCCGCGATCACCCGCTCGGGTAGGTTTGCCGACCGCTCCTGAATCCCCGTCTTCCTCACGAGGCAGATGGCCCACCTCCTCCGTGATCTCCGGACGAGGCGCCGGATGCGGGGACTCTGGTCATGCAGGCGATCACCATGTCGCCCGTGACCTCGGGTGGCGTCATGGCCGCTTTCCCCACACCGCCGCCACGCGAGGCGGAGACTGCCCGCACAGATCGAGCCGCTCGCCGTCGACCTCGGTGTCGGCGACCGCGCGTCCAGCTTGTCGCACACGTCGCTTGGGTGTCTTGCGGAACCGTAGACATGGTTCCGAAGTGCCCGATCTCCACTGTAACCATCTCCCTCATGGCCGCCTGAAGATCCTCATGGCGGACTTCCGGCTCCTCCAAGCACATCTCGGCCATCACTCTCGGAGATCATTGGCGTAGACGCCACAGTGGCCAAAGGTGGCAGAACACGTTTTCTCGGGGGCCCCACGATCCACACCCGCTTTCTCTTCCCGATGGCGTAGCCGGCCCCACCCCATCCGCCCACCGCTCATGACAGCCCACCGCTGGCGTCTCCGTGAAGAAGGATCCCTTTGTGCCCGGTCGATGTCGGCCAAGTCATCCTCGGCGCAGGTGGCCCTCGGGTAAGCCCCTCGTGGCGCCGGTGATCCACCGGCTGGTCACGTCCACTCCGTGGCGGGTGGGGGTTTCCCCCGATGGTCTGCATCTCGGTACGGCGGGAATACCGGGCAGCCAGGTAGACGCGAAGGGGATTCATGGCTATTCGTCCTCGATCCACCCCGTCGCCCTGCTTCCCCGCCGCACCCCACTCCGAGGAGGGGCAGTCGTCATCCTTCAGCGCGGGAGTCAAGGCTCCCGAAGAGGGCACCGAGCAAGCCGTCATCGGGAGTACGGGGCCTTGCGTTCGAGGAGCGGTCCTCAGCTCGTCGGGATGTCGTCGGTATCCATGACTCCTTGGGCTTCATTCCTCCATCGTTCGTTCGTAGTACCTGAAACGTCCCGCACTTTCTTGTCGACCGCGCGGGCTCGGCCGGCCAGATGAGCAAGCGTATTCCGTCGCGTCCGTCTTGCCGGTCCCCGTGAAAGGCCGGTTGGGCAGCACGTACACGTCAGGCGGGGGAAGGCCCGCATGAAGGCCGCCCGCTTCTGGCTGGCGGCGAAGTTGAGCCGCAGGGCATCACGATCCACGCGTTGGGCGCAACTTGGAACGATCGCTTGATGAACTCAAAGCGAGAGAGTAAGGCGGAGCAATACGTA
>ERZ1370068.1023-contig-10934_pt1 | contig 26623 bp, 38 predicted proteins | sample MGYA00561227_ERZ1370068 | MGnify/ENA primary metagenome ERZ1370068 (study PRJEB38410, sample SAMEA6850437) | metagenome | study: Metagenomic assessment of the ecological functions of the soil: analysis of the soil microbiota associated with the...
CGCGCGATCGTCTGGCGCGATCGCGCCTCGCACTGATGATCTCGGCGATCATCGAACAGTGCGACGGCGAGACACCTCGAGTGCAGCGCCTCGAGGCGCACGCCCGCCGCCCTCGCCGCCGCAAGCCGCCGCTGGGCAAGGCACACGTGCCGAAGTGCTTAGACTTAACTCCCACCCTGGCGTTAGCGCTTTAGCGAGAACGGAACGTTGCCAACGCGTTGCCGCCGCTGTTGCTGTTCGCCACTCCGCATGTTGATAGTATATCATCATTCGATCGAGTGGCCGGTGAAGGTCACCTCGCCTGCTTGAAGCCGCGTTCGCCCGCGGCGCGATCCGGATTTGATCCTTGACGATGTCGATGCCGGTGACCATCTCGGTGACCGGGATGCTCGACCTGCAGCCGCGTGTTCGCTTCCATGAAATAGAAGCGGCCGTCCGGGATCCATCAGGAACTCGAACGTGCCCGGCGTTGGTGATGCTGCACCGCCTTGGCGGCGTCGATGACGATGCCGCCCATCTTGCGGCGCATCTTCTCGCTGAGCGCCGGCGACGGCGACTCCTCGATCAGCTTCTGATGGCGCCGCTGGATCGAGCACTCGCGCTCGCCGAGGTGGACGACCGTTCCGTGATGATCGCCGAGAATCTGGAACTCGATGTGGCGCGGCGACTCGACGTACTTCTCGATGTAGACGTCGCCGACGCCGAACGCCGCCTCGGCCTCGCGCTGCGCGGTCTTGACGGCGTGCGACAGCTCGCCGGGCGCGCGGACGACGCGCATGCCGCGGCCGCCGCCGCCGCCGGTCGCCTTGACGATCACCGGATAGCCGATCTCCTTCGCGAGCTTGAGCGCCTTCTCCTCGCTCTCGATCGGCCCGTCGCTGCCCGGCAGCATCGGCACGCCCGCCTTCTTCATCACGCGGCGCGCGCGCGCCTTGTCGCCCATCAGCCGGATCACCTGCGGATCGGGACCGATGAACTTGATGTGGCACGCCTCGCAGACTTCGGCGAGGTAGGCGCTCTCGGACAGGAACCCGTAGCCGGGATGGATGGCGTCGGCGCCGGTGATCTCCGCGGCGCTGATCACCGCGGGCACGTTGAGGTAGCTGTCGGCGCTGCGCGCCGGACCGATGCAGACGTCCTCGTCGGCGAAGCGGACGTGGAGCGAGTTCTCGTCGGCTTCCGAGTAGACCGCGACGGTCTTGATGCCGAGCTCGCGGCACGCGAAGATGATCCGCAGCGCGACTTCGCCGCGATTCGCGATCAGGATTTTCTTGAACATGTTTACTCCGGGGCCCCTACCCCCGGACACGCTACGCGGGGACCCCGGCGCCCCGCTCCGCTCGTGTCGGTGGTCTTCGCGTGACGTGGTTCGAGCTCTCGCGTTTCTACCGCGTCCGGATCGCGAACAAGCCGCTTCGCCGCATGTGACCGGCTGCCCGTTCTCCACGTAGATGTTCACGACCTTCGCCGTCGCATCGGAATCGATCTCGTTCATCAGCTTCATCGCCTCGATGATGCAGAGCACCTGTCCCTTTTTCACCGTCGATGCCGATGCTCGACGAAGGAAGCGGCGCCGGGCTCCGGCGATCGGTAGAACGTCCCGACGATCGGCGACTTCGACGCACGGCCAGCTCGATGTCGGCGTCGCCGTCGGTGGCTGCGTCGGAGCCGACGCGCGCAGGGCCGCCCGGCGCGGCTGCCGTGCCGGCGACGATCGATGCGGCCGGGGCGTGCGGCGGGCGGCGGCGCGGCAAGCGTGCCGGATGGGCAGCGACCGGCGCGGCCGTTGACGTCCTTGCGAATCTGCAGCGCGCAGCCCTTCGTGCTCGATCTCGAATTCGGCGAGTTCGTGCTCGCGCGACGAGGTCAGAGGAGCTGCTTGAGCTGCTTCGAGGTCCATCAGATCTCGATGAGGTCGGTCGTGCACGTCGGTCAGCAGCCTCGACGCCCTCGTTCGTGTACGAGCACGTCGTCTTCGATGCGGACGCCGCCCCAGCCTGCGAGATAGCGCCCGGCTCGATCGTGAAGACCATGCCCACGGCGCACCGCTTCGTCGCTGCTCCCAGGAACACTCACATCGAGGTCGGGCCGTCGCCGCGAGATGCGCGGGTCCTCGTGGACTTCGATGCCGAGGCCGTGTCCCGTGCCGTGTCCGAACGCCTCGCCCAGCCCGCGCTCGGCGAGCGTGTTCGCGCGCCGCGGCGTCGATCGCGAACCGTGACCGGCCGGGAGCGACGGCAGCGATCGCGCGATCGTGGGCGTCGCGGACCGCGCGCGTAAACCTCGCGGGCCCGTTCGCTCGCGGCGACCGACCGACACAGTTCGGGTCAAGTCGACGCAGTATGAGTCGTAGACGCCGCCGAAGTCCAGCACTACGAGGTCACCTTCGGTCAATTTTCGCTCGCCGGGATGGGCGTGCGGCAGCGCGGCATTGGGTCCGCTGGCGGCAATCGTATCAAAGGCGGGCTTGCTGAACCCCGCGTCGATGAGGTGCGCATCGATCATCCGGCGCCACTTGACGCTCGGTCTGGCCGCGCCTGACGTCCGCGGTGACGCGGCGCGCGACACGCGACAAGCGGCGGGCGGCCTCGCGCAGCGTCGCGATCTCGTAGTCGTCCTTCAGACGCGCGCGGCCTCGACGATGCCGTCGGTCGCGACCAGCTCGTGAGCGCCGCCGTGTTTCGCGAGCGACGCTTCGAGCCAGCCGATGGCGGCTGACGACCAGGTTGCGTCGCTTCGAAGCCAACTCGCGTGACCCGCAGCGATGACAGGACGCGCGCGAGCGTCGCGTCGCACGAGCCGTCGACGACCGTGAGCTCGAGGCCGGGACATTCCTGGGCGGTGCCCCGCGCGTCGTGTGACCGCGGTGACGTAGCGGAAGTCGGTGAGAAAGTGGAGGCGGTCGGCGGTGACGATGGCGATCGCCGAGCTGCCGGTGAAGTTGGTCAGAGTACAGGACGTTCGGCAGCGATGTGACGACCAGCGCATCGATCCCGCGCGTCGCCGACTCGTGCCCGAACGGCCTGATGCCTGCGCTCAGCGTGGCGGTCGGCGCGTGCGACATGTATGGCGTCGAGCCGCTGCTCCAGCGCGGCGACGTGTCCGCGCGGTGTGCTCGAGTTCCGCCTCCGATGGCACCGGCTCGTGCATGGCCGGCGCAACCTCCGGTCAATCGGCGCCATTCCAAGGTGTCTGACCGCCTGACACCTGGAGGAAGGCGACGGGCAACGTTTCAAACGTGTCCGGCGGCGCCCTATGCGGGCGGCGCCTCAGGTTCTGGCGGCGCTTCCGATTCCAGCGGCGCTTCCGACGCGCGCACTGATTCCGGTTCTGGGGCGCTTCCAATATCGCCGGCGCTTCCCAGACGGGCGGCGGCTCCGGAAGCAGGCTGCGGAGGCGCCAGCTTCAAGAGCTCGCTGCATCTGGTCGAGTGAGACGCGCGTCGTCCACGGCGGCCGGCTGCGCCAGTTCGACTTGTCGGGAAAGCTCCGCGACGGTTTCTTCGAGATCGGGATCGTTGCGAGCGAGTGCGAGCGCGCGGCGCGGTATCGCGCGAGCGCTTGGCGAGCTCGCCGCGGCTGCATGAATTTCACCGAGCACCGCGGAGGGCGGCGAAGATTCTCGGGTGCGTTCTTGAGGACCGTCCTGAGCTCGCCCTGCGCCTCTTCGAGCTGGTTCAGCTCGATCAGCGCGCGGCACGAGTGTGACGCGGGCGGAAAGGTAACCGGGATGCCGCGCACAGACCGGTGCGGCATGTTTCGATCGATTCTTCGAACTGGCCGTTGCGGCGGAGCTCTTCGGCCAGCTGCGCAGCACATCGACGCCGGGTCCTTCTGGACCCGGCGTCGAAGATCGTCGATGCGCTGGTTGTCGGCCATCCGTCTCTACGGCACGTGCGACGTCTGCCGTGGTGGTGCTCGTGCGTGGCGGACTGACGCTATCATGACCGTGAGCTGTCACCGTGAAGGTCTACCCGCACCCACACCAACAAACGTATGCTGGACGTTGCAGGTCTGACCAACGGTCGGCTGGGTTCCATCACCCCAGCCGAACGTGCGTACTCCACGATAGCGGCACCGCCAGACGTCGCGGTCGATGCGCACCTGTCCGCTGCGACGTCGTTTCCGCCTGTCGTCTTGAGAATGAGACGCATCTGCCTGGCGGTCGGGGCCCCGGTGCCAACTGCTGATCGTCTGCGGCTTGGTTTGCGTCTGACCGACCTCGTCTTGCACGGTCAACGTCACCGGTGAACGTCCCTGCCGATCCGGAAGCTGGTGTGAGGTCGTGGACACCCGCTCTGGATTCGTCCTACCGATCGCCGAAGTCCCACGTGTATGACGTCAACGTGAGCCGGTGCCCGGCTTCGAGATCGATGCGTTGAAGAACACCGTGTCGTTGATGCCAGGCGACTGCGGCGACGTGGTGAAGTCCGCGCGTCTGGCGCCGCGCTGCCGCCGATCGCGACCGTCAGCGTCGTCAGAGGCCGCGATGCCGCGATCGTTGGTCTCGGTCAGCGTCACGACGAAGGCGCCCTGGCTCGCGAACGCGTGCGTGACTTGACGACCGCGATGCCGTCCCACCGTCGCCGAAGTTCCAGTCGAACGATACGATATCGCTCGTCGGCGCGAGCAGGAACGACTCCTGTCGTGCCGACGTCCGTCCCCGCCAGGTGACAGCGCTCGGCGTGTTCGCGGCGGGCGCGGTCGGCGAGAGGGTGATGCGCACGGTCTCGGCGTCGTCGCCGGCGGCAGAATCACGCCGAGCGGCACGAGCCGGAGGCTGACCGTTGCACGGCGACACGTACCGAAGTTGTTACTGGTCGGCGTCGCGACGATCGTCTACATGCACTTCCCGGGCAATCCGTTGCTGCACGTGCCCGCATCACCATTGCGGCGCAGTCCCGGCGCCGTGAACGTCACGCGCGCCATGCCGCTGCTGTCGGTCACGACCGACCGTGCCGGGAGCTGAGCTCGAAGTCCGGACTCACGCCGTCGACCGCGGTGTCGAATCGGAATGTCACGCCGGAAAGCGGCTTGCCGTCGGGGCCGAACGCGAACACCCTGATCGCCGACTGCGATCCGCCGTCGAAGCCGATCGTGTCCGGATTCGCTTCCATGCGCACGGAGAGCGCGAGATCCGACGGTCCGCTGACCGGCGGAGGCTCCGCTCTTTGATGAACAGTGCACGCTGTCAGGGCGAGGCACGCAAGCCCCACCGCAACCGCAGTAAGTGAGTTTTCATTGACCTATCAACCCGCGAAGTTACTGAAATTCGATCTGAATCGCACCATCACCGAGATCTGATTCCCGGTCTGATCGTGGCCGAAGAAGGTGACTTCCGTGATCGTGTTGATGACCGAGGGATTGGTCCATCAACTGCACGAGCGGCGACTCTTCCTTCGCGACGTGCCTGACGATTTCGAACCCGGACAGTGGCACCACTACCGGTTGGCGGCACCGTCACCGAGACTGCCGCGTCCCAGGGATACGGCACGTCGACGCCCGGGGTGCTACGCCCGTCGGCGCGCCGGTAGTTGATGTGGACGCGCGGATCGTCACCGCGTTGTTCGACGTCGTGGGCGCATTCGGATTGGTCACGTCCTTCGGCGCGAGATGCATCGTGGCGCTCCTGACGTCGTTGAAGGTCGTCGGGCACGGGTTGCGGTCGGCGCACGGCGCCGGCGTCGTGACCAGGTTCTGCACGTCCGACTGCAGGAATGACGAGGCGTTCCCGGGCGTTGCCCTTCGCCGCCTGGAGGCTGTCGATGACGACGAACACCGGCGCGTCGGTCTGACGGACCACGTCGCCGCATGACACCGACGTCGCTACGATCGCAGCTACGCCGAGGAATCGAACTACAGTGTTTCGCATATCAGTTCTCGGTTAGGACTTGATGATTCGCGGCGTGATGAAGATCAGGAGCTCGGTGCTCTGATCGGTGATCGAATCACGCTTGAACAGCCACTTGAGCAGCGGGATCTTGCTGAGCCCCGGCGTGCGATCGTTGTTCGCCTGCTCCTGGCTCACGTAGATGCCGCCGATCACCGTCGTCTGCCCGTCGGTGACCAGCACCTGCGTGGTCGCGTTCTGGGTGTTGATCGGCGGGATGCCGTTGACCGCGCGGCTGAAATCGGGCGCCGCGTTCTCGAGCGCGATCTGCATGATGACGGTGTTGGCCGCGGTGATCTGCGGCGTCACGCGCAGCGACAGCGCCGCGTCCTTGAACGTGACCGTCACGGTGTTGTTGGCCACGGTCTGAATCGGAATCTGCACGCCCTGCTTCATTTCCGCGGCGATGTTGTTCTGCGTCGTCACGCGCGGCGTGGAAAGCAGCCGGCCGTTGCCGCTGCGCTCGAGCGCGGTCAGGGCGACGTCGAGGTTGAAGGCGCCGTTGATCGAGCCGAGCGCGAGGCCGACTGCGCTGGTCGCCGCCGGCACGCCGAGATTCACGGTCGATGGAACGCTCGGGTTGGTCGAGTTCGACACTGGACCCTGCGTGCCGCCGACGCGGCCGCCGAGGTTGCCGTTGTTCGGGAACGCCAGGTTCGTGGTGTTGCCGAGACCGGGCTCGACGCGGCCGGAGAATCCCCACTGCACGCCGAGCGCGCGTGCGTAGTCCTTGTTGGTCTGGACGATGCGCGCTTCGATCTCGACCTGCGGCTGCGGCTTGTCGAGCGTCAGCACGAGGCTCTGCGCCGCGGTCAGCCTCTCGGCGAGGTCGGTGATGATGAGCGTGTTGGTCCGCTGATCGACCTGCACCGTGCCGCGCGACGAGAGCGCGCTCTGGTGATCAGCGCCTGGAGTTCCTCGGCCTTCGCGTAGCTGAGCGTGACAGGAATGGTCGCGAGCTGGCCGGACAACGCCTGTTCCTCACCGAGCTTGCGGCGCTGCGATTCCTCTTCGGCCAGCACCGTCAGCGGCGCGATCCGGACGATCGTCCCGTCGATGAAGTAGCCGAGCTTGTTGGCGCGCAGGATGATGTCGAGCGCCTGATCCCACGGCAACGTCGCGCAGCGCCACGTCGACCGTGCCCGTCGACGGCCGGGTCGATGACGATGTTCAGGCCGCTGATTTCAGAGAACGTGCGCAGGACCGCGCGCAGATCGGCGCCCTGGAAGTCGAGGCTGATCGGGTGGCCCGGTACTGACGGCCGGTCGCGGGCTGCTGGATCTGGGTCGGCGTCGCCGTCTGTTGCGGCGGCGCACCGGCCTGCATGGCGGTCAACGCCGCCTGTCCCTGCACGAGGACTGGCTTCGTCGGCGCGGCCGCGGCGGTGATCCGCACGGCAACCGGCTTCGCCGTCGAGTCGAGACCGAGCGCGGCAATCGGGTCGGCGGCGTCGTTGCGCGCCGGCTGCAATGCCATCATCGCGTCGAGGTCGCCCTTCGCGGCGGCGGCCGGCGGCATCACGCATCGGGACTTGTTTGCCGGACGCCTTCTCGAACTCCACCACGATCGTGTTGCGATCGCCGCGGACGCGATGGACGACCGGCTGCGCCAGCGAGACGCGCACGCGCGGATGCGGGCGCGCCGAGCGATTCTGGCCGGACTCCGATCGAGACGTTCGCGATCGGGCTCTTCTCGAGCGCCGCCACGGTGTTGGCGATACCTTCAGGCGCCGACGTTGCGGAAATCGAGCAGCAGCGTCAGCGGATCCGGACGCGACTGGATAGTAGGCCACCGGCTCGCTTGCTTCGATGACGAGCGACGCGCCTTTCGCGTTGACGCGCGAGCTGATCGCTTTGAGCCGGACGGTGGTCGGGCGGTCGCCGCGGCGGCGCCAGCGGCCGGTCCGGAGGCGTTGACGAGAACGCCGGCTGCGGCGACCGTCACGAGCAGGGCAAGGCCCTTGGTCAGAGTCATTACTTGGCAACCTCGAGCGCGCGCAACAGCTTCGTGGATCTCACGCTGCTTCACAAGCGACAAAGGATCGTTTACTTCCTGGAGAATGATGAGTCCCTGCGGTGTCACCGACTTGATCGTCCTGTCCGCCAACTTGTCGCCCGGAGTGGACGACGCGCGGTCTTGCCGTCAGGCCCAGCTGATCATCGCGACCAGCGCGCCACGGCTCTGAGGACGCCACGCACGGAGATCTCCGCGCTGGATCATCCCGGCGGGGCCTTCGCCGCGCTTGCCGGTGGTCGGTTCGGCTCCGGTCCCGAGCAGGTTCAGAAAACGGATCGCGTGCCGGGCCTGCGGCGAGCACGTGAACCCCGGCGGGCGGCGGCGGTGCCGGGCGCGGGCTGGCTCGGCTTCGCGGTGGCTGCTGCGGGTCTCGCGGTGGAGACGAAGCTGCCAGGTGGCGACGCGTGCAGCGCGGTCGCGCAGCGATTCTGCGCCTCGATGGGAACGCGCGCAGGTGGTGGTTCGCAGGACTGGTTAACCCTTCGCGCCGCTGGCTGGCTGGCGCAGCTGGCTTCCTCGAGCAGTCGAACGTCAGGCGTCAGCAGTGACGCCAGGGATCGTCGGAGTTGGGATCTTCCGGTCGGTCCTTGCCTCTTCACGCCGACGCCGCTGATGTTCACGATCCGCGTGAACTTGCCGACGCGATCGAAGAAGATGCGCGAGGTTGTGATAGCTGCCGTCGAGCTCGCAGCGAGATCGGCCACTGGCGTGCAGCTGCTTGGTAGAAGCCTCGCGCCGGGCTTGAAGCCTTGATCGCTGCAGGTTCGACTGCTGGAGCGACCGTCTGCATGCGCGGTTCAGCAGGTCGGCGGCGTCCTTCGCCTCGGGCAGCACGGCTTTCAGGCTGTCGAGGCGCGATTCGAGCTCAGCCACCTGCGAGCGGAACTCCGGCAGCTTCTTCACGGTCCTCGAGGCCTCGCGATGTCGGCGCGCAGCGACGCAGCTGCTGCTTGCGCCCGGACATGTCCGCGCGTCGTCGGCATCTCGTAGTAGTAGAAGAAGGCGCTCGCATCCGCCCACCGCGAGCATGACGAACGGCGATGATCTGGCCTCACCACGGTAGTTTTGTAAGACTGATATCCATCGATTATCAAAGAGCCCTATCGGGATCTCGTCCTGACACCTTTAAAGAGACTAGCCGCCAACCTTCGGTCCCGCGGTCGCGGGTTTGGCGTCCTGTCCCGGCTGTTGAAACTGCGCTTTGATCTGGAACTCCGACCAGTCTCGCCCGGCGGCTGCCGCCATGGGCTCCGGTGACCGTGCTCACGATCTCGATCGAGCGTTTGGAAGTAGCCTCGACGCTGTCGAGGTTCGCCGACGAATCCGACAGACTCTGTAATCGCGGTGCACCGGCCGTCGATGAGGACGCTGTTGTCGGACCTGGCGTCAGCTCGGTCAGCCACAGCATCGGCGGCAGCGCGCGGCTGACTTCGTCGAGCATGTGCACCGGACCGGTCTGGTCCTTCCGGAGCTGCTCGATCAATGCACGACGCGCTGCTGCAGCTGCGCTTTGCGCTGCTCGAACTGCTGCACGCTGCTGGATGACCGAGTGCAGCCGCGCCGGTCTCCTGCTGCGACGCGGAGATCTCGGCGTCGAGCCGCGTCGAGTCGCGCCCCAACGCCCAGTAGCGCCAGCCGACGAACAGCAGCGTGAGGATCACGATCAGGACTGCAGCCGATCGGTCATCTTCTGCGCGGTGGTGCCGAAGGCGGCCGCCGATTCTTCTTCGCGCTGTTCGCGCTCGACGTTGAGGAGGTTGATGCGAATCATCGGTCGCCCGCCCTTCTGCAGCGCGGAGCCCACGGCGACCGCCGCGGTCGGCGCGCACCATTTCGGGATCCGACGACGCCGAGCTTTGCCGGCTCGAACGCGATCTTCCGGAACGGATCGAGATGTCTCGACCGGCGGTGCCGAACCGCTCCTCGAGCGCCTCTGATGAACCCGTCGACGCGGCGACGCGCCGCCGCTCAGCATGATGCGATCGATGCGATCGGAGGCCGCGCGTGGCCTTGAAGAAGTCGAACGTCTTCTGAATCTCGAGCAGCACGTTCTCGGTCATCGCGTGCAGGACCGGCCTGACGACCTCCGAGATCGCGACGCCGTCGACCGGCTGTCCCTTCTTCAGCCTGCTCGGCGCTCTCGAACGGCAGGTTCAGCTCCTTCTGCACCGCTTCGGTGTAGGCGTTGCCGCCGACCGAGATGTCGCGGGTGAAGACCGACTGGATCGCCGGTGAGGATGTTGATGTTGATCGCGCTCGCGCCGGCGTTCAGCAGCACGACGACCGTGCTGCGGCTCGAGGCCGTAGTTCACCTCGTAGCGCGTTCTGCAGCGCGAAGGCGTCGACGTCGACGACGACCGGCGTGCGTCCGGCCTGCGAGATGACGCCGGTGTAGTCGGCGATCTTTTCTTCTTCGCCGCGACGAGCAGCACTTCCATGCGTGCCCTGCGAGTCGGGCCCGGTGCCCGAGTCGAGGATCTCGGTAGTCGAGGTTGACGTCCTGATGTCGAACGGGATATACTGCTCGGCCTCCCAGTAGATCGACTCGGCCAGCTCGGCCTCGGTCATCGACCGGCAGGCTGATCTTCTTGACGATGACCGCGTTGCCGGAGAGCGACGCGCGCGACTTCCTTCGTCTTGAAGGCCTTGTTCTCGAAGAGGCGGCGGATGGCGTCGGCGACGGCGGCGCCGTCGATGATGGCGCCGTCCACGATGCTGTCGGGCGGCACCGGCTCGGCGGCGAACGCCGACGACGCGAAGCCCTTGCCGGCCGGTTTGAGCTCGACGGCCTTGACGGCGCTCGACCCGATGTCGAGGCCGACGACTGCCTTTGATCTTGTCAAGACCAAACACGTTAGATGTCCTGTGTACGCGACTCGCTACTGCAAGCCTGCGATGCGCAAAGCTGATACCAGACTGCTATGGGACAAATACCGCGCGAAATCTGCCGCCAGAACCAGAATCGGTTGTCGGCTCATGGACAACTCACGGTTCCGTCGCAGCCGATTACAGATTTCGCTCGAACTGAAGGTGGCAACTCAGGTGCGGCTACGTCCGACGACGCATGAACCTGTAATCTCTCGCGTCGGTTCTCGGCCCATGTCGGCTGCCATGCATGAGCGGCGAGGTACGACGGCTTGACAGTGCCCAGAAAGGCTCGTATGATTAGGGTTTGCCGTTGCCTGGCCCTGCCCGGCCGGAGTCCGTCAATCTCCTCACTAGGGCCGAAATCCCCTTCATCGGGGCAAGTGGCGAGGTTTTTGGGAATGTCTACGTTTATGGCCAGCGCTCGCACGGCTGCGGCCGAGACGTCCGCTGGCACATCTGATCGACGCCGACGGCCAGGTGCTCGGCCGCGTGGCGACCAGGGCGGCGCGTCTGCTCCAGGGCAAGCACAAGCCGACCTACACGCCGTTCATCGACACCGGCGATCACGTCGTCGTCGTCAACGCGGCGAAGGTGAAGCTCACCGGCCGCAAGGAAGATCAGAAGATCTACCGGCAGCACAGCGGCTACGAAGGCGGCCTGCGCGAAGAGCGCGCGCGTCTCGTGCGCCAGCGCAAGCCCGAACAGGCTCGTCGAGGACGCCGTGCACGGCATGCTGCCCAAGACGAAGCTCGGCGAAGCGATGTATCGCAAGCTGAAGGTGTACGCCGGTCCGGATCACCCGCACGCGGCGCAGAAACCCTCCAAGCGCGAGGTCGCGTAACGTGGCAGCAGCGCAGTATTACGGAACAGGCCGTCGCAAGACATCGACCGCCCGCGTGTTCCTCCGCCCCGGCACCGGGGCCATCAGCGTCAACCACCGCACGTTCGACGCGTTCTTCCCCACCGAAGCGCTCCGCACGCAGATCCGCCAGCCGCTGATGCTCACCGAGACCGCCGACAAGTTCGACATCCTCGCGACGGTCGCCGGCGGCGGCGTGTCGGGACAGGCGGGCGCCGTGCGACTCGGCATCGCGCGCGCGCTCGTCGAATACAACGCTCGAGCTGCGCAAGCGCTCAAGAACGAAGGGCTGCTCACGCGCGACGCGCGCGCCAAGGAGCGCAAGAAGCTACGGGATGGCGGGAGCGCGGAAGCGTTTCCAGTTCAGTAAACGATGTAAGGGAGGACATTTTGGCCGCGATCGCGATGAAGGATCTGCTGGAGGCGGGAGTTCATTTCGGCCACCAGACGAAACGCTGGAATCCGAAGATGAAGGAATACATCTTCGGCGAACGGAACGGCATCTACATCCTCGACCTGGGCAAGACGGTGAAGCTGTTCCGCGAAGCCGAGGAGTTCGTCAGCCGCCTCGCCGCCGAAGGCCGCACGATTCTGTTCGTCGGCACCAAGCGCCAGGCGCAGGACGTCATCGCCGAAGAAGCGCAGCGCTGCGGGATGTTCCACGTGAACGAGCGCTGGCTCGGCGGCCTGCTCACCAACTTCGCGACGATTCAGCGCAGCCTCGGCCGGCTGCGCGATCTCGAAGCGATGGCCACCGACGGCCGGTTCGACACGCTCTCGAAGAAGGAAATCGCGCGCAACGAGAAAGAGCGCCGCAAGCTGGCGAAGAACCTCGACGGCATCCGCGGCATGTCGCGCCTGCCCGACGCGGTCTTCGTCGTCGACACGAAGAAGGAACAGATCGCGGTCGACGAGGCGCGCAAGCTCAAGATTCCGGTCATCGGCATCGTCGACACCGAACTGCGATCCCGGACGAAGTCGACTTCGTCATCCCGGCAACGACGACGCGCTGCGCGCGATCCGGCTGTTCGCGTCGCGGATCGCCGATGCGGTGCATCCAGGGCCGCGACATGAAGCAGTCGGTGGACGCCGAAGCCAGCGCGTGATGCCGCCGACGAGGCCGCCGCGTCGGAAACGGACCCGCGCCGCGCCGCCCGTCCGCAGCGCCGCCGCGAACCGGCGCCGGCGTCCGCGTAGATTCCGAGGCCTCTGCTGTCCGCGCGGCCGGTTCCTCAGGCCGGCCGCTTTTTTCGTCCGGGAGATCGTTTTATCGGCACACGACCGCAATCACCGCCGACATGGTGAAGAAGCTGCGCGACCAGACCGGCGCCGGCATGATGGAATGCAAGAACGCGCTCACCGAAGCCGACGGCAACTTCGACGACGCGACGACGATTCTGCGGAAGCGGGGGCTGGCCAGCGCGGCGAAGAAGGCGGGACGGGCGACGAGCGAAGGACTCATCGGCAACCGTCTGTCGGCGGACCGATCGACCGGCATTCTCGTCGAGGTCAACTGCGAGTCGGATTTCGTGGCGCGGACGCCTGATTTCCAGCAGCTCGTGCAGGACATCCTGACCGAGATCGAGAAGCGCCGGCGACGCGGCGACCGAGGCGTGGCTGAAGGATCCGCAGCGGGCCGGTCCTGAAGCGCGTGGCGCCGGTCATCGCCAAGCTCGGCGAGAACATGGCCGTGCCGCGCTTCGGTCCGGCTATGCCGGCAAGGGCATCGTCGGCCAAGCACATTCACCTGGGCGGCAAGCTCGGCGTGCAGGTGGAGTTCGGCGGCGTGACGCCGGAGGTCGGCGAACCGCGACGAGTTCCAGACGCTCGTCAAGGAGATCGCGATGCAGATCGCCGCCGCGAGCCCCGGCTACGTCACGCGCGAGTCGGTGCCCGCCGACGTGATCGAGAAGGAGAAGTCGATCTACCGCGCGCAGATGGAGAGCTCCGGCAAGCCGGCGAACGTGATCGACAAGATCGTCGAAGGGCAAGCTCGGAAGCTTCTACTCAGCAGGTCGTGCTGCCGGACCAGGTATCGATCCGGGATCCGAAGAGCGACCGTCAAGGACGTGATCGCGCAGGCCAACAAGACGCTGAACGCCTCGATCACGGTCACGCGCTTCGCGCGGCTGAAGGTCGGGGAGGCGACGACGTAGCTGAGACCTCTCAACCACGGAGGACAGAGAGGCGTCCTCTGTGGTTGAGACTTCGCTATAATCGCAGTCCGTGACCGACCCGCCTGCGCTCCCCTACAAACGCATCCTCCTCAAGCTCTCCGGCGAAGCCCTGATGGGCGAGACAGAACTACGGGATCGACCCGGCGGTCGCCGACGCAGATCGCGCGTGACATCGCCGAGATCCAGGGCATGGGCGTCGAGACCGCCATCGTCATCGGCGGCGGCAACATCTTCCGCGGCGTCGCCGCCAGCGCGCGCGGCATGGACCGCGCGACCGCCGACTACATGGGCATGCTGGCGACCGTCATCAACGCGCTGGCGCTGCAGGACGCGCTCGAGCAGCAGGGCGTCGAACACGCGCGTCGTCACGGCGATCGAGATGCGCGCGGTGGCCGAGCCGTTCATCCGCCGCCGCGCCATCCGCCATCTCGAGAAGGGCCGGGTCGTGGTCTTCGGCGCGGGCACCGGCAATCCATACTTCAGCACCGACACGGCGGCGGCGCTGCGCGCCATGGAGATCAAGGCGGACGTGATCCTGAAGGCCACCAAGGTGGACGGCATCTACGATGCCGATCCGATGATCAAGCCGGGTGCGACGCGGTTCGATCGCATCTCCTACCTGCAGGTGCTGGAACAGGGCTTGAAGGTGATGGATGCCACCGCCATCTCGCTTGTGCATGGACAACCGCCTGCCGATCGTCGTCTTCAACCTCCGAACACCGGGAAACATCAGGCGCGCGATTTTGGGGGAGCCGATCGGTTCCTCGTCACCGCGTAGCGTTCGGGAGTCCCCGATGGATGTGAACGATCTCGAAGAGTCTGATACGCGGAAGTCGGTAAGCGGATGAACGTCGCGCTGGAGCATGTCCGTCACGAGCTCGGCGGCGTCCGCACGGGACGCGCGTCGGTGACGATTCTCGATCCGCGTGCACGTCGAAGCCTACGGTTCCGAGGATGCCGCTCAACCAGCTGGCGAGCCTCTCGGTGCCCGAGCCGGCGTTGATCGTCGCGCAGCCGTTCGATCCGTCGCAGCTCGGCCGCATCGAGAAAGCGATCCGCGCATCGGACCTCGGCCTCAACCCGGCGAACGACGGCAAGGTGATCCGCATTCCGATCCCGCGCTCACCGACGAGCGGCGCAAGGAGCTCTCGCGCCACGTCCACAAGCTGGCCGAAGAGGGACGCAACAGCGTTCGTGCCGTCCGCCGCGACGCCAACGAGCGGCTGAAGAAGCTGCTGAAGGACCACAAGGTGTCCGAGGACGACGAGCGGCAAGGGCCTCGACGAGGTCCAGAAGCTCACGGACAACCACATCAAGCAGATCGACGACTTGCAGAAGAAGAAGGACGCCGAACTGCTCGGTAAATAAGATTTGAGATCGGTGATCGGGTGATCGGCGATCGAAATCGCAGATCGCACGATCACCCGATCCCCCGATTCCAGATCGCCGATCACCCAATCGCCAAATCGCCGATTTCGCATGTCTTTGTTTACTCATCTCGAATGCTCCGTCCCTGCGGCGCGCTGCGCGCTCGATCCGCACGAACGTCACTTTCTGTGCCGCTGCGGCGCTCTCCGCTGGCCCGCTACGATCTCGACGCCGCGCGGACCTGGTCGCGTGACAGCCTGAAGGGGCGCGCGCCGAACATGTGGCGCTACCGCGAGCTCATGCCGCTCTTCGACGGCGAGGCAGCCGGTGACGCTCGGCGAAGGGTTCACGCCGCTGGTCCACGCGCGATCGCTCTGGCGCGTCGCTCGGCCTCGATCGCCTCTACATCAAGGACGAGTCGCTCAACCCGACCAATTCGTTCAAGGCGCGCGCGGCCAGTCGGCGGCGGTCACGCGCGCGACGTATCTCGGCGCGAAGACGATCGCGCTCCCGACCGCGGGCAACGCCGGCAACGCGCGGCCGCCGCACTCCGCCGCTGCCGGCCTCGCTTGCGAGGTGTTCATTCCCGAGGACGCGAAGCGCCGTTCATCGACGAATGCCGGCTCTACGGCGCGAACGTGACGCTCGTCGACGGCCTGATCACCGACGCGGGCCGGATGGCCGCGGAACAGGCGCGCGCGGCACGGCTGGGTATGACGTCTCGACGCTGAAGGAGCCGTATCGCATCGAAGGCAAGAAGACGATGGCGTACGAGCTGGCCGAGCAGATGGATTGGCGATATCCCGACTGGATCATCTATCCGACTGGCGGCGGCACCGGCATGGTCGGCATGTGGAAAGCGTTCGACGAGCTCGAGCGCATCGGCTGGGTTGCGCGTCACAAGCGTCCGCGCATGGTGTCGGTGCAGGCCGAGAACTGCGCGCCGATCGTACGCGCGTTTCAGCAGGGCACCGACAAAGCGCAGCCGTGGGAAGGCGCGACGACGATTGCGGACGGCCTCGCGTGCCGCGCGCGATCGGCGACTTCCTGATTCTTCGCGCGCGTTCGCGAGAGCGGCGGCACCGCGCTGGCGGTGCCGGACGCCTCGATGGTCGACGGCATGCTCACGCATCGGCAAACACGAAGGCGTCAGCGCCGCGCCGGAAGGTGGCGCCGCGCTCGTCGCGATTCAACGTCTCGTGAATGACGGTTCGATCAAGCCGACCGACACGGTCGTGCTCTTCAATACCGGCGGCGCACTCAAGCTACCTCGATGTCATGGCTTTTGCACAGGTGTCAGCGGAGGTGATGTGATGCTGGGTGTGCTCGGCTGGATGATTTTTGGCTTGATTGTCGGCGCCTCGCGAAGCTGGTGATGCCAGGGCGCGATCCCGGCGGCATTTTCGTCACGATGGCGATCGGCATCGCCGGTGCGCTGACCGGCGGCTTCATCGGACGCGCGCGCTCGGCTGGTACGGCCAGAACGACGGTGCCGGTTTCTTCATGTCGTTCTTCGGCGCGATTCTCTTGTTGTGGCTGTACCGGATGCTGGTCGTGAAGAGGTCGGTGTAGCCCCGGTCTAATCGCCGAAGGTAACGCCGAGCGCTTTCGCGGTCAGCAGCAGGTCGTGATCCATCGGCACGGTCTTCGTCTTCCCGACCACCTCGTCGAGCCGGCGGGCGACGATGTTGGGCGGCGCGTAGGCGACCATCGTGCCGAATTCTCCGCGCTTCACGAGCTCGACGGCCTTTGCCGCCGAAGCGCGTCGCGAGCACACGATCGAAGCTCGTCGGCGCGCCGCCGCGCTGCAGGTGACCGAGCACCACTGAGCGCGTCTCCTTGCCGGATTGCTCCGCCAGCGCCGCGCACACCTGCGCGCCGATGCCACCGAGCCGCTCGACGCGGCGCCGTGCGCGGCCTGCACGAGCGAGATCTCGCCGCCTTTCGGGAATGCCCCTTCCGCCACGACGACGATGCTGAACCGTGCGCCCCAGCGGTCACGCGCCGCGAGCTGCTCGCAGACGATGTTGATGTCGAAGGGGATCTCCGGAATCAGAATCGCGTCCGCCCCGCCGGCCACGCCGGCGTATAGCGCGATCCAGCCCGCATAACGTCCCATCACCTCGACCACCATGATGCGGCGGTGCGCTTCCCGCGGTGACGTGCAGACGATCGATCGCGTCCGTCGCGAAGTCGACGGCGGTGTCGAACCGAAACAGTTCGTCGTGCCGACGATGTCGTTGTCGATCGTCTTCGGCACGCCGACGATGGGAATGCCGCGGATGCAGAACTGATGAGCGATCGCCAGCGTGCCGTCGCCCCCGATGACGATCAGCGCGCCGAGTCCCATTTTGTGAAACATCTCGACGCAACGATCGGAGTAGTCGCGCACGCCGTCGGAGGTCTCGACCGGAGACGCGAACGGATTGCCGCGGTTGGTCGTGCCGAGGATCGTCCCGCCGAGCCGCAGGATGCCGGTCACGTCGCGCGGCGTCAACGCTCGCGAGCGGCCGGGCTCGATCAGGCCGTCGAAGCTGTCCTCGAGGCCGATGCACTCCATGCCGCTGTTCGACGCGGTCTTGACGACGGCGCGGATGACGGCGTTCAGGCCGGGCGCATCGCCGCCGCCCGTCAGCACTCCGATTCGCTTGATCGTCGGCATGTCCGACGGAGTGTAGCAGGAAGGATGCGTGGCATAATTACTGTTCGGTCGTGGGCGGCTAGCTCAGTTGGGAGAGCGCCGCGTTCGCAACGCGGAGGTCGGGAGTTCGAGCCTCCTGCCGTCCACCAAAATCCCTAACAAATGAGGCAGCTTCGGCTGCCTCTTTTCTGTACGGAGTTTTGTGGACATTTTGTGGACAAGTTGAACGTGTCCAGCGCGGCAATGCGTCGCTCCAGCGTCGGATGCGTGTAACGCTCGAGCATGCGCGTCGATGAGTGGCCGGAGATCGACATCACGGTGTAATCGTCGAGACCGTGCGAGATCATGCGCGACAGTGCAGTGTGGCGCAGCGTGTGGACGGTGACGTCGCCGGTTGCTGATCTTCGCGCGGTCGAGCGCTCGCTCGAACACCTTCCGGATCGTCGTGCACGGTTTCTCGGTCCTCGCGTTCGTGAACACCCAGGCGTGGATTCGCGGCCGGGCGGCGAGGAGCGCCGCGATCGTTTCCGTGAGGGGTATCCGCCTCACTCTTCGCCGTTCTTCGTTTGCCAGAACGTCAGGTAGCCGTCCTGACAGTCCTCCCAGCGCAGCGTCAGGAGCCTCGCCGATGCGGGCGCCGGTGATCAATGCGTAGCTTCGAGCGGCGCTTGAAGCTTCGGCATCCGCTCGCAGGCGTCCAGCAGCCGCTGTTGCTCGGCGGTTGAGAGGATGCGCGTCCGGCGATTCTGGACTCTGAACCGCTTCACTCCCCTCGCCGGCGAATCGACGAGGTACTTCCACTCGACGGCCTTCGACAGGATGGACTTCAGCGTATCCAGCTCGCGATTGACCGTTGCCGGCTTCACCGGCTTGGCCGACTTCTTCTGCTTGAACGCCCGCCAGGTTCCGTTCAGCCGGTCGCGCTTGAACTGCTCGATGCGATGCGGCGTGATCTCGTGCAGGATCGCCTGTCCGAAGAAACGATTGAGCGTTTTCAGAATCTCACGATCCCGACTGACGCTTCGCTTGTGCAGCTCCGCGTGATCGCGCAGATAGATTTCCGCGCGAACTGCTTGAACATGATGTCCGGCTGACGACGGATGCCGTGGCGGCCGTCGAGCATCGCGATCGCGTTCGCGCGCTTCGATATTCTGCGCTTGCCGTTTGTCGGCCGTTTCACAGCTTGCGCGATACCGGCGGCTGTTGACGCGGAAATAGTAGTGCCAGTGGTGCTCGCACCGAGGCGAGGTCGGGCAAGCACCGAGATTCCGTTTTCCGTCGGGTAGCAGCTCGTTGCGGCCGCAGCGCTGTACACGCTCATGGATGCTGACTGACTGACCGGGCCGTCACGATTCTGCCAACGCGCCGACGAGATTCTCAACGTCCTGTCTGGCGATGCGAATGGCGCGCATGCCGAGCGAGATGAATCGCGGTCAGTTGTCCGGCCCGATCAGCTGCCAGACTGAACGCTCTCGACACGGCGAGCATCGCGGCTGCGTCTCGGATTAGTAGAAGCACCGGCTCGTTGTCCGACGACTGTGTTCTCTCGCTCCATCGTCCTCTGTCCCCTGGTTGCTCCAGGTTGCCGTGACGCGCTGCCAAGGCACGCTCGCGAATCAGCAAGATGTGCTGTTCGCCGTTTCCACCCCGCGAGTCGATCGCCTCGCTTCTGCGCGGAAGCGTGTTGGTGTGAGATCACGATGGCTCTTCTACGGCTGCGTGAGATGGCGCGCGCGATGGACCTCGGGTGGCCTGCGTCTGGTGAACGATCCTCTGCGTGGCCAACGAAAACGACGCTGGTCGGCGATCAACCCAGCGAGCGAGGACACGGGCGACGCGCGTGTCGCAGTTGACGACGCGGTTCGTGAAATGCATCCCGACGCGATCACGGACTGCGGTGGTCTCGGAGCAGACTCGGGTCGACACGGCCGAATCGCACAATCGAATTTCTGACACTCGCGCAACGAAACCCCGCAACATCGCTGTCCTCGTCCTTCGGCCGAATCGAGGATGCTCCTCCGCTCACGCGGCTCTCAAGGACGCGTTGCGCCGCGCCCGCGGTGCGCCTCCCGCTGGTCGGCATCCTTGACAGCCGCTTCCTGCGGGCCGGTTGGCAGCTATCGGCCGCAGGTTGAAGGCTGCCTCGGGCTGTCTTCGTGCGGTGTCAGGTCGAATGCCGCGCGATCGTGCGGCCGTGTGAGCTGCGCGTTGAGCCAACGCAGGAGGCTCGGCGCGCGATCGCATCGGCGGCACGCCCTCGTGTTCGACCGCGCGCGCAGAACGGCGCCGCCGATCAGGATCGTGCATCGCGGTATCGCGCTTGCGTTCCGCCGCTGGCTGACACGCGCGATGGGCTGGTTTTCTCCATGCGCAGCAAAGCCGGAGGAGCCGTTCGTCGAGCGCCTGGAGGCGACTTCGACTTTGTCTCGAGTGCGGCACGTCGATCACCTCGCTTTGAAGCTGCGTGTCATGCAGGCGAAATGCCGAGGGCTGCGCGGCACGAACGACGGTTCCGCATGAGCGGCCGACCGCTCGGAGCCGCAGAGCCTGCAGGCCGGCGTGAAGACGGCCAAAGCGCGCACTTTGGCGTTTCTTCGAAACGCCCGGCGCGTGCGCCTGTGGCCCGCGTGAGGTGTCCGGATGGAATGGTTCGAGGTGCGCCCGTCGATGCCGCGCGGTGGCGGATCCGCGAGCGGCAGCTTTTATCACCCATCGTTCCGCTCGGCTCGCGCGCCGGCGGCGCGTGCGCAGGCGCCGCCCACGCGCATCACGCGCACCGAAGATGATGACACCCGAACGCGATGCCGCGACCTACACCGAGTCCGATCACATGCCGTCGTGGGCCGTGCGAGCGACGACCGCGCACGACTTACTGGGATGCCGCCGATCTCTTCAGAGCGGCGCGAACGGCCGCCTTGTATCTGAGCGCGGACTTCGCGCTGCCGCGCGACCTCTCATCGCGAAGACCAGGTTGTCGCTGAGCGCACGCGTTCGCCGCAGGAGCTGACGGCGAACGAGCGGCTGCCCTACACGATGGCGATCCACGCCGGCCATGACGGTGACGGTCACGACGCACAACCCTCATGCGCACTTGATGATCTCCGAGCGCCGGAACGACGGAGTCGAGCGGCGTCGTGAGCAGTGGTTCTCGCCGGGCGAACTCGACGCATCCGAGCGTGGCGGCGCGCCGAAGAGCAGGACGTTTCACGGCCGCGAGTGGATGGGAGCACGCCCGCGAGCGGTGGGCCGAGCTGACGAACGCGACGCTCGAACGCTGCGGCCGCGCACGAGCGTGTCGATCACCGCAGCTACGAGCGTCAGGGATCGACCGTGAGCCGGGCGAACACTTCGGGCCAGGCGCGGCGCACATGGTCTCGCGAGGCCGGGACCATGCGATCGCCTGAAACCGCCGCCTGCGCTCGTCGAGGAACAGGAGGCGTTGCGGGCTATCGAGGCCAGAAATCGCGACAGCTCGAAGTTGCGCGCGAGGCGTTGACGCACGACACGTCGGACCGTGACGAAAGCAATCAGGCCGAGGATTCGACCGCAATCGGAAGCGACCCGGCCCGCGAGGATGACTTGCATCAGGAGAGATAGCCATGTCGAGCGCGATCGATGTCTTTCGTGAGTAACGAGAAGCCGCCGACCAGGTACGCGCGGCTGACCGAAAGTCTCGGCGTTGCCGCATCAGCTTCGGCATCAGGATCAACGGGCTCTGCGTTGAACGACGACCTCCGGGCCGTGCTGCGCCAAGAAGCAGCGCTGGCCCGAAACGCGCAGAGGTCGTCCTTTCGCGAAGCTTCGGTCATTTCGCGAGCAAGACGCGCTGCGATTCTGGCCCGGCGTCATGCGGCGTTGGATCGTCGCGCGCCGTGACTCGCTCTCGGGTCCGCCGCCGCCGCCGGCGCCAGCTACGGGTGGGCGACGAAGCTACGCTGGAGAGCTCGAGGCGCTACGAACGCAGGACTGGAATTCGTCGGAGTTCGTCGAGCGCCGCGTCGTTCACGATGACGCCGGCCGAACGCCGGCAGTTCGATGCGCTGATGAAGTGGCAAGCAACGGGAAGGCGATGACGCGTGACCAAGATCTCTAACGTCAGCGCTCACTGCGCGCGTCAGTGCGTCGGTGCTGCGCATAGCTAATTTGCTATCAGCTGCCATGGGAGCAACGCTCTTGCTCAGCCGTCGTCGCACGCGAGAGAGGTGGACAGCTCGGGGTGGGCTCGGCCCTGGGCGAGAAGCGTGTTGGCCTTGGCCGCAAACGTCTGCATGGCGTCGGCGCCGGCAGCGAAGCGGGTGGGCGGATCCTGGAGCGCGACGAGCTTTACGAGGGCGTCGGCGAGCTTGGCGGGATCGCCACCTTGCTTCCCATTCATGCTCTTCCAGGCCGCGACGATTTCCTTCGTCTTCTCGGCATAGTCGTCGATGGAAGGCTTGGCGTACGTGGTCGAGTCGTTGCTGAGCAGCTCGGTACGGAAAAACCAGGCTCGACCAGCATCGTGCGGATTCCGAAGGGCGCGATCTCCGGCGTGAGAGATTCCATCCACCCCTCGATGCCGAACTTCGCAGCGGCATACGCCGTGCAGAACATTTGGCCGGCGATGCCCGCGGTCGAGGAGATTGTGAGCAGCAGGCCTGGAGCGCTGCTTGCGCATCACCGGCAGGACGGCGCGAGTGACATTCATCGGGCCGAACAGCAGCGTCTCGATCTGATTGCGGACCTGTTCAGGGCTGAGCTCCTCGAAGAAGCCGGCGAAGAAATTCCCGCGTTGTTGACCAGGACGTCGATCCGGCCGAACTTTGCGACGGCGGCCTCGACTGCAGCTTGGGCGTCTTGGGGGCGCGTGACGTCGAGCTTGATTGCCAACAGGCTGTCGTGGTCGCCGACCGCCGCCGCGACCTTCGCACCATCGCGGCCGGTGGCCACGACCGCATGCCCGGAGGCCAGGACAGCCTTGGCGATGTTGACGCCCAGGCCCGGCCTGCGCCGGTGATCAGCCAAACCTTCTTCTCAGTCATAGCATGTTCCTCATTTGGACCACCAGCGACCACAAGCCGCAACATCGGGCCGCTGCAATCTAACGACCGTGGACCACGGCGATGCCGGCGAGGTCAGCTTCACCCCGGCCGCCGAGAGCTTGCCGACGGTTCCGGAGGAACGACTGTCGAGCCGCCACGGAATTTTTGGAGGTCTACGCGGCGCCGCGCTTTCTTTCCATGCTAGGGCTTCCGGCAACAGCTTTTGGATTCTTTGCTGCGACACGCAAGAGCGCGAGCGCCGGGCCGTCTGGAGTGCCGCCGCCCTGCTCCCAGTTCTGCAAGGTTCCCACACTCACGCCGATCCATGAGTGCGAACTCGCTCTGAGACGCGCCGAGGCTCGCCCGAACAGCCTTGACGTCCTCCGGCTTGAACACGGTCGTCCGACCGGCTTTCAGCGTGTGCCGCGTCGAATCCGACCCGCCTGCCGGACGCATGCCCATCGATTCCTGCGAATGCCGAGGAGTCCTTCACCTGAACTCCTCTCGGACGAAGGCTGGCCGCGCGCGTGTCTGGGCAGGAGTCAAATCGCCCTGCTCGTTCTTGGCGTATCACATACAGCATGTAGAACGCCTCCTCGCCTGGTGCCCAGTAATAAATCATCACTCGCAGACCGCCGCTCTTTCCGCCGCCTGGTCGCGCCCAGCGCACCTTTGCTGAAGCCCACCGCCGCCGCGAATGACCGGCCCCTGTTCCGGCCGCAACATGAGCGCGATCTGCAGGCCGCGATAGGCCCGGCGTCGATCAGCCGATCGATCACTTTCGTGAAAGATCGGCGTCTCGACGAAGCGCATGATCGACTATACGCCAATGGCGGACAACCGCCAAGCATTGAGCCGCGCGTCCATCGATCCGAGATCAACAACTTGCGGCGATTTCTTTGTGGCGGCCAATTTGTGGACAAACGCCGCGCAACGACTAGTGGTGAAACCTGCGTAAACACGCGTGTTTCTGCGTCCGACCTATTTCGGCCGTGAATGCTCTCACGCCGTTTCCCGGTCCGGCAGTGCGCGTACCGCCGCCACGGCTCGTTCGCAACGCGGAGGTCGGGAGCCTCCGCCTACTCTCGCCGCGTGGCACGGCATGAGCGCGCCCCCGACTCGGAGCCTTGGCAAACCCGCGCCGTTCACCGACGGGCAAATCGCCGCCATCGCGCACGCGAACGATCTCGTGCTGGTGACGATCAACGCTCGCGACTTCCCGCGCTTCAAGGGGCTGCAGGTGACGAACTGGTCAAAGGCCTCAGACGCGGCCGAACTCGAGGTCCGGTGGTCAACGACGTAACAGCGCAGCCAAATCCGATCTAGAATCCGCGCGAGATGGCCGCCGCCGCGCGCGCCGGTTCAGCCGCCCCACGACGATCCGTCGCCGGGCGGCGCGATGGCGTTTCTGGAGCATCTCGACGAGCTCCGCAAACGGATCATTCGATCGCTGATTGCCGTGGCCGTCGGCGCCGTCGCCGCCTTCCTGTTCATCAATCGCATCTTCACGTTCCTGATGGAGCCGACGCGGCGTGCTGCCGGCCAGCAGCACCTTGATCTATACGGACCCGGGCGCCGTCTTCGCGCTGGAGATGCAGCTGACGCTGATCGCGGGAACGATCCTGGCGTCGCCGTACGTGATGTTCAGGTATGGCGCTTCATCGCGCCAGGCCTCTACGCGGACGGACGCGCTTCGCGATTCCGTTCGTCGCGCTGTCGTCGCTGGGCATCGTCGCCAGCGCCGCGTTCAATCACTACGTCCTGTTCGTCTCCGCGATGGCGTTCTTCGCAGCTTCAACCGGCCGGAACTGCAGTTCCTGCCGAGCGTCGATTCCGTGTTCTCGCTGTACACGAAGATGCTGATCGGGATGGCGCTGACGTTTCAGCTGCCGACGGTCGTGTTCTTCCTCACGCAGAATGCGAATGGTGACGGCACGGTGGCTGGCGAAGAACACCAGGCGACGCGATCCTGCTCATCTTCGTCGTTGCCGCGGTGCTCACGCCCAGCGCCGATCCCTTCAACCAGACGCTCTTCGCGGCGCCGATGATTGCGCTCTACTTCCTCAGCATTCTGATCGCGTGGATCGCGGCGCCACGCGCCCGGCAGTAGCCGGCGGGTCGTCACTTCCCCCGCCCACAGCTCAGCCAGCCTCGAATACGGCGTCGCCGGTCGTTCCAACGGCGCCGGATGCTGGTTACACAACTGTGCCTGGACGCAGCGCGTATGTTCAGGCCCAGAACACGTCCGTACACAGCCTCACTCGCTGCTGCACCTTGCAATATTTTGGTAAAAACCCAAATGTTTTTACGTGCTCAGAACTGTTCGAGGGTCGACAAAACGGTGCGTACCACTTTTGCCCTAAGGACAGCTTCAAAGACCTGACCGAAGCACAAAAGGAACGTCATGTGGAACTGGTTTAACTGTTACCCTGTCGGGGCGTCACGATTTCAGCGCGTGGTGTGAGCCGGGCGCGATCTTCCTGCGCTCGCGTCCACTGCGGCCGCCGCTCGACGGGCTGGGACATCAACGCGAAGCCGCTCGTGCGGCAGCCCGCACCGGTTGTGAGGCGTCGCGCCCAAGTCGCGTGTCGTTCCGTTTTCGCGCGCCGCCGCCGCCCGCTGACACGGCGACGATTTATTGCCGGTGCGCCGAGCGCCGCGCCACGACGCGTTGGGGCGCGGGGTCGGACTCTCGGCCTGTAAGTTGACAGTGCGCGCACGGCGCGCTCACAATACGCCGTGCCCGTTCCGCGCATCTCCAAAGAAGATCTGAAGCAGCGACTCGACAGCGGCACGCAGCCGGTCATCGTCGACGCGCGTCTCAAATATCCCTACGAACACAGTGCGGTCAAGCTGCCCGGAGCCATCCGCTATGGGAGCGACGGCGCGAGCGCCGCACCGTTCCCGCGCGACAAAGAAATCGTCGTCTACGATTCGGATCCCAACGAGCTCGCGAGCTCGCGACGTCGCCGCCGAGCTGATCCGTCAGGATACCGCGCGGTCGCGCTCAAGGGCGGCATCGCCGACTGGCTGGCCGCGAGATCTCCCCATCGAAACGAAAGAGGCACCCAAGCAGGCCCCACCGGAACCGGGCGCATTGAAAGGCTAGCCTCGATTCCCGGCACTTCTCGCGAACCCGCCGCGTCTCTCGCGTACGCTGCACCAGCTTGCCGCGCTGGCGCGAGTTCGCGGCGATGTCGACGAAGAGGCGCTGCTGAAGCGCGCGGCCGAGCTCGTGCGAACGCTGCGCATCGAGTCCGACGCCGACCTCGAACCGATCTTCGACGCGCCGCCCGCGGGAAGCGACCCGCCGTTTTGAAGCGGTTTGCGCCAGATGCTGCAGGCGGGCGGCTGGGTGCTGCTCCGAGTCGACGCTCGCCGACATCCCGGCTGACCTCCGCTGGCTCATCGGATCGGGGGCGATCACGATCGAACAGACCGCCGCGGCCCATCGCGCGCTGGGGGTGACATCGGGCGCGGACGTCGCCGCCGCGATTGACGACAAGATGCTCCGCCGCGTCGCCGGCTTCGGCGAGCCGGTCGAAGCGGCGGTGGCGCGGCGCTGCCGACCATCCGCGCCGCGGTCCCGCGCATCCCGCTGGGGCGTGCCCTCGCGATTGCCGGACCGTTGCTCACACACCTGCGGTCGCTGCCGGGCGTCGTCTGGGCGGAGCCGGCCGGATCGCTTCGCCGCGGACAGGACATGATCGGCGACATCGAGATCGTTGCCTCGATGGCGGAGCCAGCCGCGGCGATAGGGGCAATACGTAAACTGAACGAAGTACAA
>ERZ1370068.4366-contig-3442_pt1 | contig 26621 bp, 23 predicted proteins | sample MGYA00561227_ERZ1370068 | MGnify/ENA primary metagenome ERZ1370068 (study PRJEB38410, sample SAMEA6850437) | metagenome | study: Metagenomic assessment of the ecological functions of the soil: analysis of the soil microbiota associated with the...
CTCGGCGGCGGCGAGATGAGCCGCTCCGAGCGCTACACCGAGGGTCGCGTGCCGCTGCACACGATCCGCGCCGACATCGACTACGGCTTCGCCGAGGCGAAGACGACCTACGGGCCGGATCGGCGTCAAGGTCTGGGTCAACAAGGGCGAGATCATGCCCGAGGGCTACGAGGGCACGCTCGACCGGCAAGGAGACCCGTCTCGGCGACCAGGATCAGGCTCGCCGCAAGCGCGGCGGCGCAGCCGAGGGGCCTCGGCGCGTCGCGCGAGAGCGGCCGCGGCCGCAGCCAGGATCGCGAGGGCCTCGGCCTCGTCAGAAGGGACGCCGCGGCGCCGGTGGTGCCGGGCGGCCAGGTGAGGCGGCGCGTCCCGGTGGACGCGCCGGCGGCGGTCGCGGCCGCGCCGGGCGGCGGCTCCGGCGGCCGTCCGCCTGCACGGACGGCGGCGGCCAGGCGAGTGGCGGACGCGCCTATCGCCGGACGCGTCCTCGCGCGAGGCGAGCCGAAGGCTCAGAGTCGACGCCGATGCGCCCACGCCCGATGTGACGCCGGACGTGAGCACACGGTTCAGAGGGACTGAGCGCTGATGCTGCTGCCTCGCAGGACAGAAGCACCGCAAAGCACCATCGCGGCCCGCCGCGCACGGCTTCGCGAAGGGCCAGACGACCGTGCAGTTCGGCGACTACGGGATCAAGGCGCTCGAGGACGGCTGGATCACCAACCGGCAGATCGAGGCCGCCCGTATCGCGATGACGCGCAAGATCCGCCGCGGCGGCAAGGTCTGGATCAACCTGTTCCCGGACAAGCCGTTCACGAAGAAGCCCGCCGAGACGCGGATGGGCTCCGGCAAGGGGCTCGCCCGAGGGGCTGGGTCGCGGTCGTCAAGCCGGGCCGCGTGCTGTTCGAGCTCGCCGGCGTCGACGAGGCCGCTCGCCGCGCGAGGCGCTCCGCCTCGCCGGCCAGAAGCTCCCGATCAAGGTGAAGTTCGTGCGGCGGGAGGCTGATCTCTTTGAAAGCTAGACCAGCTGCGCGAGCCTGCACCGACGAGGAGCTCGAGGAGAAGATGGGCGAGACCCGCAGAGAGCTCTTCAACCTCCGCTTCCAGTCGGCGACCGGCGCGCTCGAGAACAGCGCCCGGCTCGCGGTCGGCGAAGCGCGAGATCGCCCGCATCCTGACCGTCAAGACCGAGCGTGAACGACTGGGGAAGATCTGAGATGGCTGACGAAGAAAGGAACGAGAGCGACGCGACAGAGATCGAGACGCCGTCGGCCGAGGAGGCGCTGCCGAGGACGTCGCGCGAGATCGTGGCCGAGGTCGAGATCGCCGGGACGGCGATCGGAGGCTGTGGCCGAGGACGTCGACGGAGATCGCGGCCGAGGTCGCGGCGGCCGAGGAGGAGATCGAAGAGGCCGCGGCGGAGGCGATCGCCGCCGAGCTCGACGCCGGCGCGGAAGCCGAGAGGCCGTCGCCGAGGCCGTCGCCGACGGCGCGATCACGCACCGGAGGGGGGCGCCGCCGCGGCCGAGGCCGATCGAGGAGGCAGTCGCCGAGGCCGTCGGCCGAGGTCGTTGCCGAGGTCGAGGCCGCCGAGGAGGCTGATCGAGGAGGCTGCCGCCGAGGCGATCGCCGAGGAGATCGTCGAGGCCGCCGCCGTCGAGGAGGCGATCGAGGAGGCGCCGCCGAGGCAATCGCGGAGGAGACGTCGAGGCCGCCGTCGTCGAGGAGGCGCAGCCGAGGAGGCCGCGGAGGCCGCGCGCGACGACCAGGTTCCGGCGCCGCAGTCGGGCCCGAAGCCGAAGAAGAAGCGCCTGCCGCGGTCGCTCCGCCCGCAGAAGACGCGCCCGACAGCGGGTCAAGGCGACCGAGCGCAAGCCGATCGTCCGGCTCGAGAAGCCCGAGCACGAGCGCGGCCGCAGCCAGGAGCGCCTGGGCACCGTCGTCTCCGACGCGATGGACAAGACGATCGTCGTCAAGGTCGACGTGATCAAGTCGCACCGGAAGTACAAGAAGGTCGTGCGCCGGTCGGTCAAGTTCCACGCCCACGACGAGCGGCAACACCGCCAAGGTCGGCGACATCGTCCGGATCGTCGAGACGCGCCCGCTGTCGGCGACGAAGCGCTGGCGGCTCGACCGAGATCGTCGAGGTCGCGAAGTGATCCAGCAGGAGAGCCGCCTCAAGGTCGCCGACAACACCGGCGCCCGCGAGATCCTCTGCATCCGCGTGATGGGAGGCTCGCACCGGCGCTACGCCCGCGTCGGCGACATCATCGTTGCTACCGTGAAGGCCGCGACGCCGCAGGGCACGGTCAAGAAGGGCGAGGTGGTGAAGGCCGTCGTCGTCCGGACGAAGAAGCCCTACGGTCGCAACGACGGCACGCTGATCGGCTTCGACGAGAACGCCGCCGTGATCATCGACAACCAGCTCAACCCGCGCGGTACGCGCATCTTCAGGCCTGTCGCCCGCGAGCTGCGCGAGAAGAATTTCATGAAGATCGTCAGCCTGGCCCCCGAGGTGCTCTAGAGATGGCAACAACGATGAAGATCAAGAAGGGCGACACCGTGCAGGTGCTCGCCGGCAAGGACCGCGGCAAGCAGGGCCGTGTCGATCGAGGCGCGCCCGCGCGACGGCCGCGTCATCGTCGAGAACCTGAACCTCGTCAAGCGGCACCGCAAGCCGCGCCGATCCGCGACGCGTCGCGCATGGGCGGCGCGCAGATGACGCCCGGCGGCATCATTCGAGAAGCCGTCGCCGATCGAGATCACGCAACGTGATGCTCGTCTGCCCGACCTGCAAGCAGGCGACCCGCGTCGGCGTTCACGTCAAGGAGCGTCAAGGGCGAGACGATGCGCGTCCGCGTCTGCAAGCGCGGCTGCAACGAGGAGATCGATCGCTGATGGCGACCGCGACCGAGACCTACGTCCCGCGCCTCGAAGCAGCGCTACGAGGACGAGATCCGCGCCGGCCCTCAGGGACGAGCTCGAGCTCGAGCTCGATCATGCAGGTGCCCGAAGGTGACGAAGATCACGCTCAACATGGGCGTCGGCGACGCGAAGACGGACGCGAAGGCGATGGACGCGCGCGATCGAGGAGCTCTCGACGATCGCCGGCCAGCACGCGCAGATCCGCGCGCGCGCCGCAAGTCGATCGCGAGCTTCAAGCTCCGCGAGGGGATGGCCGTCGGCGCCCGCGTGACGCTGCGCGGCGCGCGGATGTACGAGTTCCTCGACCGGCTCGTCTCGATCGCGCTGCCGCGCATCCGCGACTTCCGGGGCCTCAACCCGGACTCGTTCGACGGGCGCGGCAACTACTCGCTCGGCATCCGGGAGCAGATCATCTTCCCGGAGATCGACTACGACAGCGTCAGTCGATCCGGGGCCTCGACATCGCAATCACGACGACGGCTGAGACGCGACGAGCAGGCGCGTGCGCTGCTGCGCGCACCTCGGCCTGCCGTTCGCCACCGAGAGCAAGAAGGGACTAGCGCAGTGGCCAAGACGCTCCTGCGCGTCAAGCAGAAGCGGACGCCGGAAGTACAAGACGCAGGCGTACACGCGGTGCAACCGCGTGCGGCCGGCCGCGCGCCGTCTACCAGAAGTTCAAGCTCTGCCGCATCTGCCTGCGCGAGCTCGCGCGCATCAGGGCGCGATCCCGGATGACCAGTCTTCCTGGTGAGCCAGGAAGCACCTAGATGTGACGTTCAATGACTTTCGCGATGCACGAATCAACGGCTTGAGACTTCGACGGTAGTCCCGCTGCAGCTCAGTTGTCAGGAGGATTCGGTACGGAACGGTGCCGACAATCGTCCTGAACACTCAGGAAAGAGCTCGTATGTTCGACGTAAACCAGACGACGTCGCATCTAGCCATTCGCGGAGCGAAATGCTGACCGACCCGATCGCCGACATGCTCGACGCGCATCCGCAACGCCAACAAGGCGATGCACGACAGCGCCGAGATGCCGACCTCGCGCATGAAGGAGGAGATCGCCCGCCTGCTCAAGGACGAGGGCTACATCAGGACTTCCGGGTCGTCGAGGGCGCGCCGTTCTCGACGCTCGTCGATCGAGCTCAAGTTCGGCCGCAACCGCGAGCGCGTGATCACCGACCTGAAGCGCGTCTCGAAGCCGGGCCGGCGCGTCTACGCCCGCAAGGACCGCCTGCCGCGCGTGCTCGGCGGCCTCGGCACCGCGATCCTGTCCACCTCGACCGGCGTGATCACGAGCCGCCAGGCCGCCGGAGCGGGCGTCGGCGGCGAGGTGCATCGCCTTCGTCTGGTAAGCGCGCATGTGAGCCGGATCGGCAGAACAGCCAATCGAGGTTCCGAGCCGGCGTCACCGTCAGGTGTCGCCCGGCGGCAGCGTGAACGTCGAGGGCCCGCTGGGCACGCTCGAGCAGCAGGTGCCCGCGCGGATGAAGATCGACGCAGGAGGACGGCGTCGTCAACGTGACCCGACCGACCGACCGCGGCGACGACCGTGCCCTGCACGGGCTCACGCGCACGCTCGATCGCGAACATGGTCGAGGGCGTCACCAAGGGCTTCGAGAAGCACCTCGAGATCCAGGGCGTCGGCTACCGGGCGCAGCTCAAGGGCAGCGACCTCGAGCTCGCCGTCGGCTACTCGCACCCGGTCACGATCACGCCGCGCGCGGGCGTCTCGTTCGAGGTGCCGCATGCCGACGCAGATCGTCGTCAAGGGCACGGACAAGCAGGTCGTCGGCCAGACGGCCGCCGAGATCCGCAAGGTGCGCCCGCCCGAGCCGTACAAGGGCAAGGGCATCCGCTACCGCGACGAGCAGGTTCGGAGGAAGGTCGGGAAGCGCGCATGAGCACTCTTCGACGCGCGAAGCACGGCCTGCGCCGCCACCGCCGCATCCGCGGCAAGGTGGCGGGCACGGCCGAGCGGCCGCGCCTCGCGCGTCTTCCGCTCGAACCGGGGCATCTTCGCCCAGCTCGATCGACGACGAGACGCGGCGCACGCTCGCCGTCCGCGAGCTGGCTGCAGCTGCAAGGCGTTCTCGGGCGACGAAGACCGAGCAGGCAGCCGCGGTCGGCAAGAAGCTCGCCGCCGAGGCGCAAGACGGCCGGCATCAGCGACGTGCGTCTTCGACCGCGGCGGCTACCTCTACCACGGACGCGTGCAAGGCGCTCGCCGACGGCGCGCGCGAAGGAGGACTCGAGTTTTGAGCACGTTCGAAGTAGCCGAGTCACGCAGAGCTCAAGGAGCGCGTGATCGAGATCAACCGCGTCGCCAAGGTCGTCAAGGGCGGCCGGCGGTTCTCGTTCACGGCGCTCGTCGTCGATCGGCGACGAGGTCGACCGCGTCGGCGTCGGCTACGGGAAGGCGCGCGAGGTCCCGCTCGCCATCTCGAAGGCCGTCGACGACGCGAAGAAGAACCTCTTCACCGTGCCGAAGCACGGCACCACGATCACGCACGAGATCCTCGGCCGGTTCGACGCGGCCGCGCGTGCTTCCTGCGCCCGGCCGAGCGAGGGAACCGGCGTCATCGCCGGCGGCGGCGTCCGCGCCGTGCTCGAGCTCGCCGGCATCCGCGACGTGCTCGCGAAGAGCCTCGGCACGACGAACCCGATCAACATGGCGAAGGCCACGGTCGACGGGCTCAAGCGACCTGCGCGCGCCCGAGGACGTCGCCACGGCAGCGCGGCAAGACGATCGCCGAGTGCTGCCGCTACCGCGCGCGGTACGACGCCGTGCAGGAGTCGCCGCGTGCCGCCGCTGCCGACGAGGCGCTGCCGCGTCGAGGCCGAGCCTCGCCGATCATCGGCGGAGGTAGCCGGCATGAGCACGCGTGAAGATCACGCAGGTCCGGAGCACGATCGGGCAGAGCAAGCGCGCACGAGGGCACGATCCGCGCGCTCGGCCTCGGCAAGATCGGCCGCACGCGCCGAGCACGACGAGTCGCCGGAGCTCGACAGGCCAGCTCCGGCACGTCGCGCATCTCGTGCAAGGTCGAAGGAAGGACGCGTAGTCGATGGCCGAGGAGCTCAACCTCCATCAGCCTCAAGCCGGCGCAGCCGCGGAAGGACCGCAAGCGCGTCGGCCGCGGCATGGGCTCGGGCAAGGGCCGGTACTCGGGCCGCGGGATCAAGGGCCAGAAGTCCCGCTCCGGGTCGCACAAGATGCCGCGCCGGCTTCGAGGGCGGCCAGATGCCGATCGACATGCGGCTCTGCCGAAGCTGCGGGGCAACACGTCGGCGGACGCGATGCCGATCGGCCCGTTCCGCACGTACACGCCAGCCGGTCAACCTCCGCGACCTCGAGGCGCGCTTCGAGGCGGGCGCCGAGGTGACGCCGGAGACGCTCGTCACGGCGAAGCGGCTGATCAAGAACACCGAGATCGACGTCAAGATCCTCGGCTCCGGCGAGCTGTACGAAGAAGCTCGCCGTCACCGCGCACAGGCTTCTCGAAGACGCGCGAAGGAGAAGATCGAGGCCGCCGGCGGCTCGTCACGCTGGCTGCGCGGCGAGCCGGTCGCGAAGAAGCCGAAGCGCGCGAAGGCGAAGCGCCGCGTGACGGCCGACGAGGCCGGAGACGTCGAGGCCGACGAGCCGCAGAGCCGCCGAGGAGGCAAGCCGGACCGCGTGCGACCGAGGCGCCGACCGACTCGATGCTCAGCTGGCTCGCCAACGCCTGGCGCGTCCCGGAGCTCCGGCGGCGCGTCGCTCTTCACGGCGTTCGTCGCTGGCCGCTCTACCGGCTCGGCTCGTGGATGCCCGGCGCCGGGCGTCGACTCGGCGGCGATCGACGAGCTACCTCTCGAGCACCGGCGGCCCGATCCTCGGCCTGCTGAACCTGTTCTCGGGCGGCGCGCTGTCGCAGTTCTCGCTCTTCGCGCTCGGGATCATGCCGTACGTCACGGCCTCGATCATCCTGCAGCTCATGACCGTCGTCATCCCGCGGCTCTCGGAGCTGCAGAAGGAGGGCGAGGCCGGGCTACGCCAAGATCAACCAGTACACGCGCTACCTGACCGTCGCGCCTCGCGGCCGCTGCAGGCGCTCGGCTACGCGTTCCTCTTCCAGCGAACCAGGGCGCCCTGCTAGGCGAACGCCGGCCGGCATCGTCGCTGATCGTCGTCACGCTCACGGCCGGCACGCGTGCTGCTGCATGTGGATGGGCGAGCAGATCACGAAGCGCGGCATCGGCAACGGCATCTCGATCCTGATCTTCGCGTCGATCCTCACGAGCGCTGCCGCTCGGCGTCAGCCGCCTGGTGGAACGGCGGCCCGATGGAGCAGCATCTTCTTCCCGCTGATCGCGCTCGCCATCGTCGCCGTCGGTCGTGCTTCGTGCAGGAGGGCCAGCGCCGGATCCCGATCCAGTACGCGAAGCGGATGGTCGGGCCGCCGGATGACGTCCGGCGGCTCGACCTACCTGCCGCTGCGCGTCAACATGGCCGGCGTCATCCCGGTCATCTTCGCGGCCGCGCTGCTCGCGTTCCCGCCGACGATCGCGCAGTACTTCCCGCAGCACGCAGGACTTCGTCAACAACCACTTCCAGCCCGGCAACCTGGCTCTACCTGCTGCATCGAGGCGCGCGCTGATCATGCTCTTCACGTACTTCTACACGGCGGTGCAGTTCAACCCCGTCGACCAGGCGGACAACCTGCGCAAGTACGGCGGCTACATCCCCGGCATCCGGCCCGGGCCGCCGACGGCGCAGTACCTCGACCGCGTGCTCGACGCGGCTGACGCTGCCCGGGCTCGCTCTTCCTCGCGTGCGGTCGCGATCGCGCCGAGCATCTTCATCCGCTACGGCGGCTTCTCGCAGGCGAACTCGCGCGCGCTCGGCGGCACGTCCGTGCTGATCGCCGTCGGCGTCGCGCTCGACACGATGCGCCAGATGGAGTCGCAGATGATGATGCGCAACTACGAGGGCTTCCTGCGGATAGACCACGTCAACGTCCTCGTGCTCGGGCCGCAGGGCTCGGGCAAGGGCACGCAGGCGCAGCGGATCTCCGCGGCGCACGGCGATCCCGCACATGTCTCGACGGGCGACATGTTCCGCGCCGCGATCGCGGCGGGAACGGAGCTCGGCCGCCGAGGTCGAGCCGATCCTCGCGAGCGGCGAGCTCGTTCCCGACGAGCTCACGATCGCGCTCATCCGCGAGCGGCTCTCGCGAGCCGACGACGCGATCCGGGGCTTCGTGCTCGACGGCTTCCCGCGCAACCTCGCCCAGGCCGAGGCGCTCGACGAGATGCTCGACCGAGATCGGACGCGCCGCTCGACGCCGTCCTCTTCTTCGACCTCCCGACGAGCGTGACGCGGTCGAGCGCATCCGCATGACGCGCGCGGTCGACGAGGAGCGCGGAGCGACGACACGCCCGGATGCGATCGCGCGGCGGCTCGACGATCTACCACGAGTCAGACAGAGCCCGTGGTCGAGCGCTACCGCGCGCAGCAGGGAAGCTCGTGCCGCTCCACGCCGAGCGCTCGATCGGCGAGGTCTCGAGCGAGATCGAGGCGCCTCGACCTGCTCGAGCAGGGCGCGCCGGCGTGATCATCCGCAAGAGCGCCGGCCGAGATCGAGCGGATCGCGCGCGCCGGCGACGCTCGTCGCCGAGACGATCGCGCACGTCGGCGAGCGGCATCGAGCCGGGCATCACGACCGCTCGAGCTCGACCGGATCGCCGACGCGTTCATCCGCTGACCGCGGCGGCAGTCCCGACCTCGCAGGGGTACCAGGGACTATCCGGCGCGCGATCTGCATCTCCGCCGAACGACGATCGTCGTGCACGGGATCCCCGGACGGTACCGTCGTCGAGGACGGCGACCTCGATCACGATCGACGTCGGCGTCGACGCTCGACGGATCGATCGCCGACAGCGCCTACACCTTCGGCGTCGGCGTCGATCGATCGCCGAGTCGCAGCGGCTGCTCGACGTCTGCCAGGACGCGCTCGCGGCGCGGGATCGCTGAGGCGCGGCTCGGCAACCGGGTCGGCGGACATCTCGCACGCCGATCCAGCGGATCGTCGAGGAGGCGGGCTTCTCCGTCGTCACGAGCCTCGTCGGGCACGGCGTCGGGCGCCACTACCACGAGGACCCGCACGTCCCGAACTTCGGCGAGCCGGGCCGGGGGCCGAGGCTCTCCGAGGGCATGACGATCGCGATCGAGCCGATGATCACGATGGGCGCCCGGAGGTCTAGCTCGCGACGACGGCTGGACGATCTCGACCGACGGACGGCTCGCTGGCGGCGCATTTCGAGCACACGGTGGCGATCACGGCCGACGGGCCCGCGGATCCTCACGCCGCGTCGGGATCGCCGATCGAACGAGAGCCGATGTTGCTACAGTCATGCGCGCCCGCCGCGCGAGCCGTGTTCGTGCGCACGGCATTCGCCTGCACGACGATGCTTCGCGCGCGCGATCTCGATGAACACTCCGACGACGGGAGGCGTGAACCTGCGCGAGAGTCAGGTTGGCAGTCAAAGAAGAGAAGATCGAGGTCGAGGGCGAGGTCGTCGAGGCGCTCCCGAGCACGATGTTCCGCGTGCGAGCTCGACGAGCGGCCACACCGTTCTCGCCACGATCTCGGGGAAGATGCGCAAGCACTACATCCGCATCCTCCCGGGCGACCGGGTGAAGGTCGAGCTCTCCCCGTACGACCTCACCGCGCGGCCGCATCACCTTCCGTCTCAAGTAGCCGACCTGATCAGGAGCTCACGATGAAAGTCCGTCCATCAGTCAAGCCCATGTGCGAGCGCTGCCGCGTGATCAAGCGGCACGGGCGCACCATGGTCATCTGCACCAACCCGCGGCACAAGCAACGGCAGGGCTAGGAGAACTGATTGGCACGCATCGCCGGCGTCAACCTCCCGAACCAGAAGCGGCTCGAGATCGGGCTGACCTACATCTACGGGATCGGCCAGCTCGACCGCGCAGAAGGTCTGCGCCGACGCTCGGCCTCGATCCCGACGAGAAGGTCAGCGACCTGACCGACGACGAGGTCACGAAGCTCCGCGACGTACATCGACACGAACCTCGAGGTCGAGGGCGACCTGCGCCGCGAGCGCACGCAGGCGATCAAGCGCCTGTCGGAGATCGGCTGCCTACCGCGGCATCCGCCACCGCCGCGAACCTGCCGGTGCACGGCCAGCGCACGAAGACGCAACGCGCGCACGCGCAAGGGCCCGAAGAAGACCGTCGGCCGCGGGAAGAAGGCGAAGTAGATGGCACCTCCTCGCAGAGCCGCGACGCGCGGCCGCACGCGCCGCCGCGTCCGCAAGAACATCGCGATCGGCCAGGCGCACATCAAGACGTCGTTCAACAACACGATCGTCTCGCTGACCGACAAGCGAGGGGAACGTGATCGCGTGGGAGTCCGCCGGCTCGGCCGGGTTCAAGGGCTCGCGCAAGTCGACGCCGTTCGCCGCGCAGGTGACCGCCGACGACGTGCGCGCGCAAGGGATGGAGCACGGCCTGCAGAAGGTCGAGGTCTTCGTCAAGGGCCCGGGCTCGGGCCGCGAGACGGCGATCCGCTCGCTCCAGGCCGCCGGGCCTCGAGATCCTCGGCGTCAAGGACGTCTCGCCGCAGGCCCACAACGGCGTGCGGCCGAAGAAGCGGAGGCGTGGCTAGATGGCCCGCGACACCGGCGCCGAAGTGCCGGCAGTGCCGCCGCGAGGGCATGAAGCTCTTCCTCAAGGGCGAGCGCTGCCTGACCGAGAAGTGCGCGATCGAGCGCCGCTCGTATCCGCCGGGCGAGCACGGCCGCGGCCGGATCAAGCAGAGCGAGTACCTGCTCCAGCTGCGCGAGAAGCAGAAGGCGCGCCGCTACTACGGCCTGCTCGAGAAGCAGTTCCGCAACTACTACGACGAAGGCGTCGCGCGGGGCCGGCGTCACCGGCGAGAACCTGCTGCGGATGCTCGAGACGCGGCTCGACAACGTCGTCTACCGACTCGGCTTCGCGGCGCTCGCGCGCCCAGGCGCGCCAGCTCGTGCGCCACGGCCACTTCCACGGTCAACGGCCGCCGCGTCAACATCCCGAGCTACCAGGTGTCCGGCCCGACGACATCGTCTCGCTCAAGCCGGGCAGCTCCGGCGCGAGCCGGTCGTCCGCGACGCCACCGATCTCACGGCCTCCGTCGCGCCCGTGGCTCCAGGCCGACCACGACGGGCTCACCGGGCAAGATCCTCAAGTGGCCGGAGCGCGCCGAGATCGACACGCCCGTCCAGGAATCGCTGATCGTCGAGCTTCTACTCGAAGTAAGGCGAACTCCGCGCTTCGCACTGACGTCGCAAGAACGCGATGGATCCCATTGGCGCACGCTCGTCCTGATCGACTTCCAGATGCCGCAAGATCGTCCACGAGGAGGTCGACGAGCGCTCGCGGCGTGTTCATGATCGAGCCGCTCGACCGCGGCTTCGGCTACACGTTCGGCAACTCGCTGCGGCGCGTGCTGCTCTCCTCGCTCGAGGGCGCCGCGGTGACCTCGGTCAAGATCGAGGGCGTCGCGCACGAGTTCACCACGCTGCCGGGCGTCCGCGAGGACGTCACCGACATCATCCTCAACCTCGAAGAACCTCGATCTGCCGGCTCCACGGCGAGTCGCCCGAGATCGAGGTGCATCTCTCGAAGAAGGGCGCCGGCGCCGTCACGGCCGCCGACATCGAGGCGCCTGCCGACCTCGAGATCCTCAACCCCGAGCTCGAGATCGCGCACCTCGCCGACAAGGGCAAGCTCGAGATGACGCTCACGATCGGCCGCGGCCGCGGCTACGTGCCGGCCGAGCTGAACCGCGGCCCGGAGCACGACGATCGGCGTGATCCCGATCGACTCGATCTTCTCGCCGGTCCGCCGCGTCTCGTACGACGTCGAGGCCGCGCGCGTCGGTCAGCGCACCGACTACGACAAGCTCGTGCTCGACGTCACGACCGACGGCTCGATCGAGCCGAAGGAGGCGATCGCGCGAGGCCGCCGAGATCCTGATCCGCCAGCTCGCGATCTTCACCGACCTCGACGCGGATCGAGGGCTTCGGCGGAGTGCCGCGGCGCGCTGCCGAGGCCGGGCCGAGCGCCGCTCGCGCCACGGGATGGAGAACTTCCCGATCGAGGAGCTCGAGCTCGGCGTCCGCTCGTACAACTGCCTCGAAGCGGGTCGGCATCGAGACGATCGGCGACCTCGTCGTCGAAGTCGGAGAACGAGCTGGCCGCGATCCCGAACTTCGGCAGCAAGTCGATCGAGGAGGTCAAGCGAGACGCTCGCCACGCGCACGGCCTGACGCTCCGCAGGGCGAGGACGCGCCGCGGCGAGCCGATGCGCCACGCACCGCTCGGGAAAGAAGCTCGGCCGCGACTCGGCGCACCGCAAGGCGCTCTACTCGAACCTCGCGGGTGCGCTGATCACGCACGGGCGGATCAAGACGACCGAGGCGAAGGCCAAGGCCGTCAAGCCGTTCGCGGAGACAGATGATCACGCTCGGCAAGCGGGGCGACCTCCACGCGCGGCGGCTCGCGATGGCCGAGCTCCGCTCGCAACGACGTCGTCCACAAGCTGTTCTCCGACGTCGCGCCGCGCTTCGCGGACCGGAACGGCGGCTACGCCGCGTCGATCAAGCTCGGCCCGCGGCAGGGCGACGCCGCCTCGATGGCGCTGCTCGAGCTGGTCGACTTCGAGCCGACCGCGTAGCGGTCTGTCCGCGATCGTAAGGATCGGGAGCGGGAGGTCTCCAGCTGGTGCGGTTGCGCCGTAGCGTCCGTCCGCCGATAGCGACCAGGGAAGGTGTCCGGGCGAACGGAGGTTCCTCAGCTGGCTGCGCGCCGGCGGCGGACTATCCGCCGATAGGACCAGGGAAGGTGTCCGGGCGAACCGAGGTTGCCCCAGCTGGCGGTGGCGCGTAGCGCCATGGCGCTGACGGACCAGGTGCTGAACGAAGTCGCTCGCCGCTCGTGCCTCGCCCTTTCACGGTGCTCACGACTCGCCGTCGGGCGCGTCACGGTGCCCGCCCCGTGGGTGTCGTCGCGCCTCGCGCGCGCCGTCGACGTCGTCGAGGTGAGGTTCTTCGCGCGCTGGTCGAAGCGCCGCCGCGCCGTCGTCCGGCGCAGAGACGCTCGTCGGCCGCACGCGCGCGTGGTCGTCCGTCGCGCTCGCGCCGCGCGGCCAGGTGAGCGTCGACGGCGAGCTCTGGGAGGCGCGCGTCCGACGTCGGAGCTCGCAACCGGTGCGAACCGTCGTCGTCACCGGGCTCGACGGGCTCGTGCTCGAGGTCGAGCCCGGACAGCGAGCAACAGTCTGTTGCAAGGATCGCTCGTGGCGACGCTGCGCTCACGCTCGACAGTACGACGGGACAGGGTTCCGCGGATGGGCCCGTCAGCCCGGGCGACGGACCGTGGAGGGGTCGCTCACGTGAGGCGCTCGACGCCGTCCTGCCGTCGTGGAGCGGGCTCCGCGGTCGCGGGCCGCACGCGACGCGGGCGTCCATGCAACCGGTCAGGTTCGCGAGCCTCGATGCAGAGGGCGGCCCACCGGTCGACCGGCTGGCCGAGGCGCTCAACACGGTGCTGCCCGGACGATCGTCTGCGGTCGTCGCCGTGCCGGCGGAGGCGCCAGACGGCTTCCACGCCCGGTTCTCGGCGACGGCGCCGGTCGTACCGCTACGTCGTCCTCGCCCGGCGCGTGCGGGCGCCGCTGCGCGCGGCGGGCGCTCTGGTGGCCGCGCCGGTCGACCTGCGATGCGCTCGAGGCGTGCGCGGCGGCCCTCGAGGTGCAGCACGACTTCACCGCGTTCACGCCGACGCGAGACGCAGCACGATGGTGTTCCGCCCGCGATGTCCGCGCTGCAGGGCTGGGAGCGCCGCGGCGACGCAGCTCCACTTCACCGTCACGGCGGACTCGTTCCTCCGGCACATGGTGCGCACGCTCGTCGGCACGATGCTCGAGACCGAGCCCGGCGGCCTTCGCGCGGCTGCTCGACGGGCGGCCGCGCAGCGAGGCAGGGTCGACCGCCCCGCCGTGGGGCGTCTCGACACTGGAGTACGGAGTGTCACGGCTGCGCCCCGGCGGCGCGAGGCTGAGGCACGCCGCCTCGGCCCGGCTACGATCGCCGGCGTGCGCTACCGTCGTCCTCTTCGACCTCGACGGCACGCTGATCGACTCGGGGCCGATCATCCTCGCCTCGATGCGGCACGCCTCGCGCGCCGTGCTCGGCCGGCGAGCCCGGACGAGGAGCGTCGTCCGCGTCGGCGATCGGCAGGCCCGGGCCTGATCGCGCAGATGCGCGACCTCGACCCCGACCGCGTCGACGAGCTCGTCGAGGCCTACCGCGCGCACAACGAGCCGCTCCACGAGACGCTCGAGGCATTCACGGGGTCCTCGAGCTGCTCCCGGTGCTTCCGTGACGAGGGGCGGACGCTCGGGATCGTCACGGCGAAGCGGCTGCGGACGGTCGGGCTCGCGCTCGACCGCTTCCCGCTCCTCGCCGAGGTGATGGACGTCGTGATCGGCGCAGAGGACACCGAAGCGGCACAAGCCCGACCCCGATCCCGTGCTGGAGGCGCTGCGGCGGCTCGGTGCCGACCCGGCCGACGCCGCCTACGTCGGGGACTCGCCGTTCGACGTCACGCGCGGGGAACGCCGCCGGGCGTGCTCACCGTCGCCGTCGGCTGGGGCGGTATCCACCCTGACGAGCGCCTGCTCCACGCCGGAGCCCGATGCGCTCGTCCACACGGCCGGAGGAGCTCCATGGCGTCCTCTGATACCGCGCCGCGAGCGCGTCGCGCGAGCTGCGGCGGCTCGTCGAGCACCACAACTACCGCTACCACGTCCTCGACGATCCCGGAGATCCCGGACAGCGCCTACGACGTCGCTCTACGACGAGCTGAACGGCGCTCGAGGAGGCGCATCCCGAGCTCGTCACGCCCGACTCGCCGACACAGCGCGTCGGCGGCGCGCCCGGCGGCGGGCTTCACGAAGGTCGAGCACCTCGCAGCCGATGGGCTCGCTCGAGAAGGTGACGACCGGCGAGGCGCTCGAGAAGTGGGCCGCCGACGTGCGCAAGCGGCTCGGCACCGACGAGCCGGTCGCCTACGTGATCGAGCCGAAGATCGACGGCTCGGCGATCATCGCTCGTCTACGAGGACGGCGCGCTTCGTCGCGCGGCGCGACGCGCGGCGACGGCCACCGCGGCGAGGACGTGACGCCGAACCTGCGCACCGATCGACGCGGTCCCGCTGCGCATGCAGCGGCGGACGGCGACGCGCCGCCGCCGCTCCTCGAGGTGCGCGGCGAGGATCTACTTCCCGCTCTCGGGCTTCGCGCGAGCTCAACGAGCGCAGGTCGCCGACGGGCAAGAAGCCGGCGCCGAACCCGCGCAACGCCGCCGCCGGCTCGCTCCGCCAGCTCGAACCCGGCATCACGGCCGAGCGGCCGCTGTCGCTCTGGGTCTACGGCGTCGGCGCGCGCGAGGGCGAGCTTCCCGCAGACGCAGTGGGAGCTGCTCGGCTGGCTGCGCGAGCACGGCTTCCGCGACGAACCCGCACGCCGGAGCGGCTCGAGTCGATCGAGGAGGTGGCCGCGGCGTGCAGCGCGTGGGAGAAGCGGCGCGGTCGGAGCTCGACTACGAGATCGACGGGATCGTGATCAAGGTCGACGACGCTCGACCAGCAGCGGCGGCTCGGCGCGCTCTGCACGAGCGGCCGCGCTGGGCGCGCGCGTACAAGTGGGCGCCGTGACCGCGCCGTGACGACGCTGCTGAAGATCGCACATCCGCGTCGGCCGCACGGGCGCGCTCAACCCGTGGGCGATGCTCGAGCCCGTCGAGGTCGGCGGCGTCACCGTCTCGCGCGCGACGCTCCACAACGAGGAGGACATCAACCGCAAGGACATCCGCGAGGGCGACCTCGTGATCGTGCAGCGCGCCGGGCGACGTGATCCCGCAGGTCGTCGGCCCCGCCGGTGCGCACGCGCCGGGCACGAAGCCGTTCCGGATGCCGACGCAGCTGCCCGCTCTGCGGCACGCGAGGTCGTCAAGCCCGAGGGCGAGGTCGATGCACCGCTGCCCGAACCGCGCGTGCCCGTCGCGCGGGCCTCGAGACGCTGATCAACTGGGTCAGGCGGCCGCCGGACATCGAGGGCGTCGGCGAGCAGTTCGTCCGGCGTCTCTGGGACGACGGGCCTCGTCCGCTCGCTGCCCGACCTCTACCGGCTCACGAACGAGCAGCTGCTCGAGCTCGACGGCTTCGGCGAGATCTCGCGCGACCGCGCGCGATCGCGTCGATCGAGGCGTCGAAGGACGCTGCCGTTCTCGCCGCGTCCTCTTCGGCCTGAACATCCCGAAGATCGGCTGGGTGCTCGCGCCAGAACCTCGCGCGCCACTTCGGCGACGTCGACGCGGCTGATCGCTGCGACGCAGGAGGAGCTGCTGAGCGTCGAGGGCATCGGGCCCGGACCGAGCGGAGCTCGATCGTCGAGTGGTTCGCCGAGGAGGACAACGTCGCGTTGGTGCGCGGAGCTCGGCCGCGCTCGCTGACGATGCGGTCGGGCGACGCCGACGCACCGGTGGAGGCCCGCTGAGCGGCGCGGCAGTACGTGATCACCGGAACGCTCGAGTCGGTACACGCGCGAGGAGGCGAAGGCGGCGCTCGAGGCGCTCGGCGCCGCAAGGTCTCGGACTCCGGTGTCGAAGAAGACGGCCGGCGTGATCGTCGGCGAGAGCCCGGGCTCGAAGGTCGCAGAAGGCGCAGAAGGCGGGCGTGCCGATCCTCGCCGAGGCCGACGCTCGATCGCGCTGCTCGCGCAGCGCTACGCTCGGTCGTTGACGAGCGCGCCGGCGAGCCAGGCGAGTGCCGTGACGAACCGGTCCTGGGCCGCCCGCGGCCGACCAGGACGCGACCGGGCGAGCCGTTCTGGAGCACGGCGAACGACGATCGAGTCGCTATCACAGGCCGGAGAGCGAGCAGGCGAGGTCGGTCGTTCCCGTCTTGCCTCGGACCACGCCCGCGAGGCCGGGCAGCCGGCCGCGCAGCGTGCCCGCTCTGCCTGGCGACCGCCAGCGAGCCGACGAACGCCGTCGCTGATGCTGCGGGTCTGCGAGCCCGGCGCGCGATCACCGCCGCCAGCGTCGCGCCGGGTCATGCCGGTCGAGCGACTGAGAGCCCGAGCCGTCGACGATCCGGACGCCCGCGACCGGGATCCCGGCCGTCGCGCATTCGGCGCAGCACGACGATGCGGCTGCCCGCGCGCGACGTGCCGACCCTGCCGTCGAGCGGTTCCGAGGTGCTTGAGCAGCATCTCGGCGTAGAAGTTGTCGCTGTCGTGGTTCATGTGCCGCACGATCGCGGCGCAGCGGGTCGGAGACGTCGGAGGCGAGCGACGGCGTCGCCGTGCGTCGGGGCGCGACGCCGAGGCCGGGCCGGCTGGCGATCGTGACGCCGCGGCGGACGAGCGCGTCGCGGAAGGTCCGCGCGGCGAGGAGCGGCGGCGAGAGCGCAGGCCAGCCCCGGGCGCGGTCGACCGACGAGGGCGCGGAGAGCGGCGGCGTCTCACCGCCGACGAAGTACGGCCTTCCAGCCGGCGGCGCCGCGCTTCGTCGTCGTAGAACGACTCGTCGCCGAGGATACGTCCCGTCACCGAGCGGATCCCGCGCCCGCGGATGCGCCGCAGCAAGGCGGTCGATGTCGGCCGTCGTCAGCGTCGGGTCGCCGAAGCCCTTGAGCACGAGGTCGCCGTCCCAGCTCCGGCCCGGCCCGGCTGGCCGACGCCGTACACCTCGGTGTGGAAGCGGTAGCCGGGGCCCGAGCTGCGTCAGCGCCGCCCACGAGACGGGCAGCTTCTCGTTCGACGCGGGTGCGACCGGCAGCGACGCGTTGTGCGCGAAGAGCACCGTGCCCGTGCGAGAGGTCGACCGCGATCGCCGACGGTGCGGGCGAGCGAGACCGAACGGCCCGGCGAGGCGTTGCCCAGCGTCGGTCTCGAGCGGCGCCGGCGAGGTCGCGGCGGCTGCGAGCGCCGAGGCGACGCACGCTGCCAGCGACTGCATGCGACGAGGGCGAGCCGGTGTCTCCACCGGCTCAACCGTAGACGGTGATCGTGACGGAACGGCGCCCCCAGGCCGAGCGCCTGCGTCCGTGCTCGGCATCCAGAGGTCGATGATGTTCCCCTTGATCGCCGACTGCCGACGTCCGCAGCCACGGCAGGCCCGTAGCCCGGGACGAACACGCGCGTGCCGAGCGGGATCACCGCGCGGATCGACAGCGATCACGCCGACGCCGACCGGAAGCCCGCTCGCCGTGCGGCCCGGGCAGGTGGTACGCGACCGCGTCGACGACGAGCGTGCGCGTGCCCGGACGGCGATCAGCGGGGCGCCGGCTCGCCGGTGGCGGCCGGTGCTGCCGGACGGCCGTCGACGGCGGCGCTGCGCGGACGCGATGCTCGAGCCGGTGCAGGCGCGGTGGGCGATCGTCGGCGGAGCGCTGCTCGCGCCTGCTCGCGGCCTCATCGCCGCGCAGGCGCTGCTCGGCGCGAGCGCCGCGTCCGCGGCGCACCGATGGCGCGACGCGTCGCACGACCGCGTCGGTCCGCGAGCACGTCGCGGCGTCGGCGACGGCCGCTCCGTGCCCGGCGCTCGTCGGCGCCTCGTGCGCGCGCGTCGAGGCGGGCGCACGCACCGCGCAGCTCGTCTGCGAGCGTCTGCGCCGCGCGGCGCCGCGCTCGGCCGCGCGAGGCGCGCGATTCAGCGTGCGTCGCGCGCTCGAGCCCGTCGATCCCCGAGCATCGCCGGTCGAGCGAGGCGGCGCCGAAGAGCGACCGCGATCGGGTCGGGCTCGCCGTGGACGTAGAGCCGCCGGAGAAGCGTCGCGATCTCGCGCTGCGTCGCCGCGAGCGAGCGCGCGATCTCACGATGCGGCCTGCAAGCGCCACCGCGCGCTCGAGCGCCGGCCGAGCGTCGCTCGAGCCGCGTCGCGGCACGCGGCTCGGGCGCGCGCGAGCGCGCGACTCGGCCGCGTAGAGCTCGAGCGCAGCCGCCGAGCGCTGGCGCGGCGGCGCAGCGCGGCGCGAGGCTCGGCCGGGCTCAGCGCGCGCCGCCGACGAGCGCCGGTCGTCGAGTCCGAGGAGGAGGGCCGCGCAGAACGGCAGCGAGGCATCGCCACGCCCGTCGCACAGGGCGCGGGACCGTAGCACAGACGAATCGCCGTAGCTGTTTGCAGAGATTTTCGCGGCTGTCGGCACGTGCATCCGTCGGATCGGCCCCTGCTAGGCTCCCCGACTTGTGGCCGGTGACCCCACCATCGGCGGGCCTGTCGACAGGTCGAACGGGACGCGGTATGACGTGTCTCGAGAACGCGACAGGCATCCGCCCTCGTCCTCGGCTGCTGGCAGCGCCTTCGGCGGTCGTTCTCGTCGCGATCGGGTCGCGCGACGGCGGACCCGTCGATCGCGCTCGAAGCGCGCCGCAGGCGCAGGCCGTGCTGGCGCAGGATCCAGGAGCTCGGACTCCAGCTCGGGCAGGCGATCGAGTCGTACAACCTACGCGAACATCCAGCTGAGCCAGATCGACGCCGACCTGAAGTCGAACGGCACGGCACCTCGTGATCGCCGAGACAGAGCCTCGTCGCCGCAGCAGGGCACATCGCCGCAGCGGCTCGCGCGCTCTACGTCAACGGCGACTCAGGGCGGCGCGCGTCGAGGTGATCCTCGGCGCGAAGAGCCTCGACGACCTCGCTCGACCGGCTCGACATGGTCCGAGCGGGTCGGCGGGCAGGACGCGCAGGTGCTGCAGCGACGTGCGACGGTTCCGCAACGAGGTGCAAGCCGCCGTCGGCTGAAGCTTCAGCACCGACCGCGACGAGCAGGCGCAGGTGGTCGCACGAGCGCGCGGCGCGGAAGCAGTCGATCGAGGGCCAGCTCGCCGAGCGCGCAGCGGCTCGCTCGCGTCGATCCAGAGCGAGATCGAGCGGACTGCAGGCCGCCGAGGCGCGCGGCAGGCAGAGGCTCGCGCGGCAGGCCGCGGCGCGGCTCAGGCTGCGGCAGCACGCCGCGCCGTCGCCGCCGCAGGCGCTCGACGTGTCAGCTCGCCGCCACGATCGATTCCCGTCGGACGGCACGTCGACGATCCTCGATCGGCCCGCGCCGCCGTCGCAGTACGGCGGGCGTCGTCAGGATCGCGATGCAGTACCTCGGCACGCCGTACGTGTCTGGGGCGGCGCGAGCCCGTCGACGGGTTCGACTGCTCCGGGCTTCGCGATGTACGTCTACGCGCAGGTCGGCGTCTCGCTGCCGCACAACGCGGCGGCGCAGTACGGCTACGGCGTCGGCGTCTACGTCTCGCGTGACGAGCTCCAGCCGGGCGACCTCGTCTTCTTCGACGGCCTCGGCCACGTCGGGATCTACATCGGCGGCGGCCAGTTCATCCACGCGCCGCACACCGGCGACGTCGTGAAGATCTCGAGCCTGAGCGACTCTGGTACGCGTCGACGCTACGTCGGCGCGCGCCGCCACGCTGACCGTCTGCTGACGCGCCGCCGTACGAGCGCCGCGTCGTACAGCCCGTCGACCTCCGGCGAAGTGCTCCATGCACGACGCGGCGGCTGCAGCTTGAGCGTCGGCGTGACCTCGTCCGTCGCTCCGCCGCGAAGTCGCGCGGGAGGATCGTCGAACGCGCTTGATCTGCTCGTAGCGCGAGCGCTCGGCGGTTGACGTCGTCGACGATGCCCTGCACGAGCGCGACGCGCGGTCGTCGGCCAGCGTCGCGTCGCCGTGACGCCCTGCCGCGGCCCACTTGCCGAGCTCCGGCGCGTCGAGCGTGATCAGCGCCGCGAGGTACGGGCCTGCCGGTCGCCGACGACGAGCGCCTGCGAGACGAACTGGCGAGGCCTTGAGGTCGTTCTCGAGGTTCTGCGGCGCGACGTTCTTGCCGCCCGCGGTGACGATGATGTCCTTCTTGCGGTCGGTGATCGTGATGAAGCCGTCCTCGTCGATCGTCGGCGATGTCGCCGGTGCGCAGCCAGCCGTCGTCGCCGAGCACCTCGGCGCGTCGCCCTCGTCCTTGTAGTAGCCGGCGAAGACCGTCTCGCTGCGGATCAGGAGCTCGCCGTCCTCGGCGAGGCCGGAGCTCGAAGCCGGGCAGCGCGCGGCCGACCGTGCCGAAGCTGGTAGCGCTCGGGCGTGTTCACCGTCGCGGCGCGTCGTGCACTCGGTGAGGCCGTAGCCCTCGTAGATGCGGATGCCCGAGCGCGTCGAAGAACTCGGCGATCTCCTCGCGCGAGCGGCGCGCCGCCGGAGATCGGCGAGGCGCAGCCGCCCGCCGAGGCGCTCCTTCACCTTCGAGTAGACGAGCCGGTCGGCGAGCCGGTGCTGCAGCGCGAGCGCGACGCGGGACGGGCTCGCCCGCCTGGCGCAGCGCTGCGCTCACCTGGCGGCCGACGCCGCAGCGCCCAGTCCGCGATCAGCGCGCTTCGCGCCGGTCGCCTCGTCGAACGTCGACGACGGCCGGTGTGTGCACCTTCTCGTAGACGCGCGGCACGCTCGGGAAGACGGTCGGCGCGCACCTCCGGCAGCGCCCGCGCGCACGTCGAGCGGGTCGCGGCAGGAAGCGCGATCGTGTAGCCCGACGTACGGCGCCGGCAGGTGCATCAGCCGCCCGAAGTTGTGGGCGAGCGGGAGGTAGAGCAGCATCGACGTCGCCCGGCGACAGCGTACGGCGGGTCGATCTCGTCGACCGCGCGCCATCGCGTAGTAGTTGCGGTGGCGGATCATGCAGCCCTTCGGCGGGCCGGTCATTGCCCGACGTGTAGATGAACGTGAAGAGGTCGTCCTCGCCGATCGTCGGCGACCGCGTCGTCGAGCGCGTCCGGGTGCTCGGCCTGCGAGTACTCGCGGCCCTCGTCTCGAGCGCCGGCAGGTCGTCGAAGCGTGAGCACGTCGCGATGCCGGCAGCGAGCCGACCGCCTGCTCGACCTTCGCGCGCTGCGTCGTCGTCCTCGCAGAGCACGCCGACCGACCTCGAGTGGCTCGAGGACGTACGCGACGTCGCTGCGGCGAGCTGTTCGCGTAGATCGGCGCGCCGACCGCGCCGACGTGCGCGAGCGCGAAGTCGAACAGCGCCCACTCGAGCGTCGTGCGCGCGAGCGATGCCGAACGCGTCGCCCTTGCCGCACGCCGAGCGCGAGCAGCCCGTTCGCGAGCTCCTCGCGACCCGCTCGGCCGCCTCGCCCCAGGCGACTGTCCCGCCAGCCGTCCTCGTGCTCGACGAGGTAGGCCGGACTCCGGCCGCGTTCGCGGCGACGCGCGTCGCGCCAGAGCGTCGCAGATCGTGCGGTTCTCACGGCCACGGTCACTGTAGCCGGAGGGGACACGGCCGGCGATCCCGAAGTCCGGCGTTCCACTGCCTAGACTCGAGAGTCATGCGCACGACCTGGAACGGATCCCTGAGCTTCGGCCTCGGTCAGCATCCCCGTCGGGCTCGCGCCTGCGACGAAGCCCGCGGCGCGCCAGTCGGACGTCTCGTTCCGGCACGCTGCACCGCGAGTGCCTGACGCCGATCAAGCAGAAGCGCTGGTGCCCGATGCACGAGCGCGAGGTCGAGCGCCGGACGAGCTCGTCAAGGGCTGGGAGGTCTCGAAGGGCCAGTTCGTGATCGTCGAGGAGGCCGAGCTCGAGGCGATCGAGGAGCCCGACGACTCGCGGTCGATCGACGATCGCGCGGTTCGTCCCGCTCGAGCGAGGTCGACCCGGTCTGCTTCGATCGCACGTACTTCCTCGTCCCCGGCGCGAGCTGCCGCGCAGCGCCGGCCCTACGTGCTCCTGCTCGAGGCGATGCGAGGAGGCGGGCGTCGGCGCGCTCGGCCGCTTCGTGCGCGCGGGCCGCGAGTCAGCTCTGCCTCGATCCGCCCGAAGGGCGACGCGCTCGTGCTCGAGACGCTGTTCCTCGCCGAGGACGTCTACTCGCAGGCCGAGATCGACGAGGCCGTCGAGCGAGCGCGACGTGCAAGGAGCCGCGAGCTCGACCTCGCGCGCCAGATCATCGACAGCCTCGCGGGCGACGTTCGACCCGACGGAGCTGACGAGCGACGTACCGCGCGAGACCTGACGGCAGCTGCTCGAGGCGAAGCTCGACGGCGCAGGAGCTCGCCGACGCCGGAGCCCGTGGCCGAGCACGCGCCGGTCGATCGACCTGCATGGAGGCGCTCAAGGCGAGCGTCGAGGCGGCGAAGACGGGCGCGTCGCCGGCGGCCGACGCGAAGGCGAAGGCCAGCGAAGCCGGCTGCCGAGAAGCGGCCGGCCGCAGGCGCAGAAGTAGGCGCCGCGCACGGACGAGCGGGCCGTAGCCCCTCGTCCGCGTAGTCGTCGGCGCGCCGTCTAGTGCGCGGCTGCGCTGGGCGATCGGCCCGCTTGCCTGGAGCTGAGCCTGGAACAGGTACTTGTCGATCTTGCCCTGGTAGATCGGGACGCCCTCCTGCGACGCAGAGCTTGATGACTTCGCGTCGCGGTCGATGCCGAGCTCCTTCGACGAGCTCCTCGGGCGTCAGGTGATTCGCCATCGCGTCGCCTCCTCTCGAGCGACGAAAAGCCCGCCCACGCAACTGCGTGCGAGGCGGGCTTGAATCGACGCTCGGTTGTTGGTGGCGGGGTCAACGGGCCCGCCTCCTGAGAACGTCCATGGTACCGAGAATACTCGCCCCGGGCCGCAACGCACGCTCGCAACGGCGTCTCAGACTGGGTTCTCGGACGGTCCGATCTCGGTAGCCGCCACTCGATCGCCGAACGCGTCTGCGAGCGTGCGCCGCGAGCGCCTGCACGCCGAACCGCTCGGTCGGCGTGGTGGCCCGGCGGCGACGAGGTGGATGCCTGAGCTCGCTGCGCGGTGGCGTAGCTCGGCTCCTCCGGCTCGCCGGTGAGGAGCGCGTCGAAGCCCTCGTGGGCGGCTCGATCGAGGTCGTAGCCGGCTGCCGCCGGTCGACGACCGCGAGACGCCGGATCGGGCTCCGGCCCGCCGCCGAGGACGAGCGGCGTCGCGGCCCACGATCCGCGTGCCGCGACCCGGCGACGCCAGCTCCGCGACGATGCAGGTCGATCGTGCAGCCGAGGCCGACGCTCGCCGAACGGCGCCGTCGGGCGTCGCGCCGATCCGCGCGGCGAGCTGCGCGTTGTTGCCGAGCGTCGGGTGCGCGTCGAGCGCGAGGTGGTAGGCGACGAGCGACGCGTCCGCGCGAAACAGCGCCTCGAGCTGGCCGCGGAGCCGCGCGGTCGATCGACGAGCGGCTCGTTGCGCCAGAAGAGCCCGTGGTGGACGAGCGACGATGCTCGGCGCTCGACGCTGCGCGGCGCGCTCGAACAGCTCGCGCGAGCTCGAGACGCCGCAGAGCGAGCAGTCGCCACCTCGTCCGCTCCGACCACCTGCAGCCCTGGCGGCGCGAACTCGGGCCAGCGCTCGACCTCGAGCAGCTCGTTCGCATAGGCGACGATCTCGTCCCGCGCGGCCACGCGCCGAGCTTAGAGGCTGCACGCCCTGCGACGCCGCACCGACCATCCCGGGCGCGAGCGGGTACCCTGTGGGCGGCTCGGGGTGTGGCGCAGCCTGGTAGCGCGCTCCGTTCGGGTCGGAGAGGTCCCCAGTTCAAATCTGGGCACCCCGATTAGGGCGTGGGGGAGTCCGTTTCCTGCGCTCGCCCCGCCTGGATCGGGCTCCGTCGAGCCACGACTGCGATCCTTCGTCGGACGATGAGCGCTCCGATCCGTAGCACGTGCGCGCAGCGGGGACGTCAACATCGCGTACCAGGTCACGCGGCGGAGGGCCGTTCGACCTCGTGCTCGTCTCCGGCTTCTTCTCGCACCTCGAGATCGGCCGGGAGCATCCGCGGTAACGCTCGCTTCCTCGAGCGACTCGAGCTCGTTCGCGCGGCTGATCCGCTTCGACAAGCGCGGCACCGGCCTCTCCGACCGCGACGTCGGGCTGCCCGACCTCGAGACGCGGATGGACGACGTCCGCGCGGTGATGGACGCTGCCGGCCAGCGAGTCCGCGCGCGCTTCTCGGCTACTCGGAGGGCGGTCCGATGTCGCATTCTCTTCGCCGCCACGTACCCCGAGCGGACGCGCGCCGCTCGTGCTCTACGGGACGTGCACGCGAAGCGCTCGCGACCCCGACGAGGACTACCCCTGGGCGCCGACGTGCGAGGAGCGCGTGCGCGTCGCGGCCGAGCTCGAGCGGACATGGGGCGAGAACGATCGACCTGTCGACGATGATCGGCGCCGGACGCGGACGACGAGCTCCGGCGTGGTTCGCGAGGCGCGGCCGCGCGGCGCTCAGCCCCGCGGCGCCGCGCGCGACCTGATCCTGATGAACTCCAAAGTCGACGTGCGCGAGCTCCTGCCGACCGATCCAGTGCCGACGCTCGTGCTCCACCGCACCGGACGACCGCGACTCGCGAGTGGAGGGCAGCCGCTACATCGCGGAGCCGCATCCCGGGCGCCCGCTTCGTCGAGCTGCCCGGCGACGTCCACGTGCCGTGCGATCGACGCCGGACGACGATCGTCGCCGAGGTCGAGGAGTTCCTCACCGGCGTCCGCGCCGGCCGCCGCCGTCACCGCGTGCTGACGACGATCCTCTTCACCGACCTCGTCGGCTCGACCGAGCGCGTCGCGGCAGCTCGGCGACGCCGCGTGGGCGGCGCTGCTCGACGCGACACGACGAGCTCGTGCGGCCGAGCTCGCCCGCTTCTCGGGGCAGCGAGGTCGACACGGCGGGCGACGGGTTCCTGCGCGTCGTTCAGACGGGCCCGGCCCGCGCGATCCGCTGCCGCTCGCGATCCGCGACGCCGCTGCGACCGCTCGGACCTCGACGTGCGCGCCGGGCGTCCACACGGGCGAGGTCGAGCGACGACCGGGCGAGAAGCCGCGCGGCATCGCCGTCCACCGTGCGCGCGCGTCGCTGCGCTCGACAGCGGCGCCGGGCGAGGTGCTCGTGAGCTCGACCGACGCGGATCTCGTCGCCAGGCTCACCACGGGGCTCGCGTTCCGACGACCGCGAGCGGCAGAGCTCAAAGAGGCATCGACGGCCGGCGGCGCCTCTTCGCCGTTCGCTGACGGGGCGCGCGAGGACGTCGCACGTATCCTCGGCCCGATGCTTCCGGGCGGTGCTCCTCGACGTCGGCTTCACGCTGTTCCAGCCGGGGCCCGAAGCTCAGCGCGCAGGGATACGTCCGGATCGGCGCGCGACACGGGCTGACGCTCCGACGCCGAGCGATGACGAACGGCCCAGCTGGCGGCGATCGCCGACCTGCGGCTCCATCCCGAGCTCGTCGGCGACACGGGCTCTGGCGGTCCGCCTCACGGAGGACATCGTCGTCGGGATGGGCGGCGGGAACCCGGTGCTCGCACGCTCCTGCGCGGTGCGAGCTCGTGCGCGCCAATGGGAGCGCCACGGGAACTTCTTCCTCTGGCGACACCTTCCGGCACTCGCGGAGCTCGGCGTCACGGGCTCGCGGCTCGGTCTCGTCTCGAACGGCCAGCGCGACCTCCGGGGGTTCGCGCCGCCATCTCTCCTCGACGTCGACGCGTGCGTCAGGATCCCTCGCCCACGGGCGCGTCAAGCCCGCACCGGTCGAGTCGCCGAGGGCGGCGCTCGCAGCGCTCGGCGTCGAGGCCACGGGCAGCAATACGTAACT
>ERZ1370068.9338-contig-8123_pt1 | contig 26621 bp, 43 predicted proteins | sample MGYA00561227_ERZ1370068 | MGnify/ENA primary metagenome ERZ1370068 (study PRJEB38410, sample SAMEA6850437) | metagenome | study: Metagenomic assessment of the ecological functions of the soil: analysis of the soil microbiota associated with the...
AAACCTGGATCGGGAACCGGCCGGAGCGGCATGAGCCTTTATTAGAGCTTTCCGGGTTTAATGTCTGCGCGAAATCCACATTTGGGCGGGCCTCCGCGATGCACGTGAGGCGGGGCAAATCTTGATCTCGATCAATACGCTAGCCGCGATTTACGTCCCGGCATTCTGGCCGCAACTGCCGGCTGATTGACGGGTTGTGATCAGGTGGTCCGGAAACGCAGCACGCCGTCGGTCGCTTCCGACGTCAGCCGCCCCTCGACCAGCATGTAATTGACGTGGGCGATCAGTTCGCCGGCGGCAAAGCCCATCTGGTGCGCGTCGAGCACGTGCTTGTGGAACACGACCGGCACCAGTTCCTTCGAGGTCTGCGGGACTTCCCGGCAGGCCTCGGCGATCAGCCGGCAGCGTTCCTCGTGATGATCGGCCAGCTGCTTGATGCGGGTCTTCAATCCGTAGAACGGCACGCCGTGGCCGGGCAGCACCATGCACGTCATAGGGCAGCGTGGTGGTGAGGCTCGCCAGCGAGGCCAGATATTCGCCGAGCGAGTTCTGGTCGGGCTCGACCGCCCAGACGCTGACATTGGGCGAGATCTTGCTCAGCACCTGGTCGGCGGAGAGGAACAGCTTGTCGGCGGCGCAATACAGCATCACCTGGTCGAGCGCGTGGCCGCCGCCGGTGATGACCTTGAAGCGCCGCGTGCCGATCGGAGATCTCGTCGCCATGCGAGATGCGGCGATAGGACGGCGGCAGCATCGAAACCCGCTTCAGATAATCCTGGCCGCGGCCGAGCAGTTTGTCGGTCAGGCTCTCGTCCATGCCGTGACGGCGGAAGAACAGCCGCTGCGCGTTCGCGCGCTCCTCGGTGCCGCGGTTCTGGTGATAGACCGACTGCAGATATTCGACCTGCGACATCTAGCAGCGGGCAGTCGAAGCGCTCGACGATCCATCCGGCGAGGCCGACGTGATCGGGATGCGAATGGGTCACGATCAGCCGGCGTGATCTTCACATGCGCTGAGCGGGCCCTCGAACAGCGTGGTCCAGGCCGCGATCGATTCCTCGTTGCCGAATCCGGAATCCACCATCGCCCAGCCGTCGCCGTCGGCGAGCAGATAGATGTTCACGTGGTTGAGGCGGAACGGCAGTTTCAGCCGGACCCACAACACGCCCGGCATCACCTCGACGACCTGATCCGGGCCGGGATGATTTTCCCAGGGGTATCGCAGTGCCTCGGCCGAGGACTGAATCGATGTCTGTTTTCGAATGCATGGCTACCTGGCTTAGCCGCACTATCGGCGCCGCGCCAGCCGAAAAACAAGTGCAGGCTTTGCTACAAATACACGTGCATGGCGGTCCGGTGATCGAACCCGATCGAAGCCGCGATGTCGAACGCATCGGAGCTCGGCATCGACGCGCCCGGAATGACTGAGCGTGCGATCTTACGCCGCCCGGATGTTCGACAGGAACGCGTCGATTTCCGCGCGCAGCACGTCGGCTTCGCGGCGCAGCGCGTCGGAGGCGCTCGAGCACCTCGCCGGCGGCGGTTCCGGCTTCGGTCGAGGCGCTGCTGACGCCGACGATGTTGCTGGAGACCTCGCTGGTGCCGCCGGCGGCATGCTGGATGTTGCGCGCGATCTCGCGCGGTCGCCGCGCCCTGCTCCTCGACCGCGGCCGCGATCGCGGTGGTGACGTCGTTGATCTCGCCGATCGTGTTGCCGATGTTGCGGATCGCGGCCGACCGCCGTCGTCGTCACCGTCTGCATGCTGACGATCTGCTGGCGGATCTCGTCGGTGGCTTTCGCGGTCTGGTTGGCGAGGCTCTTCACCTCGGAGGCGACCACGGCAAAGCCGCGGCCGGCCTCGCCGGCGCGCGCGGCCTCGATGGTGGCGTTGAGCGCCAGCAGGTTGGTCTGCGAGGCGATGGTCTGGATCAGGTCGACCACGACGCTGATGCGCGCGGCGTTGTCGGCAAGCCCCTGCATGGTGGCGTCGGTGGCGCCGGCTTCCTCGACCGCCTTGCGGGCGATTTCGCGCCGAGGTGACGACCTGACGGCCGATTTCGGCGATCGACGAGCGACAGCTCCTCGGTGCCCGACGACACCGGTCTGCACGTTGACCGAGGTTTCCTCGGCGGCGGACGCCACCGCGCTGACCAGCGCGCTGGACTGATCGGCGGTCGCCGACATGCTCTGCGCGGTGGTCTGCATCGAACTGGCCGCGCTCTGCAGGCTGTCGAGCGCGGCTGCGGACGGTGGTTTCGAATTCGACGATGCGGGCTTCCATGCGCGAGGCGCGCTCGGCCTTGGCGATGCGGTCCTTGTCCTGGTCGGCGGAGAGCGCGCGGCCCTCGATCATGCTCTCGCGGAACACCTGCAGCGAGTTCGCCATCGACGCGATCTCGTCGTTCTGGCTGGATCTGATAGATCTCGATTCCAGGTCGCCGTCGGACAGAAGCTGCATCGAGCGCTGCAGGCTGCGGATCCGGCGCAGGATGCTGCGGCCGACATAGAGCCAGACGAACAGGATCGATCCGATCAGCGTCAGCGACGCCGAGCGCCGAGCATGACCATGGTCGCGAACGAAATCTCCTGGCGCGCCTGCCAGGTCGAGGCGTCGGTTTCGCTTCTGCACGCCGTCGACCAGCTGCTGCACGCTGATGCCGAGGCCGACATTGAGCTTGCGGGTTTCCTCCAGAATGGTCTGGCCGTAATCGTCGGCGTCGAGCTCCTGCTGGCGGATCTTGAAGACGCGCGGTCTTGCCCTCGCCCAGCGCCAGCAATTTCAGCGCGGCGTCCGACAGCGCCTTGGTGCCGGCGTTCTTGGGCAGCAGTTCGAGGTTCGATTTGACGCGCGCCTGCGTCTCCTTGAATTCCTTTTCGATGCGCTTCGAGCGTGTCGCTGTTGTTGGCCGACAGCGCCGCCGTCATGTCGGAGGCCATCAGATTGCGTGCTGGCGATGACGTTGCCGAGCTGCTCGACGGTGCGCGCCGCCGCGGTGGCGTCGTCGGTGGAAAGATTGGCGGAGCTCAGGATCGCGTTGATCTGGCTCTGGGCGTCCATCATCGCCGGCGCGGAGGCGGCGACGAAATCGGTCTGCGCCTTGCGCAGCGCGGCGTACTGCTTCGTCGTGCAGGGCTGCGACCTCGAGCCGCTCGCGCGCGGCCGAGCCGAGGCTCTTGATCATGTCGTCGATGTTCTTCACGGTCTCGGTGAGCGTTGGCGACCACCGTCTTGTCGGCGCCGAGTTCGATGATCTCGCCGAGCTTCTGCAGCGCGACCGTCTGGGTCTCCTTCATCTTCTTGGAGCGTTCGTTCAGCGCCTCTTCGCTGCGCGAGGCCAGCAGCGCCGGTCCCTGGCTCGCAAGGCTCGCGCTCTGCGCCGACAAGTTGCAGGCTGGCGGCAAGACGGGGATGTCCCGTCCGCTCAGATCGACCATGGCGGTCGCCGAGATGTCCGAGCACCAGGCCGGCGCCGGCGCTGATCACGATCGCCATGCCGGCGATGACCGCGAAGGCGGCAAACAGGCTGCCCCTGACGCCCGAATTTCGGAAAGCCGAAACCCTTGAGCCTGAAATTTGCCGATGCCTGAATCGTAACGCCATTTGTCCGCCGCCCCGTACCCGCTACCTCAGGATGTATCCTCGCGCGGCAGTATCGTGGTTACCCGGTTAACAAGTCGGGAAAATGCGGGCGCCCTTCGCGATTTTTGCAGCCGAGCTTTGTTTGAAAACATTCGAGGAACAAACAAAGGCCGGCGCGAACGCCGGCCTTTTGCAGTCTCCCTGTAAAGGCGATCAGTACCGCGCGACGACCGGGGCGCGGCGAAGTTGAAGCGATAATTGACGCCGAGCCTTCAGCGGTATGTTCGTCGTTGCTGGAAGGTGCCGAACGGCGCCAGCGCGGCCGGGCGTCACGAAGCGGGTGTCGCCGAAATTGTAATACTGGTACTCGGCCTTGGCCGACCAGTTCTGGGCGAACATGTATTCCGACGCCGGCGCCGACGGTGTAGCCGTCGCGATGGTTGCGTATCGAGCGCGAAGGCGACCGGACACGCCGGCGAAGGTCAGGGTGTCGCGGTTGTCGGAATAGGCGTAGCCGCCCTTGACATAGAGCCAGGCCCGGACCCCAGGTGTAGCCGACGCGGCCGGTGATCGAGCGCGATCGCGCGCTGATCGTTGTTGTAGACACGAGCCGTTCGGGAACGTCGCATTGAGGTTGTTCTTGCCGAGCCAGGAGTACTGGCCTTCGGCACCGACGACCCAGTTCGGCGCGAACTGCCAGTCGGCGCCGGCCTGGAAGCCGCCCATCAGGCGGGCGCTGTAGTCAGCTGAGCACCAGGCCGCTGAAATTGTTGCTGGCTGAGAAGGCGCCGCCGAGATGGCCGCCGAGATAGAAGCCGGTCCAGTTGTAGAGCGGCGCGGCATAGGCCGGCGCCCTGTTGTAGTAGGGCCCTGCGCCCAGATCGGCGCCAAAGGCGGGCGCTGTAGCGCCGAGAGCTGCGAGGGCCACGGTTGCGAGCAGGAACTTCTTCATTGGTCGGTCTCCGGAAAAATCGTTGGGAGACACCGCATGCGCGGCGCCATCCATGGCGCGCAGTTGAGCAGCTTTTATCTAAAATGCTGTCACTCAGCCGGCGCACAGCGATTGATAACCCAACCCATTGGAGGACAAACGTTTTCTGTGCCTTAACGAAGGCCTAATCGAGGCTTAAGGAAGGCTTAAGATTCGCCTCTCCGAGCCAGCCTGCGAAAGCTTTGCTTAACCAATGCGCCGCCGCACGTCGCTGCGCATCTGCTCGCGGAACGCCTGCCGGCGCGCCGGCCGGTCCTTCGCTGGGACGTCGTGGCGATCGAACACGTTGAACATTTCGAGGATCGGATAGCGGTCGCTGGCCATCGCCAGGATGCGAAGCAATTCAGACACGGGGCCGGTCGGGCCGGTGACTTCCCATTTGCGGATGGTGTCGGCGCCGTTGCCCGGCGGCAGTCCGCACAGTCTAGCCATGTCGGCAACCGTCAGCGGGTGGCCGATGGCCTCAGCCAAGGTCTTCGCGAAGTTTCTTCAGTTCGGGACCGGTCACGGGTTCTCCGTTGCAAAGCGATATCTGTGAAGTGCGTCACACACGGGGTCGAGGTGCAAGCTATACGCGGCACATTCGTTCCCTGAGGAGGCCGCCATGCGCCGCATTATCGAAAGCCTTACACCCGCGACCGCCAGATCTACTGGCGATGGGTCGGTGGCATGTTCGGCCTTTATGTCGTGGTGATGATCACCGCCGCCGCCATCTTCATCAGTCACGAATCATCGCGCAAACTCGCGCATGAAGGCGCCGCGACTATGGCAAGCGACCGGGTCTTGCGCCGTCGCACCAGGCTTCGATGCCGGCGCGGACGGTGGCGCGATATTGATCGGATTCAGGTGCCGATCGCGTTGCGCGCCACGACGTCGCGATAGAAGGCCGCACTGAGTTTTGGCGTCCGGCGCTGCGTCTCGAAGTCGACGTGGTAGAGCCCGAAACGCTTTTCGTAGCCGAAAATCCATTCGAAATTGTCCATCAGGCTCCACAGGAAATAGCCGCGCACCGGCACGCCCTCGGCTGTCGCGCGCTGCAGCTGCCGTCAGATAGTTGCGCAGGTACATGATGCGGTCGAGGTCGTAGACCTTGCCGTCGGCGTGCAGCTTGTCTTCCGATGAGGTGCCGTTCTCGCTGATGTAGATCGTCTCGATGTTCCAGATTTTGGCCGCCAGCCGCGGCGCCCAGTAGATCGTCTCCGGGCCGATCCGCAGCCATTCGGAGTTCATATGCGGAAACGAGGCGGGGAACGGCAGCACCGACCAGCCCGGCGCGCTTGTCGGATGCGGCGATGTAGAATTGCGGCGCGTAGATGTTCAGCCCGACGAAATCGTTCGGCGAGCAGATGATCTTCAATTCGTCGGCGGTGAATTTCGGCGCGTCCTTGCCGGCATATGCGAGAAAGCCGTCGGTGTATTTGCCCTCCAGGATCACGCCGAGCAAGCCCGCATTCAATTCGCGCGTCGCGATCTCGGCGGCGCGGACGTTTTCCGGCGTGTCGAACGCCGGCACGCAGGCCGCGATGTTCTCGGCAGGACCGACCTTGGTGCCGGCGCGCGCCTGCGGCGCGGATCGCCTGCACGGCGAGACCGTGGCCCAGCGCGACGTGGTGACGCGCCTGGTTCAGTTCGGCCGGCGGCAGTTTGAGGCCGGGCGCGTCGATGCCCCATCCGTAACCGAAGTTCACGAAACGTCCGGCTTCGTTGAGCGTGAAGATGTTCTTGACGCGGTCGGTCAAACGCTCCGGCGACATAGCCGGCGTAATCCGCGAACGCCTTCGACGTGTCGCTGGATTGCCAGCCGCCGACGCGGTCCTGCAGCGCCTGCGGCAAGTCCCAATGATACAGCGTGGCATAGGGCTCGATGCCGTTGGCCAGCAGTTCGTCGATCAGGCGGTCGTAGAAATCGAGGCCTTTGGGGTTCGGCGCGCCCGTTCCTTCGGGAAATACCCGCGGCCATGCGATCGAAAACCGATAGGCCTTGACGCCGAGATCGCTGATCAGGCGGACGTCTTCCTTGTAGCGGTGATAGTGATCGTTGGCGCGGTCCGCGTTGCGTGCTGTCCTCGATCTTGCCCGGCGTGTGCGCGAACGTATCCCAGATCGAGCGGCCGCGGCCGTCTTCATCGACGGCGCCCTCGATCTGATAGGCCGAGGTGGCGGTGCCCCAGACGAAGCCGTTCGGGAAAGCTGCGCCGGGGCGTGCCGGTCGGCGGCCGGCTTTGGCGCTCGCTGTCCTGCTGCCTTCGCCGGCGTCGCCGCCATGCCGAGCGCGGAAAGGCCCGCAAGCTTGGCAAATTGCCGGCGCGAGAATTTTCCGAACATCGATTTTCTCCCACAGGCTTCGCGCGTGCGCTGGCCGGTCAGTAGTCGATCAATTTGATAGGCGGAAATCCTGTCGATCTCGAATTCGACCGCATTGGGAGATTCGCCGTCGACGAATCCGACGCCCTCAAAATCCTTCGGCGCCCATCGCCAGGTTGACGATCATGTACATCGGATCGTCGAAGCCGACCGGGACCTTGATCTCCGACACCGGCTTGCGGTCGATGTAATAGATGATGCGGTCGCGCAGCCACAGCACGCCGTAATTGTGGAATTCGGTCGCGGCGTCTGGCAACTCGAAATCGAACCCGCAGCGATTCGACGCGGCCGGTCGCCGGAATCCGCCAATGCGTCGTCATCACGAGGTCGCCGGGCCGCTGCCCGCGTCCCTCCATCACGTCGATTTCCGGCGGCCAGCCGCCGTCATCGGCGAGCATCCAGAACGCCGGCCACACGCCGGTCGCCGACCGGTATCTTTGAGCGGATTTCGAAATAGCCGTACTTCTGCGAGAACTTGCTCTGCGTCGTCAGGATGCCCGAGACGTATTCATTGTTGAACAGCACGGACTTCAGGTCGGGCGGGGTGCGGCTCGCGACGATCGAGAGAACGCCATCGCGGACCCTGAACGGGTCGAGCCCGAGCGGCGTCGTGGCGCGTCCGGCATAGCGCGGATCGACATAGATCTGCTGCTCGCCGTTCCAGCTGGTCTTGCGCTTGAAGTCGGAGCCGTCGCCGCCCCAGTAGCGCGCTTCCGGCCAGGCGGCGCCGCCGGCGTAGTGCGGCACCCATCGTTCGCCGGCAAGCGGATGCGCGTCGAAATCATCGTGGAAGGTCCGATGCAGCGACACCGGCACGCGCATCTCCTGCGCCTCGATCTTGCGGCACTGGTCGCCGAGGACGCCGGTCGGCGCCTGCAAGGTGAGATGCGCCGGGGCTGGGATGGGATCGCTCTCGGCCAGAGCCGGCATGGCCGCGAAAAAGCAGGCGATCAATGCAAGCGCATGCGGCCTCAACCTGTCCATCCTTGGTTCACGCATTGAGGGGCGTGGTGGTGGAAGGTCAGGATACAAAAGATACTACGGCATTTGGAAGACTGGTGCTGCCAGACAGGATTGAACTGTCGACCTCTCCATTACCAATGGAGTGCTCTACCACTGAGCTACGGCAGCATGCCCGGTATCTCTAGAAGCGGCCCGAAAGGCCCCTACGGGCGGCCGGTTCTTGCCACAAGGCCCTCTGGCGCAAGCACACGGCAGGGCCGGGAAGGGCCCAAAACCGCCAAAATCGGCGCAGGTGACCCGCTTCCTGCTGCTACCGGCTCCATCTCGGGGCCGGTCCGGTTCCCGACTTGCTTGGCCGACGCCTAACCGGCCCGGAGCGGTCCGAATCATGCCCTCGAATTCGATCATTTTGGCGGGTTTCGGCCGCGGTCCGCCGCAAGATCGGCGATTGCACGGTGGCCGGGCGAAACACAATATGTTTCGACAATTCTGACGCTCGTGACGGCACACCCGACAGGCCCAGGGATGAAGGACGATCAAGCAAAACGCGCCGGAAAAGCCGGGCTGGAAATGAAAGATTCGCGACAGCAGCGGTTGAAGCTGGCGCTGCGCGAAAATCTCAAGCGCCGGAAGTCGCAGGCGCGCGGGCGCAGCGAGGAGCGCCGCATCTTCCGGAACGGCGGATGCCTCCCTCAGATGACGCAGGCGGAGAAAAGCCGGGCCAGTAGCGGTCGGAAAATTCCGACCGCTCGTCGGTGGCCACGCGCACGTCTCCGCGAAACGCGCTGTTTTGGGTGGCGAGATGAGTGCAGACACAGATAGCCGGTCCGGCGGCTGGCGCCGGTTCCTTCGCGTTTCCGCGCCACGAGCAGACATTCCCGACGCTGACGCACGCACGAGATCGAGCGCATGCGCCGGTTCGGCGAATTGCGCAGCTTACAAGGATGGCGAAGCGCTGTTCGAGACCGGCAAGCCTGGTCCCGGCATGTTCGTGGTGCTGTCGGGCCGTGTCGCGATCACCCTGCGCGACGGCCTCGGCCATGTCACGCCTGTCGATCGATCAGGGGCCGGGTCAGTTTCTGGCCGAAATCGGCCAGCTCTCCGGCCGCGTCGCGCTGGTCGACGGCCACGCCGAGGGCGACGTCGAGACGCTGTTGATTCCGCCGGACAGATTGCGCGCGCTGCTTGGTCGCCGAAGCCGATCTCGGCGAGCGCATCATGCGCGCGCTGATCCTGCGCCGGGTCAGCCTGATCCAGGGCGGCGCCGGCGGCCCGGTGCTGATCGGCCCAGCGCTCGCTCGGCGATATGTGCGCGCTGCAGGAATTTCTGACGCGCAACGGTCATCCGCATCATCTGCTCGATCCGGCCAACGACAGGACGCCGCCGACCTGATCGCGCGCTATTCGGCCTCGCGCAGCGATCGGCCGCTGGTCGTGTGCCCTGACGGCACCGTGCTGCGCAATCCCGTCGAGACCTCGCTCGCGCTCGCGATGGGCATGATCGACCAACCGCGCGCACGACAAGCTCTACGATGTCGCCGTGGTCGGCGGCGGTCCGGCCGGGCTTGCCACCGCGGTCTATGCGGCGTCGGAAGGGCTTGTCGGTCGCGGTGTTCGACTGCCGCGCCTTCGGCGGCCAGGCCGGCGCCAGCGCGCGGATCGAAAACTATCTGGGATTTCCGACCGGCATTTCCGGCCAGGCGCTGGCCGGGCGCGCCTTCAACCAGGCGCAGAAGTTCGGCGCCGAGATGCTGATCCCGGTGTCGATAAGGTCGCTGGATTGCTCGAACGCGCGACGGCGCTGTTTGCGCTGGCGACCGAATGCGGGCAGTCGCTGCAGGCAGCGCTCGATCGTGGTCGCGAGCGGCGCGCGCTACCGCCGGCCCGAGATCGAAAACCTCGACGCTTTCGAAGGCCGCGGCGTCTGGTACTGGGCCTCGCCGATCGAGGCAAAGCTGTGCGCCGAATCAGGAGGTCGTGCTGGTCGGCGGCGGCAACTCCGCCGGACAGGCCGCGGTGTTTCTGTCCAGCCATGCGCGCAAGGTTTACATGATGATCCGCGGCGGCGGCCTCGGCGCCAGCATGTCGCGCTATCTGATCGAGCGCATCGAGGCGACGCCGAACATCGAACTGATCTTCAACGCCGAGGTGGTCGGCCTCGAAGGCGACGACGGACGCCTCGCTGAGCGCGTGCGCTGGCGCAGCCGGCTGTCCCGGACGAGGAACAGACCTTCGATATCCGCAATCTGTTCCTGTTCGTCGGCGCCGATCCCGCCACCGGCTGGCTCGACGGCTGCGGCGTCAAGGTCGATCGCGCCGGCTTCGTGCTGACCGGCGTTCAGGACGGACAGAATGGCGAGCGACCGGTGCCGCCGCTGGAAACCTCGGTGCCCGGCGTGTTCGCGGTCGGCGACGTGCGCTCCGGATCGGTCAAGCGGGTCGGCGGCGCGATCGGCGAGGGCGCGCAGGTGGTGGCGGCGCTGCACGGCTTTCTCGCCGATGGCCCGAAACCGGTCGCTATAGTCCGCGTTACGCGAAGTACCAGTCCATAACACGAGAAGACGCCATCGCCACCTCGTCGTGCCTAGCCGAAAAGACTCACACAACGGTGCGATCCCGCGCTATTACTGATTCCTCTTTCAACGAAGAATGAGGGCATATCGGATGCAATGCCGTGACCGAAATCTTCGTGCCGTCGCGTCCGTTATATTGATGGCTTTGTCGGTCGCGTCGCTGCTCTCAACGCCTCGTTCGCGCAGGCGCCGCAGAGCAAATTCGCCGAGGTCAACGGCGTCAGGCTGCACTACCTCGTCGCCGGCAAGGGCGATCCCGTCGTGCTGCTGCACGGCTATGCCGAAACCAGCCACATGTGGCGGCCGCTGATCGTCAAAGCTTGCCGACAAGCACACCGTGATCGCGCCGGATCTGCGCGGCTTCGGTCAGTCGTCCGCGCCTGAAGACGGATACACCAAGACGGCGATGGCGCAGGACATCCATGCGCTGGTGAAGAGCCTCAAATACGACCGCATCCGGCTGGTCGGTCACGATATCGGGTTGATGGTCGCCTATGCCTATGCGGCGCAATATCCCGGCCGAAGTCGACCGGCTGGTGCTGATGGAAGCGTTCCTGCCCGGCGTCGGCGACTGGAATAATGTCTTTCTGCTGCGCGATCTCTGGCATTTCCATTTCTTCGGCAAGACGCCGCTGGCGCTGGTGACGGGCCGCGAGCGGATCTATCTCGAGCATTTCTGGAATGATTTCGCCGCCGATCCGCAAAGTCGGTGCCGGAAGCCGATCGCGAATTCTATGCCAAGGCCTATGCGCAGGCCCGGCCACATGAAGGCCGGGATGGAAGTTTTCCGCGCCTTCCCAAAGGACGCCGAGGACTTCGCGGGCTTCGCCAAAACCAGACTGTCGATGCCGATGCTGGTGCTGTCAGGCGAAAAGGCCGGCGGTCCGTTCCTGATCGAGCAGGGCAAGATGGTGGCGACCAATGTCGAGGGCGTACTGGTCGAAGGACCGCGGCCACTGGCTGATGGAGGAAGCGCCGGATCAGGTGATCCCGAAACTGGTCGAATTTCTCAATCGCTAGGACTTGAGCGTGCGATTCAGACAAAAGTCGGGCGACATCGAAGGCATTCGGTGTGCGATTTGCATATCAAATCGCACGGTTTGGTGAGTGGCAATTGCCTATCGAGCGCCGTAACGTTTGATGGGTTTCAAGAAGAGGGTGCGCATCATGATTCTGGGTATGAGCTTGGCTACATTTGTTCTCGTGCATGTCATCATCAGCCTGATCGGCATCGTCGCGGGCATTATCGTGATGTTCGGAATGCTCGGCTCGAAGCGGCAGCCGGGCCTGACCGCGATCTTCCTGCTGTTCACGATCCTGACCAGCGCCACCGGCTTTCTGATTCCGCCTCTGCTGTTCGACAAGACATTGCCGTCGCACATCGTCGGCCTTCTCTCGCTGGTGCTGCTGGCGATCGCCTGCATCGCGCTTTACGGCATGAAGCTTTCCGGCGCGTGGCGCTGGATCTATGCGCTGACCGCGCTGGTGTCGCTCTATCTCAACGTATTCGTGCTGGTGATCCAGGCGTTCCTGAAAGTGCCGGCGCTGCATGCGCTGGCGCCGAGCGTGCCGCCAGCCGAGCCGCCGTTCGCCATCGTCCAGGGCATCGTGCTGGTGTTCTTCGTCTATCGTGATCATCGGCGCGATCAGGCGATATCAGGCCCACGTCGACATTCGCCTGACGCTTGCTATCCGCGCATTGACTCTCGCTGTAATTCCGGGTCCACGCGAAGGCGCGTGTCCCGGAATGACCGCGTGCAACAAGAGGAGTCCTGCCATGCCCACGATCACGACCAAGGACGGCACCGAGATCTATTACAAGGACTGGGGCTCGGGTCAGCCGATCGTGTTCAGCCACGGCTGGCCGCTGTCGGCCGATGACTGGGACGCGCAGATGCTGTTCTTCCTCAATCACGGCTATCGCGTCATCGCCCATGACCGCCGCGGCCACGGCCGCTCCAGCCAGGTCGGCGACGGCCACGACATGGATCACTACGCCGACGACCTTGCGGCGCTGACGGCGCATCTCGATCTGAAGAACGCCGTTCATGTCGGCCATTCCACCGGCGGCGGCGAGGTGGTGCACTATCTGGCACGGCACGGCGAAAGCCGGGTGGCGAAGGCGGCGATCATCAGCGCGGTGCCGCCGCTGATGGTGAAGACGCCGGCCAATCCCGGCGGCCTGCCCAAGGAAGTCTTCGACGGACTTCAGGCGCAGCTCGCCGCCAATCGCTCGCAATTCTATCGCGACCTGCCGGCGGGTCCGTTCTATGGCTACAACCGGCCGGGCGCCAAAGCCTCGGAGGCCGTCATCCAGAATTGGTGGCGCCAGGGCATGATGGGCGGCGCCAAGGCGCATTACGACGGCATCGTCGCCTTCTCGCAGACCGATTTCACCGAGGACCTCAAGAAGATCACCGTGCCGGTGCTGGTGATGCATGGCGACGACGATCAGATCGTTCCCTATGCCGACTCCGGCGCCGCTGTCGGCAAAGCTGCTGAAGAACGGGACGCTGAAGACCTACAAGGGCTTTCCGCACGGCATGCCGACCACGGAAGCGGCCACGATCAACGCCGATCTGCTCGCGTTCATCAGCAAGTCAGTGAAAGTCATCCTGTTCGGCGCCACCGGCATGGTCGGGCAGGGCGTGTTGCGCGAATGCCTGATCGACGCCAGACGTCGAGCGTGCTCGCGGTCGGGCGCAGCCCGACCGGACAACATCACGCCAAGCTGCGTGAAATCCTGCATGACGATTTCATGGACTTCTCCGGCGATCGAGATCCGAGCTCGCAGGATACGACGCCTGCTTCTTCTGCCTCGGCGTCTCCTCGGTCGGCATGGACGCCGAGCGCTACCGGCATCTGACCTACGACATCACGCTTGGCCGCGGCGACGACGCTGGCGCAAGCTCAACCCAGGCATGGTGTTCACCTATGTCACCGGCCGCGGCACTGACTCCACTGAGCAGGGCCCGCGTGATGTGGGCGCGTGTCAAGGGCAAGACCGAGAACGATCTGCTCAAGCTGCCGTTCAAGGCGGCCTATATGTTTCAGCCCCGCCGGCATCCAGCCGCTGCACGGCGTGCGGTCGAAGACCGCCTGGGTGCAGGCGATCTATGTCGTCGCCGCGCCGCTGTTGTCTTACCTCGCGCGCACCGCACCGAAATACATGACGACCAGCGAGCAGCTCGGCCGCGCCATGATCAAGGTGGCGCGCGACGGCTATCCGAAGCCGGTGCTGGAGAGCGAGGATATCAACGGCGATTCGGTAGGCAGGTGAACCCGATCGATCCGGGTTCGCGCACGGAATGACTACTTCGCGCTCAGCCTGGAATGAACGCCGTCCCGCTTGCGTCGCCAATCAGCTGCACCGGCGCGCCGTAGAGCGCTTCCAGCCGCTCCCGCGTCAGGATTTCCTTCGTCGGTCCCTCGGCGAGGCGCTCTGCCGCCGCGCAGCAGAATAAGCGCGGTCGGCGGCGCGCAGCGCATGGTTGGGATCATGGGTGGTGAAGAGCACGCCGAGGCCGGAGGCGGCCAACGCGCGGATCTCGCGCATCACCTTGCCCTGATTGCCGAAGTCGAGATTGGCGGTCGGCTCGTCCAGCACGATGAATTGCGGCTCCTGCGCCAGCGCGCGCGCCAGCAGCACCAGTTGGCGCTCGCCGCCGGAGATCATGGTGTAGGGCCGCTCTGCGCCAGCGGCGCGATGCCGAGCCGCTCGAGCATGCGGGCCGCGACCATGCGGTCCTTCGATGTCGGCCGGGCGAACAGGTCGCCATGCGCGGTGCGGCCCATCAGCACCACCGCTTCCACGGAAAACGCAAAGGTCGCGATATGGGTCTGCGGCACATAGGCGATCAGGCGCGCGCGTTCGCGGACGGTGCGGGACGACGAGCGCCGCGCCGTCGAGCCGCACCTCGCCTGCTTTCGGCGAGAGCAGTCCGAGCAGCGTCTTGAGCAGCGTGGTCTTGCCGCCGCCATTCGGCCCGAGCAGCGCCAGCACCTCGCCGTTCTCCAGCTTGACGTCGAGCCCGGCGCCGACCACGCGGTCCGGATAGCCGATGGTGAGCTGGTGGCCCTCGAGGATCATGACCAGTTCTTCTGCACGCTGGCGAGCAGCCAGATGAAGAACGGCGTGCCGATCACGGCGGTCAGGATGCCGAGCGGAATTTCGACCTGCGCCATGGTGCGCGCCAGCGTGTCGATCAGCAGCAGATAGCCGCCGCCGAGGATCGCCGCCGCCGGCAGCAGCCGCGCAAAATCAGGGCCGACCAGCGACCGCGCCAGATGCGGCACCACCAGCCCGACCCAGCCGATGATCCCGGCGGTGGCGACGCTGGCCGACGTCACCAGCGTCGCGGCGGCGACGATGGCGATGCGCAACGGTCCGGTGGCGACGCCGAGCGCGCGCGCCTCCTCTTCGGGAAGCGACATCACGTTCATGCGCCAGCGCAGCGCGACCAGCACGGCGGCGCCCGAGCGCGACCGGGCCGAACAGCGGCAGCAGGTCGGCGACCCCGGTCGCGGACAGGCTGCCGAGCAGCCAGAACGTCATGGCCGGAAGCTGGTTGTAGGGATCGGCGAGATATTTCACGAGGCCGACGCCGGCGCCGAACAGCGATCCGACCACGACGCCGGTCAGCACCAGCACCAGGATCGGATCGCGCGAGCGCACCGACGACGCCGATCACATAGACGACGCCGACCGCGATCAGGCCGCCGACGAAGGCGACGGCCTGGATCGCGAACACGCCGAGCGAGAGATAGATGCCGACCACGGCGCCAAGCGCCGCGCCCGACGATGCGCCGAGAATGTCGGGCGAGACCAGCGGATTGCGAAACAGCCCCTGAAACGCGGTGCCGGCGACCGCGAGCGCGGCGCCGACCAGCATCGCCGCGATCACGCGCGGACCGCGAACCTGCAGGATCACGCTCTCGACCGCTGGCGCGACGTCGGCGCGGTGGCCGGCCAGCTTCGCGTAGAGAACGCTCATGAGGTCGCCAAGCCCCACCGGATAGCGGCCGACGGTGAGCGCCAGCAGCAGGCCCGCGATCAGCACCGCGATCGGCGATCGCAAATCCGGGCACGGCGGATCGGGCATTCGCTCATGCGGGCAAGGCTATCAATCCCGGCCCGCAAGTACATGGTCGATTTGCGCCGACGATCGGCGTGACGTGATAGAAGCGTGTATAGAAATCCTGCGTCAGCGCGCGCAGATCTTCCGGAAAGCGCTCCGGATAAAGAATCTTGGCGAGCCACCACAGCCCGATCAGGCGGTTCACGCGATGGCGGAAAATCCACCCAGCCGAACGGCATTTTGGGCGACAGATGGACCCGGTTGTCGCGCACGGCCTTGACCGACGCCCAGGAGGGATCGTTGCGCACGGTCGGCGGCGAACTCCTGATCGATGGTCACGATCACCTCGGGATTCCAGACCAGAATCTGCTCGATCGAAACATTGGCGAGACCGCCCTGGGTTTCGCCCGCGACATTGCGGCCGATCAGTTCGATGGTCTCGACGTTGATCGAGCCGCCGAGGCCGGTCGCGAGCCCGCGCGGCCCGCGCGCATAATAGACCCGCGGCCGTCGCTCGCGTTGCGATCGGCTCGATGCGGCCGAGGATGGTCTTGAGCGTGTCTTCGGCATAGCGCGCAAGCTTCTCGGCATCGCTCAGCGCCGCCCGATCAGTTCGCCGAGCGAGCGGTAGGTGCCGGCGATCCCGGCGAAGCGGCCGTCCAGCAGCGCGTAGGGAATGCCGGTTTGCTCCTGCACGCGGTCCGCCAGCGAGACAAAGGTGGCGCTGGTCGATCCGACGTCGAGGATGAGATCGGGCTTGAGCGCCAGCACCGTTTCCAGATTGGCGGTGTTGCCGCGTCCGGTGATGCGCCCGACTTCCGGCCGCGCGCAGATCTCCGGCAGCATGTAGGCGCACTCTTCCGGCCGGTTGGCGCGCGGCCAGCCGATCAGCAGATCCGGCGCCAGCGTATAGAGCAGGATCGCCGCCGGCGGTCCGGCAGGAAACTACGCGCGATACTTTGGCGGGGACCGGTACGACGCGCCCTGCGGCATCGTTCACGGTTGCCGCGGAGGCAGGGCGCGGCGCGACCAGCGCCGCCGACAGGCCCGCGATCAGAGCGCGGCGGTCGATCAATCGACGCCCACCATCACGTCGCTCGCCTTGATCACGGCGGTGGCGGTCTTGCCTTTGGTCAGTTTGAGATCGTCCACCGCTTCATTGGTGATCGAGGCGGTGACGATGACCCCGCCGCCGATATCGATCCGGATATGCGACGTGGTCGCGCCCTTCACGACATCGACGATGGTGCCCTTTGAGTTGGTTGCGCGCGCTGATTTTCACGGGAAGCTCCTTTTTATTCCGGCAGGCCGGGGCCAAGACGCACAATACCAATCCGGGCAGCGACGGTCTAACGCAGGCCCGAAATCGGTCCAAACCCATCAAATAGCCGCAAATTTCAAAGCTTTTGCCATCGGGGCACCGTCACCCCTATACTTTGTGCATCACAAACGGGTTTCGGTATGGACCGCATTCGTATCGTCGGCGGCAGCCAGCTCAACGGCACCATTGCCGATTTCGGGCGCCAAGAACGCGGCGCTGCCGCTGATGATCGCGGGGCCTGTTGACCGAGGAAACGCTCATCCTCGACAACGTGCCGCGGCTTGCCGACGTCGCGCAGCTGCAGCGCATTCTCGGCAATCACGGCGTCGACATCATGTCGGCGGGCAAGCGGCCCGGCGACCGCGAATACCAGGGCCAGACCCTGCATATTTCGGCCGCCGACATCATCGACACCACTGCGCCCTACGAGCTGGTGTCGCGGATGCGCGCCAGCTTCTGGGTGATCGCGCCGCTGCTGGCGCGGATGCACGAGGCGAAGGTCTCGCTGCCGGGCGGCTGCGCGATCGGCACGCGGCCGGTCGATCTCCTGATCATGGCGCTGGAGAAGCTCGGCGCCGAACTCACGATCGACGGCGGCTATGTGATCGCGAAAGCGCCCGGCGGTCTGCGCGGCGCCGAGATCGATTTTCCCAAGGTGACGGTGAGCGGCACCCATGTCGCGCTGATGGCGGCAACGCTTGCCAAGGGCACGACCGTGATCAACAACGCCGCCTGCGAGCCGGAAATCGCCGACGTCGCCGACTGCCTGAACAAGATGGGCGCGCGCATCACCGGCGCCGGTACGCCGCGCATCGTCGTCGAGGGCGTCGAGCAAGCTGCACGGCGCGCGGCATACCGTGCTGCCCGATCGGATCGAGGCCGGCACCTATGCGATGGCGGTGGCGATGACCGGCGGCGACGTGCAGCTCGCCGGCGCCCGCCCGGAACTGCTGCAATCGGCGCTCGACGTGCTGACGGAGGCCGGCGCCGTCATCACCGTCAACAATGACGGCATCCGGGTGGCGCGCAACGGCGCCGGCATCAAGCCGGTGACGGTGTCGACCGCGCCGTTCCCAGGCTTTCCGACCGATCTGCAGGCGCAGCTGATGGCGCTGATGGCCTGCGCCGAGCGGCTCCTCGCAGATCACCGAGACGATTTTCGAGAATCGTTTCATGCATGTGCAGGAGCTGGCGCGGTTCGGCGCGCGGATTTCAGCTCGACGGCGAAACCGCCACCATCGACGGCACTCGCACAAACTGCGCGGCGCGCCGGTGATGGCGACCGATCTGCGCGCCTCGGTGTCGCTGGTGATCGCGGGGCTTGCCGCCGAAGGCGAGACCATGGTCAACCGCGATCTATCATCTCGACCGCGGTTTTGAGCGGCTCGAGGAGAAATTGTCGGCTTGCGGCGCCTCGATCCAGCGCATCAGCGATTAACGCACGTATCCCGCAAAAGTGGGACACGGGTTTTTGCGATCAGGATACGCGCAAATTAAGTAAGGTTCTTGAGGGTTTCTTCGAATGGGGCATGCCTGAACAGCTCAAACTGATTGCGCTCGATGCCGACGATCTCGCCGTGATCTCGGCGCATGTGCAGGACGCCCGCGTGCAGGCCTCCGACATCGTCTGGCGGCAGGACGAAAAGCGGCTGGTGGTCGGCATGAACCGGCTGGACTGGGAGCAGACGCTGTCGCGGCGGAACCGCCCCGCGCCGGCTGATCGCGGCGCTGCGCTTCGACCGGGTGCTGGCCTGCAAGTCGCGCAACATCGATCTGGAGGCAGCCTGACGCCGCGCTGGAACTGGTCGGGATCGAATTCCACCCCGGCGAGCCGCCCGGCGGCAGCGCGCTGTTGCTGTTCAGCCATGGCGGGGCGCTGCGGCTCGACGTCGAATGCCTGGAATGCGAGCTGACCGATCTCGGCGCCGACGATCTCGGCACCAGCGATCTCGTCAAGGCGCCGAGCCGGCGGGACGCATGCGGGGCGATGGCAGGGCGCACCGTGCCAACCGACTCATGTGGTCACGTTCGACCACCCACGGGATCCGTTCTGGCCTGCAAGGGTTGACGGCCATGTGACCGCCGCGCCATTGAGCAGTAGGCCTTCGATCTGAGCCCAAAGAAAGCCACCATGCCCGTTCGCCTGGACAGACAGCAGCGCCGATTTCGACCAGCGATTCGGCGACTTTCTCGCCGCCAAGCGCGAGGTCTCGGCCGATGTCGAGCGCGCGACCCGCGCCATCGTCGATGACGTGGCTGCGCGCGGCGACGCCGCCCTGATCGAGGCGACGCGCAAATTCGACCGGCTGGATATCGACGCTGGCGGCCTGCGCGTGACCGCGGCCGAGATCGATGCCGCGGTCAAGGCCTGCGACGCCGCGACGCTCGACGCGCTGAAATTCGCCCGCGACCGGATCGAGGTGTTCCACCGCCGGCAATTGCCGAAGGACGAGCGCTTCACCGATGCGCTCGGCGTCGAGCTCGGCTGGCGCTGGAGCGCGATCGATGCGGTCGGCCTCTATGTGCCCGGCGGCACCGCGGCCTATCCGTCCTCGGTGCTGATGAATGCGGTGCCGGCCAAGGTCGCCGGCGTGCCGCGCGTGGTGATGGTGGTGCCGTCGCCGGACGGCAAGCTCAATCCGCTGGTGCTGGCGGCGGCGCATCTCGGCGGCGTGTCCGAGATCTATCGCGTCGGCGGCGCGCAGGCGGTGGCGGCGCTGGCCTACGGCACCGCGACCATCGCGCCGGTCGCCAAAATCGTCGGCCCCGGCAACGCCTATGTCGCCGCCGCCAAGCGGCAGGTGTTCGGCAAGGTCGGCATCGACATGATCGCCGGTCCCTCGGAAGTGCTGGTGATCGCCGACGACACCGGCAATGCCGGCTGGATCGCCGCCGATCTGCTGGCGCAGGCCGAGCACGACGCGAGCGCGCAGTCGATCCTGATCACCGACAGCGCGCGCGCTCGCCGCCGAGGTCGAACGCGCGGTGGAATCGCAGCTGGCCACGCTGCCGCGCGCCGAGATCGCGCGGGCCTCGTGGAACGATTTCGGCGCCATCATCATGGTCAAGACGCTCGACGAGGCGGTGGCGCTGGCGAACGCGATCGCCGCCGAGCATCTGGAGATCATGACCGCGGATGCCGGAAGGCGCTGTCGGCAAAAGTCCGCAACGCCGGCGCGATCTTCCTCGGGCCCCATACGCCGGAGGCGATCGGCGATTATGTCGGCGGCTCCAACCACGTGCTGCCGACGCGCGCGTTCGGCGCGGTTCTCGTCGGGCTCGGCGTGCTCGACTTCATGAAGCGCACCTCGATCCTCAAATGCGGGCCGGACCAGTTGCGCGCGCTGGGGCCGGCCGCGATGACGCTGGGCAAGGCCGAGGGTCTCGATGCCCATTCACGCTCGGTCGGATTGCGCCTCAACCTGCCATGACCAAGCCGCCACCAGACGAGGATCCAGCACAACCGCATCGTCGCGGTGACGCTCGACGAGGAATCGATCGGGCGTTCCGGGCCCGACATCGAGCATGAGCGCGCGATCGCGATCTACGACCTGATCGAGCAGAATCTGTTCGCGCCGGAAGGCGCGGGCGACGGGCCGTTCACGCTGCACCTCGCGCATCACCGGCAACCGGCTGATGTTCGACATCCGCCGCGAGGACGGCACGCCGGTGGTGGCGCATCTGTTGTCGCTGACGCCGTTCCGGCGGATCGTGAAGGACTATTTCATGATCTGCGACAGCTACTACCAGGCGATCCGCACCGCCACGCCGGACAAGATCGAGGCCATCGACATGGGCCGCCGCGGCATCCATGACGAGGGCTCGCGCACGCTGCAGGAGCGGCTGAAGGGCAAGGTGCGGATCGATTTCGAAACCGCGCGCCGGCTGTTCACGCTGATCTGCGTCCTGCACTGGAAGGGGCAGGACGCATGATCCCGAAAAGTGCGCAGCGGTTTTCGGATCAGGTCATGCGTCAAACAAACGCATGACCGACGTGTGCAGGTCTTCCGAAAGGGTCGCGCCCAAACAAGAGAAGCCTGAGCGCATGGATGGCGCCGCCGCGCGCGCGCAATCCGCAGGCCGTGCTGTTCGCATGCGGCCTCAACAGCGTGCGTTCGCCGATGGCCGAAAGCCTGCTGCAGCAGATGTTCCCGCAGGCGCTCTATGTGAAATCCGCCGGCGTCAGGAAGGGCGAGCTCGATCCGTTCGCGGTCGCCGTGATGGCGGAACTCGGCCAGGATATTTCCGGCCACAAGCCGACGACGTTCGAGGAACTCGACGATTGGGAGGGGCTCAATTTCGACCTCATCATCACGCTGTCGCCCGAGGCGCATCACAAGGCGCTGGAACTGACGCGCACGCTGGCGGCCGACGTCGAATACTGGCCGACGCCACGATCCGACCGGCACCGAAGGCAACCGCGAGCAGAAGCTGCAGGCCTATCGCGAGGTCTGCGACGGGCTGCTGCTGCGCATCCGCCGGCGGTTTTCCAAGGTGGCGGCGCGGCGAGCGGGTAGCCCCCGTCGTTCCTGCCTAGCATTACAGTTGCGCTTTTGGGAAATGTCTGAATCCATGGGCAACCATGATTCGGATGTCGTGGACGCAAGTAGCGTCGATTGAGGAGACGCTTGCGTTGTGGGCGGCGTCGCTTCGAGAGATCAAGAAACGGATACGTCCGTTGTTCACGCAAGAGCGTGTCGCGACGAATGCCGGCCTGTTCCTGGAAGGCTTGCTCGGAGATGAGCAGCGCAAGACTGGCTGGATGCGGGCGGAGGCGGCGGGCGATCCTGGCCCATGGCGGCAGCAAGCAATTCTGGGGCGTGGGGATTGGGACGCTGATGCCCTGCGCGATATCGTGCGCGACTATGTCATCGAGCATTTGGCGGATGACGATGCGGTGCTGGTGATCGACGAGACCGGCTTTCTCAAGCAGGGCAAAGCGTCATGCGGGGTGGCGCGGCAATACACTGGTTCGGCAGGCAAGATTACCAATTGCCAGATCGGAGTCTTCGCTGCCTACGTTTCGCGCCACGGTCATGCGTTCATCGATCGCGCGCTGTATCTTCCGAAGGAGTGGACCGACGATCCAGATCGTCTGGAAGCCGCATATGTGCCTGCCGATATCGGCTTTGCGACCAAACCAAAGCTTGCGACGAGAATGATCGCACGCGCGATAGCCGCATCTGTACCATTCAAGTGGGTTGCCGGTGACACCGTCTACGGTGTTGGCGACATCGAACAGCAACTACGTCGGGCAGGCAAAGGCTACGTGCTTGGGGTCAGCAGCTCTCATGTGTTTCGATCCTGGGGCAAGCGAGCGCCGGTCGCCGGTACGGCTGCGGACATCGCCCAGACGCGGCGCTCATCCGACTGGAAGCGTCTGTCGGCAGGGACCGGAACCAAAGGACCGCGGCTGCATGATTGGTGCTACCTCGAATTGGCTGATCTGGAAGTTGGAGAATCAAACGACGCAAATCCGGGGCTCTGGACCCGCGGTCTGCTGATCCGCCGTCGTATCGCCGATGATGACCTCGCCTTCTTCACCACCTGGTGTCCAGCGGGAACATCCATTGAAACGCTGGTCGCGGTCGAAGGCCATCGGTGGGCCATCGAGGACAGTTTTGAGACCGCCAAGAACGAGTTCGGGCTCGATCACAACGAGAGCAGATCCTGGCATGGCTGGCACCGTCACGTGTCCCTGGTGATGCTCGCCTTCGCCATGATGGCCGCGATCCGATATCGGGCTAATCCGCCGCCGCCCAAAAACGAAACGGCGCCCCCGGCAAAACCAAAGCACAACCACGCCGCCACTGATCCGTTGGTCAATCCAGGAAATCCGTCGCATTGCCATCAGACTCGCTCGAAAGCGTATTCAACCCGCACGCATCGTAAGATGCGCTGGCACCTCTGGGGCTCTGCCCCCCGAGGCTGCCTGGCATCACTTCAAACAGGAGCAGGCGAAACCTCATAGTACTCAGGACTGTTACAGATAGACCACCTACCACCAAATTTTTTGATCCAGGTTATGGGTGCCTAGTTACTAGATACTCTATTTCAAATGGAATAACGGCCTGTGGTTAGCAAACTCTTTCGCGAGGCGACGGGACAGTGAAACCGCAACAATGGCTTGCCCCGGTTGTGAAAAGCAGTGCCTTCCGATAGGTTCCGCGCGCATTCATCCCTCCGATTCCTCCCGCCGACAAAATCCGCATGCTAGGCCGCCCCAAATTCGTTCTTGCTTCCGGCTCGCCGCGACGGCTCGGCCTGCTCAACCAGGCCGGCATCGAGCCCGACGCGCTGCGTCCCGGCCGACGTCGACGAGACCCCGAAGCGGGGCGAGCTGCCGCGCGCCTGCGCCAACCGGCTGGCCCGCGCCAAGGCCGACGCCGCGCTCAAATCGGTGCAGCTCGACGACGAACTGCGCGGCGCCTTCATCCTCGCCGCCGACACCGTGGTCGCGGTCGGCCGCCGCATCCTGCCCAAGGCCAATCTGGTCGACGAGGCCGCGCAATGCCTGCGGCTGCTGTCCGGGCGCAACCACCGCGTCTACACCGCGATCTGCCTGGTGACGCCGAAGGAGGCGTTTCGCCAGCGCCTGATCGAGACGCGGGTGCGCTTCAAGCGGCTTCAGCGAGGACGACATCCAGGCCTATATCGGCTCCGGCGAATGGCGCGGCAAGGCCGGCGGCTACGCCGTGCAGGGCATCGCCGGCATCGTTCGTGGTCAAGATGGTCGGCTCCTACACCAACATCGTCGGCCTGCCGCTCTACGAGACCGATCACGCTGCTCGGCGGCGAGGGCTTTCCGATTCCGCTTCGGCTGGCTGAATGCCAGCTGACCCGCCCAGAGATACCCGGCAGGCGGCGATCGAGCGCGGAACCTGGCAAAGCCATGCCCGATCTGCGGCAAGCCGGCGATCGCGGCCTCAAAGCCGTTTTTGTTCCGAGCGCTGCCGCGACGTCGACCTCGAACCGCTGGCTGTCCGGCCGCTACGTCATTCCCGGCCGCAAGGATCGAGACGAAGACCAGGACTAGGCGGACGAGCGGGCTATCGACTTGACGCTCCGCTGTGACGGACGCTCAGCAGCGCTCCTCAGCCGTCATGTGAGGTGAACCCGGCTGGTGGGCCCGGCAACTCCGCCGTCTCGAATGCACTAGGCCCATGGTCGTGCAGCCAAGCTCGAACGCTTCGCCGCATTGATTTCGGCCACACGCCTCTCCACGCTCGCATCCAACATCGACCCGAGCCATCGGGCGAGTCATCACGGAGGAGGCGTCCATGCTCGAATCGCCGCCGTTTTGTCGGCCTCGCGGCTGCTGCCATCGCCGCGCCGTCCATTCTTGTCCTCGCGCGCCGGCGCCGGCAGACTGGCCCGACAAGACTGGTGCGCATCGTGGTGCCGCTTCACGCCGGGCGGCTCCGACCGACACCACCGCGCGGCTGGTCGGCAACCGCCTGCAGGAGGTCTGGGGCCAGTCGGTGGTGATCGAGAACAAGCCCGGCGCCGGCGGCAACATCGCCGCCGACATGGTCGCCCATTCCGGATCCCGACGGCTACACCATCTTCATCGTCGGCCCGGGGCATGGCCACCAACCAGTTCCTGTATCCGTCGCTGAGCTACGATCCGGTCGGCGATTTCGCGCCGGTGACGCTGCTGATCACCCAGCCCAACATGATGTGCGTGCCGAACTCGCTCGCCGGCGAAATCGGTCCAGGAGTTCATCGCCTATTGCAACGACAACAGGGGCAAGGTGACCTACGCCTCGTCCGGCAACGGCACCACGCTGCATCTGAGCGGCGAGCTGTTCAAGCGGCTGGCCAAGGTCGGAGATGACCCACATCCCCTATCGCGGCGGCGCGCCGGCGATCAACGACCTCGATTCCCGGCCGCGTCGACGTCTCTTCGACAACATGCCCTCGATCATGGCGCATGTGAAGGCCGGGCGCCTGCGCGCGCTCGCGGTGACGACCAGGGAGCGCGTCGCCGTCGTGCCGGATATTCCGACGATCGCGCGAGTCCGGCGTGCCCGGCTTCGACGTGTCGTCCTGGTTCGGCTTCTTCGTGCCGGCACGAAGACGCCGCACGGAGGTCATTGCGAAACTCAACGCCGACACCAACGCCGCGCTGGCCCATCCCCCGGTCAAACCCGCTTCGAGCGACTCGGCGCCGACCCGAAAGGCTCCACGCCCGGACGAGCTCGCCGCCTTCCTGAAATCGGAAATCGACAAATGGGGTCCGGTGATCAAGGAAGCGAGGATCAGGGTGGAGAACTGAGTGGGACGAGGGTGCTACGGGATCGCCCGACTGAGCGAAGTCGGAATCACATCAGCGATCCGTGATGGACGGGGGCGAAGACGCCGAATAAGTCGATTCCCAACAGCTTGGCGGGTGGGCTCGAAGCGGGGCCTGCCGCGCCGGAGCCGACGGCGAGGCGGGTGGACACGACCGCTCCCGCCCCACTATAAACCGCCCGCTCCGGGCCGTTTCCGCCCCGCAGTGCCCAGGTAGCTCAGTTGGTAGAGCATGCGACTGAAAATCGCAGTGTCGGTGGTTCGATCCCGCCCCTGGGCACCATCAATATCAATAAACTTAGCGAGACATGTAACCCAGGTTAGACAGTCTTGGTATTCAGTTGGAACACTTATGTTCGCGATTTGCTCCCGAGTGGGTCAAATTTTTTTGATCACCTGATCCAGCTACAGGTCAAGTGTCGGCCGTCTCCGAATTTAAAATTGCTGCATCGCTAGCGTCTTCTGACCGGGCCATCGACGTACTGTCTAGGTCGTACCCAGCCTCGACCAAAGGAGTTCCGACCGTGTCGGGGCTTACTGAAGGTGAGGCCATCGCAACCTTTCCTTCCTGTTTCAACGCAGCCATGAAAGCTTTTGTCAGAACCAATTGAAGCCGCTTTCCGGTCAGGGTGCCTTTCGTGGTGGCCGCAATCGTAACCGCGTCGTGCCTTGGTGTTGCGGTTGCCAGCAAGTGAGCCAGATCGGGATGAACCGGGATCGAGACTTCCTGACCCGTCTTGTTAGTCCTCACTTAATTTTTGCCGTCTCTGATTGCCGCCTTGGTAAGGGTAAGCGCACTTGCGCGCAAGCTGGCCACCGCAAACATTCCGAGGCGCAACCAGGAAGCGCTCGTTAACGCGGATCACTGCGCTGATCACTGTTCTACCACACTCATCCGGGAACCATGGACGGTTACGGACTTGGCATCCCCTCTTCAGCGACCCGCTTCCATCCATAACCTGGATTCCAGGACAGTACCGCGAAACGCTCTTCCCGTGCTCGAGGCGATAAGAGCCAACACCCGCCGACATAACGTTAAGCTTTGCGACCGCATTGCCTCACGCCAGCGACCCACGATCTCTGGTACCACGACGAATTACACGGAGATACCTCGACCAGCGGCATCGCATCTGAGCAGCTGGCAGGGTTGCGCATCCATGCACCAGCTTATCCGTGCCCGGGGAAGCGGTGCCGTCGGGAAGAGGGTTAAGAGCTTCGATACGAAGCGAAACCCCGGTAAAGACTCCCAATGTGCCTGGGAGCGTGTCCGCTGGTCTTAGCAGGCTTTCACAGCTCAATCAGAACTAGGGTCAACCAGCCAGATTCACCTGTGCCAAATTCAGCTTTCAAGCGGGAATTGGTTTTACTGATGATAAGCATACCATCCGACCTTTGGCGCGATAACACGGTTTTTCAATCCCCCTTGGTACGAAGAACAGTCATAACAATACATAT
>ERZ1370068.7076-contig-6016_pt1 | contig 26613 bp, 46 predicted proteins | sample MGYA00561227_ERZ1370068 | MGnify/ENA primary metagenome ERZ1370068 (study PRJEB38410, sample SAMEA6850437) | metagenome | study: Metagenomic assessment of the ecological functions of the soil: analysis of the soil microbiota associated with the...
ACCGTCAAATTCCGACAACATCGCCGAGGAACTTCAGCAGCGCATCCAGCTTGTTGAACAGCTCAGCACGGCGGCGTTCGGCTGGCCGGTCTCGCTGATTCTCGATGTCGCTCCCTGGGAAATATTCCATCCGTCAATATCTCGATCAAGCTTACGGGCATTGTCGCGAATTTCGATACGCGCCGACCCGCCTTGGCGACGGACCCGGTCCTGGCGGCGTCTGCGTCCGATCCCGCGCGTCTCGCGGTGCGGGCGCCCATCAGCATCGAGATGGAGCATTACGCGGTCAAGGACCTGACGCTCGATATCTACAAGCGTTCTTTCCGAGCCGAATTCCGCGACTGGACCGACTGCGGCATCGTTATTCAGGCGTACTTGATAGATGGCGAGCGCGATACGGCGGAACTCATCGACGGGCCGCCGAAGCGGCGTGCCGCTCACCGTTCGCCCGGTGAAGGGCGCCTATTGGGACTCCGAGACCGCGGCGGCGAAGCGTGATCGGCCAGCAGAGTCCGGTCTTCACGAAAAGTGGCAATCGGACGCGTCGTTTGACACGGGTTACGCGGATGATGCTCGAGAACGCCGATATCATCTGCCCGGCTTTCGCCAGCCACAACGTCCGCTCGATCGCCCACGCCTCGCGCCGAGCAGCATATTGGCTTGGCGCGCGCGAACCTCGAGCTGCAAATGCTCACCGGAATGGGCGAGCTCCTGAACGCGGTCGTCGAAATGAATCGCGCCTGCGGATATACGCACCGTTTGGCCATCTCATCCCCGGAATGGCCTACCTGATTCGCCGTCTCATCGAGAACACCGCGAATGAGTCGTTTCTGCGGCAGAGCTTCAGCGGGGAGGTGCCTTTGGAAGCGTTGCTCGTCCGCCTGGGGCCTCAAGTCAACGGGCATACGCAGAACATGGCCAAAACAGCGGTGCCCGCTCTAGCCGATAGACTATCCCCGCTGCCTTTGAGCCACACTTTATGATCCTGTTTCATGTTTGACGCTCCTCCGCCACCGACTCGACGTAAGCCTCTTCTCATCTATGATGGAGAGTGCGGTTTCTGTCGCCGTTGGGTTGATCGCGGAAGATCACTCACCGGCGACCGCGTCGATTACGCGCGTCGCAGGAAGTCGTCCGCACAGTTCCCCTCAAACGCGCAAGAGCAATTCAAAGACGCTGCATGGTTGGTGCTGCCAGATGGCACGGCGCTATGCAGGCGGCGGCCATCGCTTCGTGCATTGAAGGAAGCCCCGGTCGGGGTTGGATGTTTGGGCCCATGAGCATGTCCCCGGATTCGCCGGCGCGAGCGAGGCGGGCTATCGATGGGTCGCCCGACACCGACCGTTCCTATCGAAGGTCACCCACGTCCTTTAGGGCAACAAACGCTGCGTCCCACCTATAAGAGCCGCCACGCAAATCTTCCTCCGTCTGGTCGGAATGGTTTATCTTATTGCGTTCTGGTCGGCGTGGTCACAGGTTCCGGATTGCTGGCCGAGACGGGATCCTTCCCGCTGACGATTTCCTTCAGCCGTCCGCGAGCATCTTGGCGTTGAAGATTCTGGGCGCGTGCCGACCTTTGCTGGTGGATCGGGCGCGTCGGACCCATCACCGTCAGGGTTTTGCGCGCTGGAGTCCTCGCCCCATCCTGGTGGTCCTTGCATCGCGCAGGGAAGCGTGTCGTCGTCAGCGTGGGCGATGTACTTATCCTTTACCAGCGTTGGGTGACTTTTCAGCTTTCAGTGGGATACGCTCCTCCTCGAGACCGGTCTGCTACCGCCATTTTGTCGCCCCATGGCGGATTCGCCCCGGCGAGGCCTGAACCCATGCCGTCGACAGCCTTTATTTGGCTGCTTCACATACTTCTGTTCAAACTGATGTTTCTTTCAGGGGCTACGAAGCTCAGCTACGGCGATGCGACGTGGCACAATCTACGGTAACCCATTACTATGAGACGCAGCCGTTAGCCGACGTGGATCGGCTGGTACGCCATCAACTCCCGAGATGGTTTCAGCAGGTCTCAGGCGCGATCATGCTTCTTCATTGAACTGGGCTTACCGTTCTTCATTTTTAAAGCGCGGCGGCTCAAGCAGATTGCGTTTGCAGGCTTTCTATTCGTAAGTGCGATCGCCCTGACGGGGAATTACAATTTCTTCAACCTGCTCACGATGCGCTTTGCGTCATGTTGCCGACGACGCTTGCTGGCCCGACGCTCGAGCGATCCGTCGAATCCACCCAGTATTCCAACCTTTGTTTACCGGCCCGTCTGGCGTCGCGCGATCATCACTAGTCGTCCTGTTCTACGTCAGTGTTAGCCGTGAAGGCTACGAGGAGATTGTCGGCCGATCCAGTCTCTAGCGTCGCTTTCAACGGCGCCATCCCATGTCAGGTCATTTCGCTCCATCAACGGCTACGGACTTTTTCGCGTGATGACGACCTCTCGCCCGGAGATCGCTGCTGGAAGGAAGCGATGACGGGCAAGAGGGGATCGAGTACGAGTTCCTTCAAGGCGGGCGACTTGAAGAAACCGCCGGCCTTTGTTGAACCTCATCAACCCAGGCTCGATTGGCAGATGTGGTTCGCGGCCCTGGCCGCCCCGCGATATCCGGTGTGGTTCGTCCAGATTCGTTCAGCGTCTTCTGGAGGGTTCGCCTGCCGTAAAGAGTCTCTTTGCAAGAACGCCCTTTCCGGACCATCCGCCTGCGTACTTGCAGGGCGATCCCTTACCAATACCGGTTTACGACGCGAAGAGCCGAGTGCGTGACCGGCGAATGGTGGCATCGCGAGAAAATGGGTCTGTATCTGGTTCGAGTGTCTCTAAGCCCCGCGAATGATATGGTTAGAGGCGACAAAGGGGTAGATTTAGCCACTATGAGAGTCCAAACTGGGTGGTTAATCGGCCGGTATTTCCCGACCCCATGTGATCATGGGGGATGTTACAATAGGGCCTGCCTCATCTCTAATTGAGAGGAATGCCACTCGCGGTTGGAGATGCGGCTTGGCAAGGTGGACGAGGCCCCACCCGGACGAGGGAAGAGAATAGGCCGCGTGTCTAACAGCATCGTCCGCTCTTCAGCGGATTTTAGCGCGCTGGTGCTTGCGCGCCGGCATCGATCATGCGTGCCGATATCCAATGCGCGGGCCAGGTGGCGATTGAACCGCAATCGCACGATGAGATTGTCACTGCGATCAAGCGCTCGCCCCCAATCACGGATCTCATCACCTGATTATCCAATTTGACGGTCCGGTGGGTGCACAACTACGAGAGCAATTACGCGCTGAAGGGCTGATGCTCCTCGATTACGTCGGCGATAACGCTTACTTTGCGGCGCTCTCAACTCAATCGCGAACGCGGCGGTCCTGGCATCACATCCCGAGTTGAAGTGTGTTCATCGGCTTGACGAACAACAAAAGTACATCCCGATCTTGCTCCGGGCCAAGTACCGACGTGGGCGATTGTTCCCCCGCGACAGACGCCGACAGGAGCAGACGATCTCCGGATAAGACAGAACCTGATACTCGGCACTGTCACGTCGCGGTTTACGTCAAATTACACGGCGATGTGGCGGCACGGAGCCCGAAGGCGTGCGAATCTGCCGTCAGCATGCGCGGCCATGATTCGACCCGTTGCTTCCAGACGATCGGGGGACTCGTCGTTGAACCGTCCTCTCTCCAACGTGCCGTGCAGACTTGCTGCCGAGGATGCGATCCAGGAATGGCTGGAGCCGCCGCCTTCCCAGATGAGTCCCGTCAATGGCGAGAACCGCGCCGCCCCTCGTCGGGGCCAATGTCGCACAAGCGCCGCCCTACAGCCTGACCGGGCGCGGGCGTGAATGTCCTGCTTTACGATGCAGGGCACGGCGTTGGCCAGCCACGCTCGATCTCGGCGGCCGCCTCGTCGATCCGGGATAGTTCGCCGCCGCAAGCATCATTCGACGCACGTGGCGGGAACGATTGGGGGCAGCGGCGCGGGACCAGCGGCAGGCGAATCGAGGCACGTGCGGCGGGCGTACATAGCTATCGAATCGTATGGTTTCGAGCAGGCAGGCGGTTCAGCGCAGGGCTTCTCTCTATACCGACCCCGGCGATCTAGAGGCGGATTACGGCGACGCCATTTCGCGCGCACATGGCGCAGGAGATCTGGCGAATAAATTCGATCGGTTCGAATGTGGCCGGAAATGGTTTCCCTTGGCACCTGGGAGGGGGACTATGGCTTGACGTCGTCGGTCATCGATCTGCACGTGCTGAGGATCGCTGGGTCCTTCGCCGCCGATTATCCGGGCCGCTTTGGAAACGAAAGGGCGGGTGCCGCGGGATGCGGGGCGAACTGCTGGGACCTTGGCGCCGCCGGCCATGAGCTCCAAGAACGCGCGATTTGCGCTCGGGTGCCGTCAACTCCAACGACGACTCGATGACAAGCTTCCTCGAGTTGGGGGCCCACCGATGATGGCCGCCTCAAGCCGGATATTTGCGCCCGGGTTGCCAGGTCGGCGGCGACAACGGCGTGACATCTTGTTCAGCGGCAAATAATACGGCTTATGACGTAATGTGCGGAACGTCGATGGCGACACCGACCGTGACGGGAATCTCCGCGCTGCTACTTCCAAGACTTCCGCTCCACTATCCGACTCGCCCCGATTTTCGCAACGCGACGCTGAAGGCCGTCCTGGCACAGACGGCCGTCGACATGCGCAATCCCGGCCCTGATTTTCAATTCGGCTATGGGTCGGTACGCGTCGTTCCAGCGATAGAACTGCCGCGAAGCGGGGCCTTCGTGGAAGGCTCTGCCGTTACAAGGCGGCGTCTATCAGGCGGTCATTCAAATGAACCCCGGCGAGACGACGCTTAAGGCGACGTTGGCATGGGACGACCCACCGGCCGCTCCGAATGTCGTGACCAATCTGGTGAATGACCTTGAGCTTCGCGTCTATGATCCGGCCGGTGGCGTTCACTTTCCGTGGACGCTCGATCTCTCCATCCGGCAGCGCCGGCGGTTCAAGCCCAAGCAGATCACCTTAATAATGTGGAACAGGTCGTCATTAATCTGCCGACGCCTGGCGTCTATCGCGTCGAGGTTACCGGCTTCAACCTTCCACAGGGCCGCAGACGTACTCGCCTGTGCATCTCCGCGTTTGGCTGCATGCTCGAGCAAGGGAGCATTGCGATGGGCCGATCGCGATACACCTGCCAGGATACGGCAACCGTCCAAGTCGTCGATTGCGATCTAAACACGAACGGGCTTCCATCCGAAACGGTCGACGTCCACATTGCTTCCAATACCAGCCCGCTGGGTGAGACGATCACTTTGACCGAGACGGCTCCCACCAGCGCGACGTTTGTCGGAAGCTGGTCGAACTCACGAGCCAAAGTGTTCTGCTTTCGACCAATCCGAAGAATGTCAATGAGCCGTTTGACGCCGTGGATCTGGAAGAGGAAGTTATCGCAATTCTTCGATTTCTAATTGCGCGACGCCCTGGGCCGCCTTACGGTCTCGGACGGTGACACGCTGACGGCGAGCTATGTTGACGCGAATGACGGGCAGGGCTCAACGAATGTGATGGTATCGGATACAGCGGTTGTGGACGTCAGGGGCCTGCGATTTCCAACGTCCAGATCGCATCACTCGGACCGCGCCGGGCGACGATCACTTTCCCAAACGAACGAGCCGGCCTTTGGGACCGTCTATTATGGAACAAATTGTGCGACCCTCGGGCAAGCTGTTTCGCCCGGTGGAATTCGCACGCAACCATACCATCAATCTGACCGGCCTGACCGAGACGACCACCTATCATTACTAACTAGCGGCCACCGACGAGGCCGGAAACACCTCCCTGACGCCGGACTCCGGCAACTGCCTGTCTTTATAACCCAGTCGTCCCGCAGTTCTTTACCGAGATTTTCGAAAGCGACGACAACGATCTTAATGGCCACACGCTTTTGTTCACGCCGGACGGCTCGCCGGATTATTACAAGGGCTGCATCGGGTCGATCACGAGCCTTCCGACCAATCCGGCGGGAGGAACCAACGCTGAACATGCCGGACGATGGTCCGCCGGTCCCGGTGACGCTTTCAGGCGGCGACCGTTTCGCTTCACGGCCAATTCTACAGCACGCTTTTATGTCAGCCCCAACGGTTATATCGTGTTCAACACGCCCGACACGTGGTTCTGAGACATTGGAAAAGCACTTTCTCAATCCCCGCGTTTCGGCCTTGTTCGATGATTTGGATCCTACGCAAGGCGGTTCGGTGAGCTGGAAGCAATTGGCCGATCGCGTCGCCGTCTCCTGGATCAATGTGCCGGAGTGGTACGGCTTCAACTCAACACGTTTCAAGCGGAACTCTTCTTCGACGGTCGCATCACTATCAATCTATTGGACATCGACGCGGCTCGACGGTCTGACGGGCCTGTCCGCCGCCGCGGGCTCGCTGGATTTCTACGAAACATCTCTCGGCGTCGATTCCGCGATGAAGCGGCCGGTGGCGGTGAACGGACCACGACGACGCCGATGAATACCGCCGTCGATGTTATCTTGACTGCCAACGATGAGGACGTAGCCGCTCTGGTTTATTTCATCACCTCATTGCCGTCGCACGGTACGCCCAGTGACCCCATGGCAGGCGTCATCCATCACGTCCCCGCCATATGAGCTTTTGGATCATGGTCGCAGCTGGTTCGCTATATGTGCAACTCAGATTCGCGGGCAGTGAGAGTTTTCAATTTCAGGCCGCTGACACCTGTCCTGTCAAACACGGGAAATGCCAAGGTGCTCGGTAGGCACCTCCCAGCTTGTTTATCAGTTCCCTTTCAATTCGAGTCCCGGCTGGTCCACGCAGTGCCTGGGCCTTCGCGCACCGCAAGGGCTCGCTGGCGATCCCGCTTCGGCCTGGACGGGCTCGAATGTTTATGGATTTAATCTTGCAGGGCCTATCCAAATAATATGGCGACCACTCAGTACTTGACGACCTCCGCAATAAACTGTTCGACGTTGGCTGGAACGCATTTGCGACTTCGCCGCTGGTTCGGGGTTGAGGCCGCAACGGGCGATCATGCTGATGTCGAGATTTCCGGCGCGGGCTCGCCGTGGAGTCGAACTGGCAGCACGTCGGCCTTCCATCAGCGACGCGAGTTGGTCGCTGGTCGACCGTGACGTCTCGGCCGTGGCCGACGGCAATTCCACTTTCCGCGTCCGCTGGGGAATGGGACCGACAGACGGTGCAGGGACCTGGTTCGGTTGGAATCTAGACGACATCGAGATTTGGGGAATTCTTCCCGGCCCCTGCAACAGCGTCCTACCGGGCGACGTCGATCTCAACGGCGTCGTGGATGGCCGAGACGTGGCGGCATTTGCGAGGACCCTGCCGTATCCAGCGGAGGCATCGGTCACGCAATGGTGCGCGCCGGCGACGTTGCAGACGGACATCGTTGACAAGAACGACGTGACCTCCTTCGTAGGACCTTCTACTTCTGGAATAACGCCGCATCTTCAAGAATCGCAGATTTCCCCATTTTCCTCTTTGTTTGCGTTACCTTTCGGTACAATGGCGGGAAATGTGGAACAACGCGCGCTGCCATGTTTCGCCGGGATGAACGGGGCAATCTCCATATTCATGGCGAACCCAACGAAGAAAAAAATAAGTGAGGGTTGTCAAGTGGCAAATCAAACGGCCCAAGAAGTAATCACGACGATTCGTGACGGTTGCGACATTGGCAGCCTCGGCGGCCGCCGGTGAGTTCGCTGGCGAAGTCGGTAGCGTTTCGATCCCGCGAAAACAGGCGAGCGAGATCGTTCCCGCCATCGCCGAAATCACGCGAGCGGGGGCGTTCGTCACATCATCGTGCAATTCGACCAGCCGCTGACGGACGCGGACAAAGGTCCAGCTCGAAGCTTCTGGAGTCCGGCTCCTCGATCCCTTGAGCGATAATGCCTACTTCGCGGCTGTGAATCCCGAACGGCTGAACCCCGCTAAGCATCGCGCCGTCGTGGGCTTTTCGCGTCGCCGCCGTCGATGTGAGTTGGAAACTCCATCCGGCGCTGGCGATCGGCGATGTGCCCGGAATGGGCGATCATGACTCCTCAAAAAGATGAGAAGGAGGCCGACGCGACGCGGCACGCCGATGTGTTGCCAGCCGACACCATAGTGGCCGCCTACGTCAAATTCCAATCGGATACTTCGCTGGCGACGGACGGCGTCAATCTGTGTTTGCAATATGGCGCCAATGTGAAATCCAAGATCGACGCGGTGAGCACTCTTGTCGTGGAGTTGCCGTTCGGCATGGTCGCCGCTCGCGGCCGAGGACAGCGTGGAATGGATCGAACCGCCGCTGCCGCTGTTGACGCCGACCAACGACGGCAACCGGGCCTCGCACGGGGGCCAATATCGTTCAGGCTCGCGCCCTACAGCCTCAACGGTTCGGGCGTGACAGGTGCTCGTGTATCGACGGCCGGTTCTGTTCGCACGACCCACGTTGATTTCCAGGGCCGCGCGGTCGTGGGGTCAGGCGAGCCGGGCATGCGTTGGCATTGCCGACCATCCTACTCACGTGGCCGGCACCATCGGCGGCGCTGGAGTGGCCAATCCGACCTTCAAGGGCATGGCTCCCGGCGTCAACATTGTTTCCCACACCCTGAATCAGGGCGGCGGCTGTTCATTGTCCTCTGGCTTTCTCTACACCGACCCGTGCGACATGCAGACCGATTACGGCGAGGCGATCAACGGGCACAACGCGGTTCTCGCGAATAACTCGATCGGCACCAACACGGCGCCGAACGGCTTTCCTTGCAGTTGGGAAGGCGACTACGGCGTGACCGATACGGTGATCGACGCGATCGTCCGCGGCAGCGCCAGCAGCAGCGGCGCGCGATGCGCATCGTCTGGGCCAACGGGAACGAGCGTGGCTCCGGGCGCTGTGGCACGACCTATCACACGACGGCGCTCCGGCGTGCGCGAAGAACCATATTACCGTCGGCGCTCTGAACTCCAATGACGATTCGATTACGAGCTTCACCAGTTGGGGCCCCGCGGATGACGATCGCCTGAAGCCCGACGTGTCCGCGCCCGGCTGCCAGGTCGGCGGCGACAACGGCGTGACGTCCTGCTTTTCCGGAAGTGACACCGCGTATGGCGTGCTTTTGCGGCACTTCCATGGCCAGCCCGACGGTCATGCGGCTGCTCGGCGCTGCTCCTGCAGGATTATCGCGCCCAGTTCCGCGGCGGCCGGATTTCCGGCAACTCGACGCTGAAGATTCTGCTGGCCCATACGGCAGTCGATTTGGGAAATCCCGGTCCTGACTATCAATTCGGTTATGGCTCGATCCGAATCCAGACGGCCGTTGATTTCATGCGGACGGGCAACTTTTTGGAGAACACCGTCAGTCAGGGCGGCACATACAACGTTCTGGTCGTGGTCAATCCGGGTGATCCGGTGATGAAGGTGACACTGGCCTGGGACGATCCTCCCGGCACGCCGAACGTCAGCCCGGCGTTGGTGAACGACCTTGACTTGGTGGTTTTCGATCCGAACAACGTGCAGAAATTCCCGTGGACGCTCGGTGGCCTGGCCAATCCCAGCGCGCCGGCGGTGCAGACGCAGAAGAACGGCATCGACAACATCGAGCAGGTGCTGGTCAACAGCCCGATCTCCGGCGTCTATCGGGTGGAGGTCCGCGGATTTAACGTTCCTCAGGGCCCGCAGCCGTTCTCGCTGTGCGCGTCGCCGCTGTTGGTGAATTGCTCGCACGCCGGCACGGCCAGCCTGGACAAGTCAAAGTACGCGTGCAGTTCGACGGCGACCATCACGGTTATCGATTGGCGATCTCAATACCAACGATAGCGTCGTCGAGACCACCAATGTGACGATCGCCTCGACCTCCGAACCGGGCGGTGAGACGGTGACGCTCACCGGAGACCGGTCCGTCAGACGGCGGCGTTCCGCGGGACGATCAACCTTTCCATCGGTCGACAGCGTTGGCGTGCTTGCAGGTCGCCACACGGCGACACGGTGACGCTGACCTACATCGACGCCGACGACGGAGCCAGGGCCACACCAATGTGACGGTCACCGCGACGGCCACGGTGGACTGCGTGCCGCCGGTGATCTCCAACGTGCAGACCACGAATATCGGAGCCCGTAACGCGACTGTGACGTTCAACACCGACGAGTCGGCCAAGGGCACGGTGCGGTGGGGACGAGCTGCGGCTCGCTCTCCAATTCGGTGGCCGAAGCGGCGTTTGGCACGTCGCATAGCGTTGTGATCTCCGGGCTCTCGCCGAATACGATCGTATTACTTTGCGGTGGATGCGCGTCGACGTCGCGGGAATTCCGCCAGCGGACGACAACGGCGGAGCCTGCTATAACTTCCAGACACCGAACATCCCGGAGCTTTTCACCCAAATCTTCCCGGGCACGATTGATACCGCGAACGATTTGTCGAACAAGTCGATCTTGTTCTTCCCCGATGCGGGAATCAGTCATTATAAAGCCTGTACCGTTGGCATCAGTCTCGCTACCGACCGATCCGACCGGCGGCACCGCCGATCACGACCTGGACGGGGTAGTGGCGACGACGGGTATGCCCCGGTGAGCGTTTCGGGCGGCAACACCGTGAAGCTGCACGGCGTGCCCTACGGCAGCTTCTTCGTGGGAACGAACGGATACATTACGTTCAGCACCGGCGACGACGGCTTATAATGAAACGCTGGCGGCTCATTTCGGCCAGCCGCGAATCTCCGGGCTCTTTAACGACCTGGAGCCGGCAAGCGGCGGTACCGTCAGTTACAAACAACTGGCGGACCGCGTGGCCGTGACGTGGCTCAATGTTCCGCATTACCAATCGAGCGGCGTCGGCCCCCTCAATACGCTGCAAATCGAGATGTACTTCGACGGCAGAATCACGCTCAGTTACCTTGTCGTTAACGATACGGACGGTCTAGCCGGTTTGTCGCCCGGTGGCGGCTTATCGCCAGACTTCTTCGAGAGCGACCTTTCGACATTGGACGAACGGTTGCGGGCCACTTGCCGCCCAATGCCGCCAGCGCGTCGGTGACAACGCCCAGTCAATACGTTGAAGGATATTACGTTGCTGGCAAGCGATCCCAACCTCGATCCGCTGACGTACACGATCCTGTCACTGCTCAGGCACACGGCAAGCTTCGCGATCCGGGCACTGGATACAGTGTGATCTTGAGCGTTCCGTACACGCTCGTGGGCGGAGGCAATATCGTTCGGTACACGCCGAACTCCGGCTATGGCGGACCCGATAGCTTCACCTGGAAGGCCAACGACGGCGGGTTCGATTCCAACATCGCGACCGACAGCATCACGGTCGGCGGACCGCAAGCTGTCTATAGCTTCCCTCTCAACTGCCAATCCCGGCTGGACTACCATGGGACAATGGGCCTCGGCACTCCACCGGAGTCCGCTGCGGCTCCGGCGCAGTGATCCGCCCAGTGGTTTCACAGGCGCGAATGTATTACGGTTACAATCTCGCGGGAGCTGCTACCTGAATAACATGGCGACCACCGAGTATCTCACCACAACGGCCATCAATTGCACCGGCCTCAGCCAGACCAGACTCCGCTTCGAGCGATGGCTCGGCGTCGAACGCGTCGCGTACGATCATGCGACCATCGATGTCTCCAGCAACGGAACGACCTGGACCAACGTCTGGTCGCAATCCCGGTCCCACGCCCAACATTATCGAATCAGCGTGGTCGCTCCAGACCTACGACATTAGCAGCCGTCGCCGACAACAATTCGACGGTCTATCTGCGGTGGGGCATGGGAACGACCGACGGTTCGGTCACCTATTCCGGCTGGAATCATCGATGACGTATCGAGATCCTGTGGCGGTCGCACCGACGCCCTGCAACGCGGTGATCCCCGGCGACGTCAATGGCGACGGGAACGTGGACGGTAAGGACCTTCAGGACTTCACACGCGTGATCCTGAATCCGGGCGGTGCGACGCAACAGGAACTCTGTGCGTCGGACCTCTTTGTGGACGGCTTGGCCGAACAATCTCGACATTCCCGAGATGGCCGGCGCGTTGACGACCCATCCCTGAGGGAATGGAGCGTCGTGTTTTCTCTCAAATAAACAAAGGCCGCCTGGTTTTCAGGCGGCCTTTGTCATTTGGGGCTCAAAAAGAAACCGACGGTACCATCACCGTCGGCTTCGTGAGGTCTCCTCGTCTCTACTCCCGGCATAGCTTGTGAAGCGAATCTCTACTTTCTTCGACCGGCCTTTTTGACCTTGAAGTCATCGCCGTAGAAGCCGTCGTCATAAGAGCCGTCATCGTAGAACCCTTCATCGTAAAATCCGCCGTCATTGTAGCCCTGATCGTAGTACGAATCACCGCCGTAATAGCCGCTGTCGGTAAACCCCAACTGCTAAAGATAACTGAGGGGATCGCGTCAAAGCCGTAGGAGACGTCGGAGAAGCTCCCGCAGCAATCTCGATGGCACCCATCCGAGCCCATCGTCGGCACCAGCAGCTGCTGCCAGCATTACTCCGAGGGCGGCTTTCGAGAAATTCGCACGCATGATCGACTCCTCACGCTAAAACCGCGCGCACCTCGCCGGTATTGGGGCGTCGTCCGGGTCCGTTTTCCCGGACGAATCGTTGATCGCCGTGAATGATCCAGCGTCTTCAGGCAGGCGGTCTCGTGCGGCATTCGGCCGTCAACCGGCCTCTTCCGCACTCTTATCTCTGACACGGCCTCCCGTGTTACGTTAGAACCCCGTCTGAAGCGGCTTCCGGCGGAATATTCCGAGGCCAGTCCCCAATAACACGCTAGCCGGTGGTCCATTGAACCGCCTTTGGAGTGGTAGAATGGCGGGTGGAGCCAGCGGCACGAACGCATCATAAGCTCCCAACAAGGATGAGCCGGATGTTTGCTCGACGAGCGGGAAATAGGCTGAATAGCGCGGAGGAAGCCCTGGCGGCGGGCAGAATTGACGAGGCGTTCGCCCTGGCGGACTCGCCCGATGTGGCAAAACAAAACGGGGCTCAGCGGCTCATGGCAGACATTGCAGACGCCCTTTGAGGCGGGGACAAGACCTTCTCCTCTCCCGCCGATTCTCAGAAGCCGCTCGCCGATTTCGACCGGGCGGCGCGATGCGGTCAGGATGCGCGCTAAGGTTGCGGAATGGCAGCGGCGGGCGCGTGAGAGCGCTACAACACGATTTGCAACTTGATGGTGAGCAGAGCCGCTGCGTTGGCCGAAGGGCTGCCGTCGATTGGCGGCCGGGAGCCTGGCCGCCGCGAGATGCGAGGGAGCGCGCGCCGGTGGACGACAACGCCGCGCAGCGGCTTCCTAAGCGACGCGCGGCAGGGCGACCGAGCGAAAGGACGCCGTTGAAGCCGCGGAGACCGCGTTGAAGGAAGGCGACCTTGTTCGGGCCTCGCGCGAGTTGAAAGCGGCTCGAAGCCTGCATTCCAAGGCCGAAGACCTAGCGGGTTTAGAGGCCTCGCTCTGCTGGATCGCGTCATGCAACAAGTCACGGAGAGCTTCAAGGAGGGGCGATTGAATCGGGCGACGCAAGAACTCGCTCTGCTGGGAGACATCGGCCGGAGCGTCCGGATCGCATCGAAATCGCAGAAGCGTTGCGGCTGGCGAGCGACGCGGCACGGGCGCTGGACGAATATCGATACGCCTCAAGTTGTACTGCGCTCCTGGGGCGCGGCTCGGACAGCTGGGGCTAACGTCTAGGTGGATCGGCGAGGCGAAGGAACACCTGGACGATCTTGAAGAACATCGACGAGCCCCTGTTGGAAGGACCGTTGGGGCTGCTCGCCGGGCGAGATGTCACTCGGGCCGGCGGAACCGATCAACGGGTGACAGAGGAAACGGCTTCTTTGCCGACCCGTCGAGCCCGTCCGATTGACGCCGCTTTGGTGGTTAGCCCGGCCGCAGAACAGGGCCTATTGCCGCGACGATTACTTTTTCGGATCGACGGCGTCGGAAGCTTTCTGTTAATCCGCGGCGATCGTGTATCGATCGGTCGGGCGGGCGGGGGAGCGGACCTCGAGCTGCAGTCTGACCTGGCCGAGCGACAGGCGGAGATCATCCGGGCGGCGGAGGATTACTCGTTGTAGCGGCCAGCGGCGTCGAATTGGCCGCTCGCCGAGTCGATCACGCGTTATTGCAAGACGGCGATCGCCTCGCCCCTGAACAAACGGGTCCGGCTGACGTTTCGCCGTCCGGAGCCTCAAGAGCACGACGGCCGCGGCTGGATTTGGGAGAAGGCGTAGCTCGCGCGGCCGGCGATTGCCGGCGTGTGATTCTCTGGGGCGGGCCGCTGCTCCTGGGGAATGATGCCGATTGCCATATTCGCCTTCCCGTCGGGGGCCTCATCCTTATGGAACGGGCGGGGCGTAATGATGGTGAGACCCATTGGCCCGGGTCACCGACCGGTCACGATGCTCCCGCTGGGCGTGACGACGACAGTGGGCGAATTAGGAATGCGTGTGCAGAGTTTTAACGGCGGCAGTAGCGGCGGAGTGGGAGCGCGTCATCGGGTGAGGCTGGCACTTAAGCCTCACTCTGGCCTTCTTCCCAGGAGGAAGAGGGAATAAAGGCGAATCGGCGATGGCATTTCAATTCAAACAAGGTGATCGTCCCCTGGCGGGTCCATACGATCCAGCCGCGGCGTGGGCCGCGGTGGTTCGGCGAGGTGTACTATTCCATGAGCGACGGCGGCAAGGAGGTCGCTCAAGTTCCTCCGCGAGAATCCGCAGATCTGAACTTCGCGGCGTGTCGCATTGCCTCAATCTCAAGAGCCCGTATCTCGATTGCGATCCATGACGTCAAGCAAAACGACGAGGGCGACTACTTCGTCATCATGGAATATGTCAACGGACCATCGCTTCGCGATCTGTTGAACAACGAACTGAGTCTGGTTGCGCAAAAGGCGGCCTATTTCCTGCGGAGATCGGCAAGGGCCTGGCGTATCTGCACGATCGCGGAATCGTCCATCGCGACCTGAAGCCGGGCAACATCTTTTATGAAGACTGCTATCGTAAAGATCGGCGACTACGGACTCGCGAAGATTATGGCGGCCAGCCAGCACTCGGGTCAGACCGTCTCGGTCGGCACTGTGCATTGGCATGGCCCCCGAAGTCGGCAGCGGGAATTACGATCGCACGATCGACATCTACGCCCTCGGCGTCATCTCTTTATGAGATGCTCCTCGGTCGCGTCCCGTTCGGTCGGAGCAACGATGGGCGAAGTCTTAATGAAGACATTTGACCGCCCAGCCGGAGGTCGACGAATTACCCGCGCCGTTTCCGCATGTCATTCGCTAAGCGCGCTGACCGAGCGACCCCAAGCGATCGATATCAAACGGTCAACGAAATGGTCGCGGAGATTTTCTCGGTCGAGTCGCTCGATCAGTCGGTGGCTTCGTTTGACTTAGCGAGTCTCCATCTACGATTGTGGCCAAGGCCGCAAAACAGATGTACGGCGGCGGTGGAGAGGCGCATCCGCTCGAGCGCGACAACGACCGCCTTGGGCAGTGGGATGGCAGCAATGTCGGCCAGGCGCGCTGACGCGAACGCCGGCCATTCTCGAAGACCCGGCGGACCGGTTCGGCCAACGGCCTATCCGCGGTCCCGTCATGATCATGGGGCGCAGCGCGGCCGGTGGGGCGAGTTGCGGATCGGATTCGACCGCTCGGCCCTGGGGCAACAAGTCAACTGCAGGCCGTCGCCGCGCCGGGGACATAGGGGCGAGAAAGTGATCGCTGGCTCTTTGCTCCGCCGCTTGCGGTATCCTTCTGGCGTTTCAATGATCGGGGAAGCTCGACGCTTATCGCGCGCTGCACGCCGGGCTCGTCTTTCTAAATATTGCCAGCATCGTTCAGGGCGTGCTGCTCGGGTCGTGGTTGAGCTATTCGCGGCTGAAGGTGTGCGGCATTTGGGTGCCCCGGCTCATCATTGCCGGAGATCGCCACGGTGGGTCTGGCCGCGCGAGCGAAGTGGCTGACGCGTGGAGCGGTCTCATCGGCAGCAACCCTCAACATTGGATCGCGCGCTGGTCGTGTGCATGCTTGTCGGCGACTGGGCCGGACGGTTTTATGCCGGCCGCAAAGGTGTGGTTTCGCTGGGCTCGGCATTCTCAATCGGGTTATTCGCATTTGTTGCGGGATGGCATTCTCGCACTGGCGGGGCCTGAAGACCGCGGCGATTGCAGCAGCGGCCTCGCTCGTCGGTTCAAGCTGTGGGCAATTTATGGCCTCTTGCGACCGGTGCTCCCGTACCAAGGGACAAGAAGGGACCAGAATGAGGAATTGCCTCCCCTTGAGCCGATGCAGCAGGCGACTCCAGACACCGCAGCCAGTCGCTGCCGTCGAGCCGCCGGGTTTCAGAACTCCGGGCAGCCGGGGTAGCGGGTCGGTGGAATCTGCGAGGACTGCGTCGGCGCCGACGGTACAGGCACAAGAAGAAGTGGACGCCACGCGATCGCCGCAGTTCGCTGATGAGATCGTTTTCAGTTACTGACGTCGGCTATCGCACTTTGTGGCAGCGTGGTTTTCGTTCGCCACTCCACACCTCGTCAGTGTCCGGGAGGGTAGAGGGATTCTTGGCGGCGGACCACAACGAGGATATCGCGTTCTTCACCATGTGGGGAACGACCATTGGATGTTTGTTCATGTTTTTGTTCAGCAGGTCTTGGTCGGGCTTACAAAGTCGGGCTATGGAGAGGGATTCTCCGCCCGGCGATCTTTTGGTGGAATCGCGATGTCTCGCATGTTGCGGGATCGCGATGGGACTCATCAAACTTGACGATGAAGCGCCGCCATTTGTCCTCGGTGGAATCCTACTACAGCGCGGTTACAGAGCCTGTTCGCAGTGGTTTGTACCGGTGGCCGCCTTATCGTCCGCAGCGGACGGACCGGAAACATGATCAACAAAGACGGTCCGATCGATGAACACGAAGAAGCTCGCCAGCTTTCGAGTCAACGTTTTCGGAATGCCGGTTTCGTTGTTCTTGCGGTCATGGTTGCGGATCATTTCCATCGTCGCGTCGACCGGCCACGGACGCGACGTAGAAGAAGCCGGTCCACTGATCGCGGTCATTGGCAGCCTTGCCGCAACGGGATGCTTCATTGCCGCTAAGCGTCGTGGGCGCGCCGAAACGAAGCGCTTGAAAAGCTGTCGCTCCCGCTTCGCCGCGTTTTTGAAATCGACGCAAACCCGAATCTCGGCAAGCTCATTGAGCGGCATCTCTCGATGTTTGGTTATCGCCTCGCGTCAAAGGCCGATTTGCTGTGGTCCTTCGAGCGCGGCAACTGGGGCGCATCAGTTCTGGCAGCAGAAGACGTGCGACAATGGAAGGATCAAGTTCAATATCGCCGCCTACGAACTCGACACGGGGCTACGCGGCTCACCTGTTTTCTCGATATGGATGGGCGCGTTCCACGAGCCTAATGCAAAACAACTAGCGATCCTCGATGGTGAAATACAGGATCTCAAGGGGTTGCTGGCGGGTCGTGACGTTCCGTCGGCAAGTCCGACCATGCAGACAGCGTAAAGCAATTTGCCCAGCTCGGCCGCGTTGTGCTTCCTCCTCTCCTAAGACGGAGCCGGGGCGTTATGCTGCGGCAACGAATCCATTCGGAAAGGTTGCCCGTTGGAACCGACGCAAGACGCCGACAGCTTTCTCATCACCGCGATTCTGCAAGGCGCGACGAGCGGGCGTGGCATCAACTCATCGATCGCTATCAAGGGCGGCTCCTGGCCTTCTGGCGGGCGCGACTCGTGCCAGCCGGGCGAGGCCGAGGACGCAGCTGCAGGAAACGCTGCTGGGAGTTCCTGACCAGTCTCAATCGCTATGATACGTCTCGTTCATTGGAGACGCATCTTTTCGCCATCCTTCGCTACAAGATCAGCGAACTTCTGGAAAGCGACAGCGGCGGTCGAAGTTCGTCGGCGGCTTCGATATCGATGACGATCGCGCGATTCCGTCGAACCGTCTGTGACCGAAACGCCCAGCCAGGCGGCCTCGCACTGCGAACGGGCCCTCCGCCAGGCGGAGGTTCTGGCGACGATCCTGCGCGCCTGATCAGGAACCGCGACAAGGGCAAGCTTGAAGACTTGCAAGTCGTCGAGTCGTCTGCTGTTTATGTAGGCATGCGCAACAAGGGAGGCGGCGGAATTACTTGGCCGCGATGAAAAGGGCATCGTGCGGCGTCAAGTTTTCGCGCGCTGGATCACCTTCGCGAATTCGTCGACGAATTGACTGCTGAAGACCGCGGCCTGCTCGAAGGTGAATTATCCAGTGAGGCTACGATCTGCAAGGTCTGGGCGCGAGCGGCGGTTGTCCTGTCTCAAGCGAAGCACGATCGGCTCGTTCTTGCTTGGCGTGCTGGAAGAACCGTGGCAATCTTATACAGCCTTCCATCTGGAGACGGTCCGCTGCCTCATGTGCCGCGCGAATCTCGACGACCTCGCCGCCGAGAGCGCGCGACTGGGAGCCCGCAATTGGCCGAGCAGATGTTTCAATCGAGCGTGGGGTTTCTTTCAAGAGCTCAATGAGTTTCCTGGTTTTCTGTCCGGCAAATGTGAGCTTTGTGGCCTGTCCACGTTCCCATATCTGCAGGCGAGCCTCGACGCCTGGTTCTTCAGGCGGCGGGGGATTCAGGCGAAATAAGTTCTTAACGGCGGCGTACCAGGGGCTAGCGAGGCCGTTAGGGTCGGTTCTTGGTGAACTTGTCTCTGCTTTGCAGGGCCCGGTTTCCGCGGACGATGGGTAATCGCCTATAATCGCGGTGTCTCACCAGGGTTTGGGGCCCTATTCGCGGGCGTATTCGAGGGTCGAAAGATGTCGTCTCGATGGTCGCGGCAACTCCCGTCATGGCATGCTGGACTGGGGCTCATGTTCTTGGCAACCGGGCTTTGTTCCGCCGGGCCCTCGGCGAAATCAGGTAAAGACGCCAAACCAAGGCACCCGACGTCCACCTCCACTAAGACCGAGGATGATAAGAAGACCGTTCCTCAAGTCGAGGTGTACATCCCTTCGGTGGCGCGCTTGGCGGAAGAGGTTCAGCGATCGCGGACCGCGAAGCTGTTTCAGGCCATGGCCGCCATGTTGCCCGACGCCCGTGGACGAGACGGGAGAGGGCTTCGATCCACAGGCGCTCATCAAGATTCTGAAGAAGACCACGGCTTGGCCCGACACGTCCGTCTCCATCTTCACATATACGCAGGATCGCGAGGGCCGCCCGCGGTGGATGATCCGGCTCGACTCGGCCGGTCGAGAGCTTCCGCCGCCGCGTCGCGGAGATCCTCAACTACGATGGGGCGAAAAAGCTGCTTAAGGATGTCGCCCTGAAGCGTCATGATGATGGGGCTTATCAAATCGAGTTGCCGGACACGGTTCTCGCGGTTTTGCGAAAAACGGAGGGTGGGTCACTTTGTTTCGTCGAGTGTCGATCTCGATCCGCCGGAAAAGGCATTCGGCCAGAAATCTACCAGTGACGACTCGAAGGGCACAAAGACTTCGCCTCTGATTGCCTGCTGAATCTGGAGGCAGGCAGCGACGAAGAACGGGGCAATTCCATCTTTTTCGCAGATTGCCGGCATCAGCGATATCCGCTACGCCGCCTCGGTCGGCAAGGATGGACTCTGGAACGAACGATTCAATATTCGCTGGAATCCGCTCCTGGGCCTTGGACTCAAGCAGGTATTCAAGAAGGTGTCCGAATCATTTAATTGCCCGAAGGAGGCTCTTCGTCACCGCTGCGTTTCATTTCGGCCTGTCCGAGGGACTCGCGGACGCACTCAGCGGACTTCCCGGCGGCACGATCGGCTCGCGGGCCGATGGCGAGGCTGCATTTGCCGCGATGCCGGGAACGGGGTTCCTGCCCATTCCGGACCTGTTCTATCAGTTCCACGCCCAGGCTCGGAAGAAGATCATCACGGATATCAGGAAGGCACTTCGGAAGGATGCAAAAAAGGGCCGAAGATGACCGCCCTCTTGCATGGCATGAAGAAAAATCAACGAGCGGCCGGTCTTCTGGCGCGATCCCACGGCGGATCGACCGGGCGGTTTGTCCATCTCGAATTTCCGAACGGTCGTGTTTTTTGAGAAGAGAGCGCTACGACGCCGGCCAAGAAGTGGGAGGGGAGCAACTGATCGTCGCCAGACGTCTTCCTGGGCCGAAGACGTCGTACGCATCGCTGGGACGCGCTGTGCAGCAAAGAGGTCGTTGCGAACGCGAACCCCGGTTCAGACAAAGTCCACTTGGCAGGCGAGTTATCCATTGGAAAACGATCTATGCACTTCTCTCTCCTTATCTCACGCTTGCCGGCCGGGATGGCTGAGGGTGCGGGAACGCGCCGGATGCGCGACGAGTTGACCGGCGCATTAGCCGATCTCGACGATCGACATTCGCGTCCTGTACAGCGGATTGGACGCCCGGCACAAGGGCCGCTGCCGCTCGGCGCTGCTTATGTGCCCGCGGTGACGGCCGCCTCCGCTTTCGGAGACGCCGGACCCCGACTCCGAGGCGCGCGCGAGCTGGTGGCCTGCCGCAACCTCCGCGTGCTTTATCATCATTCAAAGCTGTTCAAGAAGGACTACGGTCGCTGGCCATCCACCGTCGCGGAGCTGGACGGTTACGTCGATTTCGCTGTCGCATCCCAATTTGCCTCTCCCTTCGGCCTAAAGACGGAGGTTTCCTCGGCGGGTTTGTTTCCATCTTCACGTCTGACAGAAGAAAAAGGCGGCCGAAGACGTTCGAGGCGGATGACGACGCGATCCGATGACTCCTTTTGTATGAAATCGACTGGTCCCCGGGCGATTGGAAACTCAAATTCCGGGCCGATCAGTTCGCGGGAGTATTCAACAATTTACGTCGACAAGGAAGGCGAAATCCACCGCGTCCCGAAGAAAGAGGAGAAGAAAGCGGCCGCCGCCGTGTCGGTCGAAAAGGCTGTTGGATCAATCTCAAAACGATATAACCAAAACAAATTCCAGATCTAGATAACTTAAGGAGCCATGCCATGCGTCGAAATCTAATAACCTTCATTGCTAGCTTTGTTCGCGCTTTCGCTCTTTTGCCGCCGCTCGCCAAGACATGGGCTCGGATTCAGCGACGAGCCAAAGAAGGAGAAGCACAAGGACGACGAGGACTCCGCCAAGAAGTCGGACGACGACGACGATGATGACGACGATCAGCCGGCGGATAAGGCGAAGGACAAAGATTCAGACGATGATGACGACAAGGCGCCGGCCAAGAAGAAGGAGGAGTCGAAGAAGGACGAGGACAAGAAATCCAGGACAAGGCCGAGGAAGAGAAAAGCTCAGCCCGATCAAGAAACTTCTCGAAGTGAAGCTTGATCAGAACTCATCGCCGCCCGCGCGATCAACATCCCGCTACCGGGCAAGACGCGGACCGTCCGCGACATGGTGAATCGCTTCCGAAAAATGGGGCAAGGACGATGAGATCGGGGCGGTTTTGCTCAACCTCGACGGCGTGAACCTCTCCATTCCTGATGTGGAGGAGCTTCGGTCGGCCGTATTCGATCTGAAGAAAAGCGGCAAGAAGGTCGTGGTCGTTCCTGAACTCCGGCGATCCCAATGATTTTCTGTTGGCCTGCGCGACGGATGAAATCGCGGCCTCGCCCACGGGAAGCCTGATCATTCCCCGGTCTGGGCCGCTCTCTTTCCATACATGCGGGGCAGTACCAGATGCAGGGCATCGGAGTTCGACGTCATCACCGCCGGCCGGTTCAAGTATCCCGGTTTCATGACGCAAACGCGAGCCGAACAAATACTTCCACGAGGAGTTTAACGCGATATTGGACAGTTGGTTCGGGGATTACACGTGAAGACAGGATCGCCGACGGTCGCAAGATTTCCGATGACGCCGGTCGAAACAGGCCGCTGACCTCGCGCTCATGTCGCATGCCGGAGGCCAAGGTAATCGCGGCCTGATCGACGTGAAGTCGCCTATTACGATGAGTCACCACGACCGCGGGCGCCGTGCCGACAGCAAGTACAAGAAGGCCAGCGAATTTGAGACGGATTTCTCGAAGATCACTCCTGTTCCGGGATTTGCTGACGGCGATGCAGAAAGAAAATCAAGGAGGGCCAGGAGGTCCACTATGAGGTCACCCTAGATCGCCATTCTCAATGCGCGCGCGGTCCGATCATCGACGTGAGCCTGGTTCTTCCTACGCCTCCATGCTCATAATGCGAGACGAGTTTGTGAAAACAATCGAGGAGATTCGCAAGAATAAGTCAATCTGCCGCCGTTGTTCTTCGCATCGACAGCCCGGTGGCAGCGGATACGCGTCCGACGATCTGGCGAAAACCCGCGAGCTGGACGAGGAAAGCCCGTCGTCGTCAGCATGGGTAGTCGCGGGGAGCGGCGGATACATCGTTTTGCCCGGCGCGCTTGATTTATGCGGAGCCGACAACCATCACAGGCTCGATTGGAGCGTACTTGGCATTTTTCCAAAACGCTTCGGTCCAGCCGACGGGATATCGCTGGTCGACGAAATGAAGCTGCGGCAACCGCGCGACGCTCGGCTCCGGTCATTGCGACCTCAAGTCGGAGGATCGCGAGTTGATCCAGAAATACATGCTGGACTTCTATGAACTTCCTGGATCGCGTGGCCGCAACGCGGAAGATGCCCAAGAACGAAGTTCGGAAGATCGCCGAGGGTCGTATCTACACCGGCCGCCAGGCGATAACATCGGTTTGGTCAGGATCGGCTCAGGCGGTTTGAAGTGACGCCACCGCGGCGGTCCGCGAGAGTCGGCCGAGGTTGTCATTCCGGCCCTGCTGCGTGAGAGATCGCCGGTCGAGTGTCCGGCGGCCGGCCTCCATCGGCGACAATCCCCGTGAGAGCTTTGCGGGCATGTCGACAAGCTGGTGGACAGTTGGCCGATTTTCGCAGATGGTTTTCCCGCCCTGGAATATTTCAAGTTTGACGCGCAGCTCCGCTTCTTCTCGCGACGCATTGAGCCGCTCTCGCTGGATGGCGATCTCCGGAGTTGGATGGATTGCGCGCCGTAAGCCCTTCCGGCCCGCAACGGGCGGCTCTGATTTTGTTTGGCCTGGCTCGGCGTGGAGCCGAAGTTGCTCCCGGGTGCCCTTGAAGCATCCAGCTGCGAGCCTGAGAACTTAATAAGCCCGGGGATTCTCAACGATCCTCGGGCTTTATTTTTTCTGTAGCAAGGTTTTCTCGCGCGATGGCAAGGCCTTCAAGCATTGCGACAATGCGTTTCAGCCGCCTGGGCGGTGCCGCCGTCGCCATACAGGTCGAAGTCAACCGACGAGCTGAGCCGTTTTTCCAGAAAGCTTCTGCAGGGCTGGGATTCGCCTCGTTCTATTGCCGCCCTGAATCGGCTGCGCATCGCAAATCCGCGTCAATGACGTTTCTGGCCTGAATCCGGCCAGGCCTGTCGGCGGCCGATGTGCACGACCGGGCGATCAGACGAAACAGAAGCGGCTTCAGATGATCCCAGAGCTGGAGCTGCTCTACCAATGCCGCTTCGCGGTGGGCGAGACAGCCCCAGCAATGCTCTTGCGAAAGCGACGCGCAAAGGTCTGTCCGATGTCGCGGCGGAGAATTCGCGCAGTCGAGCTCTCAAAAGGGCGTGCCCGACATCTGCAGTTCAGGCCCAATGAGCAGCATATTCAGGTCCGACGCGTCGATGGCCGAGAGGAGCATGTCGATCTGATGAATCGGCGCGTGTGGTTGGCCATTGTCTCGGGGTGAAAAACGACGATGATCGTCGGCGTCCGAGAGTGCCCAGACCCACGCGTGATGAATCTCAGCGGCGGCCGTGGTTGGAAAACCTCGCAGACCATCCGCTGCCAGGGCCCCGACGACGGCCTGCCGCCTCTTCGCCCATCGCCTCGATCCGCCGTGGGCGTGTTCCGGCAAGGCGGCGAAATGCACGTGCGACATCTTGGTGATCGCGTGACGGCATTGCTCGTCGTACGCCCCGAGCGTCGTCACGTCATGCGGCGGTGATGTGCGATCGGAGTTTTGTGGATGATCCGCCGCCAGGACGCCGCGAGCATCTCCGTATGATCGCCGAGGACGGAAAACCAGGTCTGGTGAATGTTTCGCGAGCGCTTTGAGAATTCGATGACCGCCTGACCGGGCCGTGCAAGTGAACGTCCTCGGGTCGATCTCCATCCGTGAAATGTTCGACCGGACTATTCCAGGCCCCTTAACCGCGGAATGGATCGACCGTCGTCCCAACCGGGCCGAATGGTGATTTCCGCCGACGAGCACAGATCGTCTGCCAAGGTGATTGACTTGTGAAAGCGTGTGTTGAAGAGGGGCTGGTAAATACCTCGCGTCCGCCCGGCTCGTCGTGATGATGGCGATTTTGTGAAGCCAGGAGGGGTTCGATTTCGACAGAGGTTCCGCGGTCGAGGAACGAGCGGGTGATGATTGAAAAGGCGAAGTGACGGCTGTCAGCTGATGGTCCCGCAGCTACGCGACCCGCACGCGTGCCGTGCGGCGTTGTGGGTTGTTCGCCGACCTCGAGCCGCTTGAGCGTGCTCGCAGTGGGCGTCTGCCTGAGGCGAGCCGGGATATTTTTCGATCACTCGCCTGGCGAGCCGCTACATGGCCTCTATATCGACCGTGGCGGGCGAAGTCCATGATTTCCGCTTCGAGTTGCTGGCGAAGCTCACATCTCCGCGTTGTTCTCCAGGGGTGGGATTGCAGGACAGTGAATCCGCGCCCAGGACAGCCCGGGAAACGCTCGACGAAAGTCCTTGCCGCCGCGAGCGCTTCCTCCCAGCGTCGCCGGCTGACAAATCGCTGAACCCTCCGCAGACATCCTTCGCCGCTGGTCCTCCTGAAATATACGATGCATCGCGCTGATCCGGAGCATTAAGTTTCTGGCGTCTACCGAGTCCGATGCGGCGCTGCTGAAGCTGCTGCTAACTGGCGCGCTCGCTGCCAGGCGGAGTCGCTGATTGGTGTCCTCGACCTGCTTGGTGACCGAGCCGAACGTCCTCTGTCTCGTGTGTTCATCCGCGCGAGGATTCGCTGTTCGAAGACCCTGCTCGGCTTGCGGGTCATTGGGAAATTTGGTTCGCAGCGAATCCGCCAATCTGCCGGCAGTGCGCGTAATCGCCGCTTTCAATGCGCCGCGATGCTCTTTGGTGTCTGAGAAGCTTCGCTCGGCGGTCTGATGACGCTTCCTGCCGTTCAGACTCGGTGAGCAGCGAATTGTCCCGGATGTCCCCAAGAAGTCGCACGACCTCCGCTCATGGGGCGCGGATGATTTTCCACGCTCTCGCGCAGGCGAGTGGTGTCGATTCACGCGGTCTCATCGCCCCGGTCGGTTGAATCTGGTGCGATGGCAGCGGCGTAGCGGCGGCCCTGGTGGGGAAGCTGTGCCGATTTCGTATTGGCAAACGCTCTACCCGGATCAAGGCCAGAATGAAGCGATCTCCAGTCCGCGGAGAATCAGCGAGAGTCCGACGAGCAGCTCCCGCGCAGGCCACGCCAGATCTGCAACATACAATGCAAGCGATGCCCAGCTGTTCCAACGCGGCTGATGAGGATGGAACCGGAAACCGCCGATCGCTCTGAACATTCCGGCGACCATCAAGAGCACCAGCGTCGCAATGCCCATTCCGCTGAGCAGCGGATAAATCGGACAGACGCCGGGACCGCTTTTACTGGATGGCTCTGATGAATCGGTCATGGCAGGTCTGGTAATTCGGCCGGCAGCGGCGGAAGCCGTGCGGTGCTCTCAAGCTTCGACCACATCCAATGTTATCCGTCGCGGCCCGCGAATCAAGCCGCACTCAAGCAAACGGTGCGGCATCTAAGACCTATCCATTAGCATGGCCTGCGTGAGTCCGCAGAAAGAGATCACTCCTCCGCCCGCTGTCGAGGCCGGTCGATCAATCGATAACACTCCCCGGCAGCAAGAGCCTCACACGAACCGTGCTGCTTTGTCGCGGCGCTTGGCACATGGCCGCTCGGAGTTGGAAGGCGTCTTATTGGCGGACGAACACATTTGATGGCCGACGGTTTGGCTGCTCTAGGAGTGCCAGTTCTGGTTAATCGCAAGACGCCAGTGCGCGACGGCTGTTGGATGCGGCAGCGGACACTGGCCCAGTAGCGAAGCGGCGTTGGAATGCGGGCAATGCCGGAACCGTAGATGCTTCCTGACGGCCGCTTCGCAGCAGGGCTCGGAGATTACATCCTCGATGGCAGCTCGCGCATGCGTACAGCGGCCGATTGGGCGCGCTGGTGAGCCGCGCTTCGGACTTGAGCGCTCAAATCGGTTACGCCGAGCGGGAAGGCTATTGCCCCGTCAACGTGCATGCCCAGGGCTGCGCGGAGGGACGGTCCTCTTCGATCGTCCCGAATCGAGTCAGTTTCTTTGTCAGCGTTGTTGATGGCGGGCGCCGCTCGCGGCCGACGATGTCATGATCGCCGTGCAGGGTCCTCGCCAAGCGACCGCTTGCGTGCGAATGACGCTGGGGTGTCATGGACAGCGCTCGGCGGTGTCGGTCGTTGAGGATCAAATGCGTCGATTCATCGTCCCGGGCGCCGCAGATGTGCGCGGCGGCGCGATACGGATAGAACCGACGAGCAATACGTAACTGAACGGGCACAAT
>ERZ1370068.10490-contig-9185_pt1 | contig 26599 bp, 41 predicted proteins | sample MGYA00561227_ERZ1370068 | MGnify/ENA primary metagenome ERZ1370068 (study PRJEB38410, sample SAMEA6850437) | metagenome | study: Metagenomic assessment of the ecological functions of the soil: analysis of the soil microbiota associated with the...
ATCAGTCCGTTGCTCCCGGCAACGACGCCACCGCCCTGCGCCGCGATATTGCCCGCAACGGTGCTGCGCGTGAGCGTCAGGACTCCACCGTAGGTGTAGACCCCGCCGCCGTCACCAGCACTGTTGTCGGCAATCGTGCATTCGTCGATCACGAGCGTGCCGTTGCTGGTGAAGCCACCCGCCTGGTTCCCGACGATGGTGCTGCGGAACACGGTTACGGTCAGTGCTGCGAAGCCAATGCGATTCACCGTGATGCCGCCGGCAAAAAGGCTCCCGCGATTGTTCGAGATCGTGCTGTCGGTCACGAGACACGTCGTCGGCGTCGCATAGGAGCGGACGGCGACGCCCCCGATCCCGGTACCCACGAGACCGTTCTCCGTCACCACCACGCGCGTCACGGTGAGCGACCCATTGCGGGTTGCGAGCCCGCCCTGGCCATGCCGGATCGTGACGTCACGGATCTCCAGACTGGTGTCCAGGAGCTCCAGCACCTGATCGAAGCCGTTGCCGTCGAGGATCGTCGTCGCGCGCCGGCGCCCGCGATCGTGAGGGCATCGGTCACGTCGAGATCGCCCTCCGCTGCCCTCGTTCTCGAAGTCCCCCGCGATCGTGAGCGTGTACGTGCCGTGCCGGAAGGCTGATCACATCCGCGCCTGCCGTGGCGTTGGCCGTCTCGCACCGCCGCACGCAGCGTGCAGGTGGCACTCGCCGTGGCGCAAATGCCGTCGAAGGGATCGACATCGACGGCATCGACCGTGCTGTCCACGACGTAGGTCGCGGTTCGGACCGAGGTCGCCGACAACGCCAAGATCATCATCGACAACGGGAAGACAGGAAGCGAACGGAAGGCGCGACGGACTCTCATTGGCGACACCTCGAACGCATGTTGGGGATGGCGAACGCTAGTGCGAATCCGGGCGACGTCGCAAACTGAGAAATGCGGACGTGCACGGTGATCCCGCACGGCGCGCTCACGCTGACACTCCGATGCCGACCGGGGCCACCAGCCCCATGCGTGTCACGTCGTACCGCCCCCGTGCCGATGCCGGGCGGCGGCGGGCTGGCGATCTCGATGGCCCACGTACCGTCGGGGGCGAGCACCAGCACCGTGGTCGTAGCCCTCGCGGGGCTTCGTCGTGGTCGCCGAAGGCGACGCAGGTGATGCCGCGCTCAACGCGGCGCAAACACGATGGGCAGCCGCTCGACGCCGACGGTCTGCCCGAGCCTGTCGATGAACGCAGCGCGGGCGCGCCACGAGCACGCGCGCGAGCGCCAGCGCTTGCTGATCGCGGAGCGTCAGGAGGCGCCCCCAATCGAGCTCGCGGTCGGTCCCTTCGGCGAGCGTGACTAGGTCGGCGGCGTCCATCGTCGCGAGCGCATTCCGCAGCTCACCGTCGAGTGGCACGCCGCCGTCGCTCGCCTCCCACCATTCAGCGCAGCGTACCGGGCGGCAGATATGAGCGCCTGGAAGGAACACGATGTGCTCCAGGTCGGGACGGAAGACGCGCCCCGTCCCTTCGTCCCACACCCCGGCCGTCGCCCGCATGAGCGCGCTCCGCACCATCGTTGCTGCATCACGAGCACCTGCGCGCCGCGCGGGATCACGAACGACGAGGTCACGCACGAGCGCAGCCGCGTCACCGGGGACCGCGTGAGCGTGAGGCCCTCGTACGCGACGCGTTCGGGATCCTCGGCCGTCCCGATCCCCGGAGTGACCGCCGGTCGGCGGCTGCAACACTTCGGCGAGCGCATCTGCAGACGCGCCGTAGCACCGCACCGTACGAGGAGATCGCTTGGAACTGCGTCACCACCAGCGAGAGTTGATAGATGGGATGAAGCGGCTGGGCCACCACATCGCGGTGGCATAGTGCCCCACACACCTGCTGCGGCAAACGGGCAGTGCAGAACCAACGTCCGACTCCCTGAACGCTCATGTCGACTCGCCCGCGCGAAAAGGCCGCCGCTCGTGATGGCTATCAACCGAGGCAGCGAGGCGACTCGGCGCCTCAATGTGGCTGTCCATGCGAGTGGTTTCCCCGTGACACGATCCGCTCGTCTGACAGTCGGTGCGTTGGCCGCCCTCTACCTGCTCTGGCTGGTCACGTGGCTCGTGCTCGGCGATGCGTCGTACGGTCCGAGCACGTATCACAGGACCAGGTCACCGCGGCTGCCGCCACCGGAATCATCGCGTTCACCGCCGCCCGACGTAGACGAATCTCCTACCGGGGTTTCTCGTCATGCAGGGCGTTGCGTTCCTGCTGCTGGCGGGGTCCTGGGTCACGTACCAGGCTTCGAGCGGCTTCTGTAGATGTGGCAATTTCGCAGCAGGGTGCCGGTAACGGGATCTCCGAGATCCTCCGACTGGATCTACGGCTCGTGTGTCTGTCCTCATGTGCGCCTGGGGCTATCTCGCGCTGGAGCGATGGGGCAGCGGTCAGCTGTCGTCGCTCACAACACTCGTGTTCGCGGCACTGATGGCCGGTCTGGGCGCGATCTTCGCGGGCTTCTATCACCAGCAGTACGGTCCGGGTTGCTCACCACGACGTCCGGACGGCTCGATGCCGTGCACCGCCGCGCTCGAGTTCGCGGTTCTCGCGGCCGGGCTGCTCTGCATGCTGCTCGAGGCCGCCAGCCGTCGTCTGGATGCTCAGTCTGGGACCGTCGTCCTGATGGCGGGCGACATGGCGTACAGCGTCGCCGCCGTGCCCGGACGGCACCGACGCTGTCGTGGATGCTTGGGGGCAATTCCTCGCGCTGTCGGCCGTGGCTGCAATGCGAGCGAGCCAGCATGCGCCGTCAGATGCGCGCGGCGGCCGAGGGCCCCAGAGGCGACCGGACGCTCGAGCCTCCGGAATCTGATCCTGGTGTCGCTCGGGGCGGTTCTGCTGTCCCCGCTGGTCTGGTTCCTGCCTATCGATCATGGTGTGGAAGTCGTTCGTCTCCGTCCTGTTCATCGTCGCGCTCGTCATACTCATGGTCTGGATTACCGATCGTTTCGACGAGACCGTCTCCTACCTGCGCGTGTACGTGCGACGTGTCCACGAGTCTCATCTGGTGTCCAGGGATTGGCGCGGTGCCCGACCCACGAATCGCGACGGCTTTGCGATCGACCGGCCTCGACGCCTTTCTGGACGAGTTCCGTGATTCGGCTGCGCGACTGACGGCGGGACGTGCTGTTCCTCGGGCCGGAACGGCTCTACGAACCCCCCGTGGACCGCGCCGAGCACACGCAAGCCGTCCTGCTTCATCGTGATGCCATTCGGCCAGGAGTGGTCGGCCGACGTGCACAGGATTCTGGCCACAGCGTGCGAAGAGGCGGGTGTTCGCCCCGTGCGCGGAGATGACCTGTTCACTCCCACCGACATCCTCGAGGACATCTGGCAGAGTCATCAACGCAGCCGACTTCCGTCGTCGCCGACATCACCGGGCGGAATCTGAATGGTGTTGTACGAACTGGGATCGCACACGCGCTCGCGAAGCCCGTGCTTATTCTGTCGAAGGAAGCTGCCGACATTCCGATCGACCTGGCCACGCGTCGCGTGATTCTGTACGGGCACGGGGCAGAAGCGTGGCGCGAAGGGCTCGCGCGCACGATTCGGGCGGCAATTGCAAACGTCGTCGAAGACTACGCCCTCGGCGACCGGAGACGGTAATCACCACGCGGGCGGCAGAGCGGGTCGTCAGCCCACCCTCCTCCAGCGTTGCGGACCGTACCGACCGACGGCTCGAACCACTGCTTTCGCACCGCGCGATATGCCTCGTCCGCGAAGAACCGGTCGCGGCTTCCGCGATCCGGGAACACGAGCGTGAACACGCGGTTGATGCGCGGGCTCGGCCCGAGCAGCACCGCGTGCGACGACGAAGTCGCAGCCGAACGCGCCGCCGTGGCGCGCCAGGATCGGCGCCATCGCCTCGCGGTACCGGGCGTAGCCGGCATCGTCCGTCACCTCGAGGCCGAACAGGGTCACCTGACGGCGGGCGTCAGCGGCCATGGGCGTATCCGCCGTCGACGGGGAGCGTCGTGCCGGTCACGAATCCCGCGGTCGCCAGGAAGAGCGCCGCCTCGGACGTGTCGTAGACCTCGCCGACCCGTCCGAGCGGATGGATTGCCGCCATCGAATCGGGATTCTCGACGAGCGGCGTCCGGATGATTCCGGGCGCAAGCGTGTTCACGCGAATGTTGTGCCGGGCGAGCTCCGCGGCGAGGGACACCGTGAGCGCGTGGACGCCGCCCTTGCTCGCCATCGCCGCCGACGACCGGCACGCCGGTCATTGCCTGGTCCACGAGCACGGCGCCGACGTTGATGATCGAGCCGCCCCCGCCCGCGATCATGAGCGGGACGATCGCCTGCGTGACGAGGTACGTGCCCTTCACGTTCGTCTCGAAGAAGCGCTCCAGGTCGGCCGCCGTGCTCTCGAGGAACGGCTTCACGGCGAAGATGCCGGCGTTGTTCACCAGCACGTCGACGCCCCCGAGGCTGCTCGTGCGCCGCGGCGGCCAGCGCGCGCCCGGTGGCGGGATCGCCGATCGTCGCCCGGCACCGCGACGACACGCTCCGGGTCGAGGCCGCGGCGCGCGCTCTCGAGCTTCTCCGTGTTCCGCCCGTTGATCACGAGGCGAGCCCCGCGGGCCAGAAACGCGCGGGCCATGTCGAGCCCGATGCCGCTGCCGGCGCCGGTGATGATCACGCGATCGATGCGATTCGTCATGTGATGCCTCCTTTCGACGTCCAGCGGTACAGCCGATCGATCAGAACAAGAAAATCGTATGTGGCCATGGACTCGATAACCGATGGTTCTGTATCTTCGGTCCGCATGACGTACGATCAGCTCGTCGCCTTCACGACGCGTCGCGGCGGAGGGCACCTTCACGAGCGCCTCGGCAACGCTCCACAAGTCGCAACCGGCGGTGAGCAAGCTCATCCGCAACCTCGAGGGTGAGCTCGGCGTCGTGCTGTTCGACCGCACGCGATACCGCGCAACGCTGACCGACGCCGGGCGCGTCTTCTACGAGCGCGCGCGGCCGCCGTCATCGAGAGCACGCACGCGCTCCGCGGCTTCGGGCTCGCGCTCGGCGGCAAGGTCGAGCCGATCGTCCGGCTGGCAGTCGAGGCCGTCACCCCGCTCGACCCGATCGTGAGGATCGCTCCGCGACGTCGAGGCGCGTTTCCCGTCCGTCCGGTTCGAGCTCCACACCGAGCGGCTCGCCGGCGCGGCGGAGGCGCTGCACGAGCGGCGCGCGGACGTCGTCGTCGCGACCACCCTCGGCATCGAGCGCGGCGAAGGTCGACGCGACGCCGTTCGGCCGCGTCGCGCATCGTGGCGGTCGCGCGCGCTGACCATCCCGTCGCGAAGCGACGCCCGCCGATCCCGCCCGCGCTCCTCCGCACGCACGCGCAGATCGTGCTGCGCGACAGCGCGCACGGTGCGGCGCCTTCGCTGAACGTCCTCGAGGGCGGCGGCCTGCGCTGGACGGTGACCGACGTCGGCGCCAAGAAGGACCTGATCGTCGCCGGCATGGGATGGGGCGGCCTACCCGGAGCACGTGGTCGCGGCCGAGCTCGCGGACGGCACGCTGCGCGCGCTCGCCGTCCCCGGCTTCACGGAGGCGATGGACCTCTTCACGATGCGCCGTCGCGACCGCGCGCACGGTGTCGTAGCCACGGCCCTGGGGAAGCGCTCGGCCGCGCCGGCACGCAGTCGGTGCCGGCGCGTACGCCGCCCGCGCGGGCGAAGATCAGCCGGACGCTGACGGCCCGTCCATCTTACGCCGCTCTTGGCGAACGTGCGCGTCGTGCCCGAGCTGAAGCGCATCGGGGTCACGGCCTACCGCGAGCTGGTCGTCGCTCCGTACCGAATCTCTTCAGGGTCGACGGTCCGGTGGTTGGAATCGTCGGCGTTCTCGACGGTCGAAGGGACATCGCCGAGGTGCTCGCGATGCGAGGATGGGAAGGGATGATCGGCGTGGACGACTACCTACTGGCGATGCCGCCGCCAACTGCGGCTGCCATGACTGTTGTGACCGGCTCGCTTGAGGGACACGATGACGGCGACGAGCACGGCGCGAGCTTCCTTCCGAAGGCGCGTGAACGTGACGGTTTCTCTTGCGCCCCGCCGTCGGGTGGAAGCGGCAGACCAAACGGTGGGACGGAAGTGATTGACCCGGCAATTCGCGAGATCTAGACGAGGCGACGTCATGCGAATTGCCAACGTCAGGTCGAACCAACGCGGGCCACACCAACGTTGCAGGGCACGCGCTGATCCCCCATGGCGTGGCGCCCGGTGCTTGCGTTCGTCGCGATCTTGCCCGCCGCCGCGTCGTTCTACTTCTTCGTGTTCTGGACGTGGTTCGAGACGTGGAGACGCCACCGCGCACTGACCCTCCTCATGTTCGGGAGCGTTCGTGGTATTCGGCGTGCGCTGATCGTGACGCTCCGAAACGAAGTCTTCGCTTCGCAGCTCGCTGTGCCGACATGGCTCCCGCGCCGTCGGATGGGTAGTGCTCGTCGTGGTGTCCGCGTTCGGCACCGTCGCGGATGAGGCAAATCGGCATTCTCGGGTGAGGTCCTTCACGCTGTTCTTCGATCCGCACGGACGCCTCGATCTCGTGACCACCGGCGCGTACGGTGTGGTGCGCCATCCGATCTACGCCTCTGCGAGCTGGTTTCAACTCGGAGCGTTCCTGGTCACGGGCTACCCCGCCGTGCTCGTAGCATGGGCGGTGTTCACGCTCGGCGCGCTCTGGTTTACGCGCCGCGAGGAAGAACGCCTCGACGGCGCTGCTCGATCGTCCCGGTGAGTACGCGCAGTATCGCGCGAGAGTGGGGCGCTTGTTTCCCCGCGTGTTTTCCCGGCCGCCCGAGCTGATTAGCGTTTCCTCCCGACGCGCAAATGCGATTGGAGGAGCGGAGGAGAGCAGATGGCACACGCTGGTTCCTGCTTGTGTGGTCGCGTCCGATTTCGCGTGGATGAGCCGCTGCGCCCATTCGGCAACCGTCACTGCTCCATGTGTCGGAAGGCCACCGGCGCTGCGTTCTGACCGCTGGACCCGCACGTGCGTCCTCGTTCCTTTGGCTCTCCGGAGAGGACTTCGTCACCTGGTACGAGTCCTCACCGGGTTGCGGACGGGGATTTTGCTCCTCCTGCGGGTCCACGATCGCCATGCGGGACCGTGCGTTTCCCGACTCCATCGCGTTTTCCATTGCGGCGCTCGATACGGATCCGGGTGCGCGTCCGGTCGCAAACCAGTCTCGTTGCCTTCAAGGCACCGTGGTTCCACATCGCCGACGCGATTCCGAGCTACGATGAAGCGCCTCCTCCTGGCGCCGAGCTCGATTGGTTCTGCCGCATAGGCTCGAGTGCGGTCAGCGCCCCACCAGGCGAAGGAGCAGGACCCCCACCTGGTCCGAACGATTTCTAATGACCACAGCCCGATCGCTGTGGCCAACGGCAGGCAGTCCAAGGCCATGTCCGATAAGCGGGAATTCCGGTCGACACTCGCCGGAGCGAAACCCAGCTAAAGATGATCTTCAACTCCCCGAATAGGTATGGCGTCACTTTTGGTGGCCTGGTCGTGCCATTCAAGTTCCAATTGACCGGCAAGCAAGAATTCAAAGCGTCGGCATCGGCAGCCCCGTACATGGGATATCGATTGGGCTACGGAGGTTTTCGGGGTCGAGCTTGCTCCGGTTGTATCTGCCGGCATCGGCGTCGTATCGGCCACGAAAACGAAGCGAAAAGACGTCAACGACGGATGGGCAAGAAGGAACCACGACAAAACCGAAGACTCAACGACCGAGTTGGCATCATTTTCGTATGGATTCGGAATCATCGGAACGCTCAAGAGAAGTTTCCATTTCGGCGGGATGCTTGGATTTGATCATACGGGAAGTGGCAAAGGGTACAAATGCAACGACAAACCCTGGTTCGCGCTGGAGTTGGGAGCTTCGTTCAACTAGCGACATAGCGGAAGAGAACGTCCTCGGGTCGGCCGCGTAAGGCGACCGTCCCGAGGACCGCCCCGACCGTTCGGTGCCGAGGGACGCAACGAAGAAGCGGTGAACGGCCCCGCGTGCGCACTGGTCGTGGATCTTCCGAGGCCCGGGCGCGATCGGCCCTGCATCCAGCTCGCGGAGCGGGCCTCGCAGACGAACTCGGCCTGGCAGGTCGCGGAGCAGCGCCGTCGCCGCTCGTCGTGTTGCCGTCGTCACACGTCGGACCGTCGGGCTGCGACGCATCGATCGGACAGCTCGCGCTCGACCCCGTGCAGGTCCGGCGGCGTCGCAGTCACCAGCCGTTGCCGGTCGCGCACGAATCGCCGAGGCCCGCGCACGGCTTCGCCGTTCTTGCCGCCGGTCTGAAGCTCGTCGTGCCGACGAGGTTGTTCTTGCTGGTGACGATCGCATCGATCATCGCGTGGACGGTCACGAAGTAGCAGCGTCACCAGCAGGTTTGCCGCCACCAATCTTGCTGTGTTCCAGATCCCCACGAAGTCTCAAAATCTAAGCAGGTATGCTGCGGCCAACCGGCGCTTGGCCCCGCGGTGGAATGCAAGGCGTGATAGCGAGCCCCGCAGCCGATGATTTTCGCCAAGGAGGAGCCTCACGATGACCATCACCATTACCGCCTTTGAGCGGTCACCCGATGGCGGCAGGGGACTGGCGCGTGATACGCGCGTTCGCTGGGCGCTTGAAGAAGTGGGCCAACCCTACGAGGTTCGCCTTGTTTCGTTCCGTGCGATGAAGGAACCCGCGCATCTGGCGCTTCATCCTTTCGGCCAGATTCCGACCTATGAGGAAGGCGATCTCGCCCTGTTCGAGACAGGGGCGATCGTGTTCCATATCGCCGAGCGCCATGCGGGCCTGCTGCCGGAAGATGCCAATGCCCGGGCGCGCGCGATCACATGGATGTTTGCCGCGCTCAACACGGTGGAGCCGACGATCCTTGAACTCGCAACCGCCAGGCTTCTGGAGGGCGATAAGCCCTGGAGTAAGGAGCGCCTGCCTCTGGTCGAGGATCGCGTCCGCGACCGGTTGAAGCAACTTTCCGCTCGCCTTGGCAGTGCCGACTGGCTCGATGGTGCGTTCAGCGCGGGCGACCTGATGATGGTGTCGGTGCTGCTCAGGGTGAAATCATCGGGCATTCTGGACGAATATCCGAACCTGGCCGCCTATGTCGCCCGCGGCGAAGCGCGGCCCGCCTACAAGCGGGCTTTCGCCGCTCAATTGGCGGTTTACACCGGCAAGGCGCCGACCGGCTGATTGAGGTCCTTCCTGGGCTCGACGTCGTCCTCCGAGGCCGTGCTCATCGCCACCGACATGGCCGACGCCGCATTGCCTACTTCTACGAATCTGCGCCCGGCTACCGCACCCGCTCGAGCGTGAAGACCGGAATCGTCCGCGTCGTGTTTCTTCTTGTACTCGTTGAACTGAGGCATGAGGCGCGCCTGGGCGTCGAACAATCTGTCGCGCTCGGCCCCTCGCACCTCGACGGCTCTGGCCGTGAATCGCTCGGCCCCGACCTCGACGGTCACCTCGGGGTGCGCGATCAGGTTGTGGTACCAGGCCGGGTTCGTTGGCGCGCCTGCCTTCGAGGCGATGATCACGAAGCGGTCGCCGCTCCATGCTGTACACGAGAGGCGTCGTGTGGACCTTCCCGCTCTTGGCGCCTGTGTGGGTGACGATCGACCATCGGCGCGCTGGCGAATGCACCGCCGACCTTGCCTCCGTTGCCGCGAAATTCCTCGATCACCTTCTGATTGAACTCCGTCATCGCGTCGGCCATGGCTCTCTCCTCGGCCGCACGTCTACGGCATCCCATGCGATGAAGCCATGGCGCCGCACCCGTCGCATGTGCGGTCGGATGGGCGGGACGCAAACATCGCCACGGTTTGCGGCGGGGCGCGAGCAGATTTCCTGACACGGTACTGATATTCGCGCGGAGGATGCGCAATTGCCGCCGAGATCGGCGGCGCCGGCGAGCACCTGCACGCCGTCGGTGACGGTTACGGAGCCGTTGCCGTCGGCGTCGCCGCAGACGAACGGCGTCGGGTGGGCGTCAGCGCGGGCGCTCCATGCGAGGAGCACTGCGAGACAGAGAATGGTGTGACGCGAACTTTCCCGTAGCGAATGTGATTGGGTCATGTGGATCGCGCTACCACACGACGCGCGGTCGCCTCTCACCAAGAGGCGACCGGCGGTCGATTGTATTCCGGTTCAGACCAACGCGACGCCGGCTCGACGTGATGTTCACGATCTGCGTTCTGACGACCTTGACTCCAACGAATCGCGGTGTGTACCGAAGCTACGTCGCGCGTCACGCGATCTACGGAGGGAACATGAGGTCACGCGCTTCTGGATTGCCCTCGGTGGATTGCTGCTCTCCTTCCCCATGCCCGTCGGCGCCCAGTGCACGACGACGAAGGACGCGAGCGCCGTGCTGAAGAGCGCGAAGCTGGTGGCGAGCTGCAACTATAGCGGATCCGCCGCGGACCGGACGTCACATGCAAGACGAGCCCGCCGCCGGCGTGTGCCCAAACGCTCGTTGGCGACGCGATGGCGCTCGCCTGGGGCTCGAACACCAATCCGGCAGTCGTGGCGGTGGTCGACCCTCGCGGCCTCCGCGATCAGCTCAAGCGCCAGAAGACGATCAGCACCGGCGTCGTCAACTTCATCGGCAACGAAGCTGCGCTACCTCGTGCAGCAGGGCTGTCCGAGGCCGACGCCGAAGCCAAGGCGCGATCCTCCATCGACAAGACTCCCAAGGCGTGCGTCGTGCGGGTGCTCGAGGACCCGAGCGGCATCGTCGCGCCTGGACGTCGGTCCGCAGATGGACGCCGCGGTTCCGGCCGTCGGCAACCCCGTCGACGGTTCGACGCTCGCGACGGCCCTCGTCACGTTGCTCGAGACCTGGGTCGACCGGGTCGGTCCGCATCCCGCTCCCCTGCGGCCGAACATCGTCTTCATCCTGACCGACGACCAGCGCTTCGACACGATCGGGCTCACGCATTCGGATCGACGGCGTGACGCCGGTCATGCCGACGGTGCAGCACGAGATCCTCGACAAGGGCGTGAGCTTCTCAACAGCTACGCGACCACCGACCTTCTGCGCGCGCCGAGCCGGTCGAGCCTGCGTGGCCGGGAAATACGCGCACACGACGGCGTTCACGACAACGGCGGCCCAGACGGCGGCTTCGGGGTCTTTGACGACTCCTCGACCTTGCCGGTCTGGCTGCAGGCGGCCGGCTACCACACCGGATCTACGGCAAGTACTCTGAACGGCTACCAGTCGCCGTACATCGCGCCGCGGGGCTGGGACGAGGGCACGTTCTCAAGAACGTCGCGCGTATTTCAACTCACGCTGGTCGAGAACGGCACCGAGGTACTCCGGCAGCGCCGACACCGACTATTCGACCGACGTCCTGCGCGACAAGGCGGTGCAGTTCATCCAGAGCGCATCGACGCAACAGCCGTTCTTTGTACTCGCCCCGAAAGCGCCATGGGCCCGCCACGCCGGCGCCGCGGCATGCAGGCAGCTTCTCGGCATCTCGCCGTGGCGGCCGCCGAACTACAACGAGCCCGACGTCACGGACAAACCGGCCTGGCTGCAAGGCATCGCGCCGTGGACCGCGAACCGGATGGCCACGCACGACACTTTCAACCAGATGCAGCTCGAGTGCTCCAGGCAGTCGACGAGGCCGTCGCCGCGATCCTGCAGGCCTTGATCGACACCGGACAGGACAGAGAACGCGATGAGTCGGTCGCCTCGGACGCCAGGTACCGTGGGGCTCGCACCGCTGGGAGCCGAAGCAGTGCCCGGTACGAGTGCAGTGCGCGTCCCGCTGGCGATCCGTTACGCGCCGCTCGCGCGCTGCCGCGCGCCGAAATCGGAGTTCGGTCTCAACATCGACCACGCGGAAACTCTGTCAGAGATCGCGGGCGCCACGGCCGATCCCGGCGTCGAAGGCAGGCATGAGTGCACCTGCTCGACGGCACGACGTCGAGCTGGCGCGCGGATTCTAGAGAGCACTGGAACGGCACGATCACGACCCATGCCGAGGTGCGCGGGTCCCGTGGAAGTACAATGAGTACACGACGAACGAGCGCGAGCTGTACGACGAGTCGACCGACGCGCTGAGCTCAACAACGGGTGAATATCCTGCCAACGCAGCGCGCCGCGGCGGTGCTGGCGCAACGTCTGCGCGAGCTCCGGCCGGGCTGGCCGAACCCGTGGGAGGTGCGCCTGCGGTTCCGATCGACGTCCGTCAAGAACCTCGTCCGCGCTGCTCGGCGCCGGTCTCAGCCTGGCGATAGCTCGCGCTCGGCGCTCCAACCCGACGCCGGTGCCCAGCCGCGGGTTCCCGGCATGGTGGCATTCCGCGAGCGGGCACACGCGCATCGGCTCGGGCGGCGGTCCGCCGTCCGAATCGCCGCCGTTGTGGCGTCGACGTCGCTTGCTTCTCCTCGACGTCCATCCCGGGACCGTCGGAGTTCCGGGCGGTTCGCGGAGGCGACCGCTCAGACCCAGTCGGAGCAGGCCGGCAGCTCCGGGGTGTCTGACCCGACGACGCATAGCTGGGGCTCGTCGACGGCGCCAACTGGCATCATCCCTCGGCCCATCGTCGCCGGCGGCCGGCGCGGACGATCCGGTGACGCAGGGTGTCGTGGAACGATGCGGTGGCATATTGCACCTGGCGCGGAAACGCCTGCACCGAGATCGAGTGGGCGCATGCGGCACGCAACGGACACAACGGCGGTCCGCGCTACCCGCTGGGGCGATCAGTTGGTGGTCGACGGTCATTACCAGGCGAATACCTGGCAAGGCAGCTTCCCACCGACAACACGGTCGCCGACGGCTATCGCTACACCTCTCCCGTCGGCGTGTTTGGCGTTCTCCCCGTCGGGACTCCCACCGATATGGGGGAAACGTCTGGCAGTGGTGTCAGGATTGGTATCGTCCGTGCGGCCAACGCAACCAGCCGTTCACACACGGCACCGGACAGCGAAGGTCACGCGCGGCGGCTCGTTCATGTGCGACCCGAACTTTGTCACGGGTTCCGCGTGTCGGCGCCGCGGCCACTGGCACCCGAGACGGGGCTCATGCACATCGGCGTGTTTCCGCTGCGCGAAGGATCGCGGCTAGCTGGACGGGTTATTGCATGCCACCCCGCTCGCCGCTGCTGACTACGCAATGCGGCCGCTCGCTGTGGCGAACGGCAGTCTGTGGCGAACGGTGGGACTTCTGGTGGCGGGGATCCCGGTTTGCGCTTTCAGGACCAGGGTGCACACACGAGCTGAAAGCGCATTCCGGACCCCCGGCACTTGCACGCCGTCGACTCGTAGCGCGTTTGGCAGCCGGCGCACGTTGGGGATCGTGCCGGCGACGAGAGCGGGTACATTTTGGGTACGGTCGGGCGGGAAGTGGTTGCTTTGCAGGAAGCAGCGAGCAGCGAAGTGGCGGGAACTGCAAATGCCGGAGGTCGGACTTGAACCGACACGAGGTTGCCCCCACCATGGCCAACTGAACGCCACCGGCGTCGCGACACGCTCGAGAGCAGCACTCCGGCGAGCGCCTGGAGGAAGAGGGCATGGACGGATGCCCACGGAATGAAGGTCCGGCCCAGCAGCGGGGCCGTCAGGCCGTAGTGGATCACCCGACGAGAGAAGCACAACTCGAGCGCGCCACGAGCGAGGCCGCCGTCGGGGGCGCTGAGCGACCGGTCGAGGTGACAAGAGCGGTGTCTCGGCGTATGCCTGACGGAGTTTCGTGTGATTCGAGGATCGCCTTGCGTTCCGGTCCAGCATTCCGACGCCGCGTGAGACGGGGCTGCGCTCTCGGAGAGCCGTCGTCGCCCGCCCTCGCCATCGTGGCGACGGTGGGATTCGGATGGCACCGCGGCGCGTCCGCCGCGTCCGCGACCGCGGCCGGCCTCGCCGCCGCGACCGCATCGTGCTGTTGCCGCCGCCGCCGACGCTGCTCCTCATCATCGTCAACGACGTCGGTGATCTCGGGCGGGCGACGACGGGGTGCGATTCCGATGCGATTGCGCCCGGCGATCAGTGCACGCCTGCGCCGCGCTCGATGTCGCCGCGTCGGTGACCGACGACGTCGTCATCCACTTCAGCTTCGACGCGAGCCAGCCTGATCCGACCGGCAAGGCGACTCATCAATCTCACGCATGCTTTGCAGACGCTGACCAAGAGTATCTCCATCGAAGGTCCGGGCGCCGACCTGCTCGACGGTGCGGCGGAGCACGGGCGACAACTACCGCACTTCACCGTGACGGCCCCGGGTGTCGTGTCGTTCTCCGGTCTCACGATCAGCAACGGCACGACACCAACGACACCACCGGCCGCGGCGCCGCGATTCAGAGCACGACCGCCGGGACCGTGACCATCACCGACTGCGTGCGTTCAGCGACGACGTCGCTTTCCTCGGGGGCGCCTCTACAATGAGAGCGGCACGATGCACGTCAGCGGCAGCACCTTCACACGGAACACCGCCAGCGGGGTCCGCCATCCACAACCCGGCACCATGGACGTTGTCAACAGCGTGTTCACGGCGAACGTCGGGGTGTCCGGCGCCATCGAAGACCTCGGATCCATGACGGTCACGGGAGCACGTTTTCCCGACAACGTCTCCATGAGCACCTTCGGCGGCGCGATCTATTTGGCCACCGATGGCGGGACCTCGACGTCATCGGCACGACGATCAGCGGCAACAGCGCGACGCTCGGGGCGGCGGTCTCGCCGTGTCCGCAGGGACCGCGAACGTGATCGACAGCACGATCAACGACAATTCCGGCGGACAGGGCGGCGGCATCCTGAACGACGGTCTCGGCACGGTGAACGTCACGAACAGCACGATCTTCCACAACTCGGCCGGCTTCGGCGGCGGCATCGACAACGAGTTCTCGGGGACGATCAACCTGACCAACAGCACCGTGGTCGGCAACACCGTGACCGGCGAACGCCGGCGGCCTCAACAACAACGGCAGCGGCGCTGTTCCACCGTCAAGAGTAGCATCATCGCCCTCAACAGCGCGGACGGCTCGGGTCCGGACGTCTTTGGGAGCTTCCAGTCCGGCGGGTTCAACCTCGTCGGCATCGACCTCAACACCGGCTTCAGCCTGGCGAGCGACCACCGGGGCGGCAGCCTGTCGCCGCTCGACCCGAAGCTCGACGGGCGCAATCTGCAATTCAACGGCGCCGGGATCAAAACCTCTGGCGCCGCTCTGCGGAGCCTGACGATCGACGCCGGCAGCAGCGACGGCTTGACGGGCTCGCTCACGACCGACGAGGCGGGGCGGAGCGTTCACGCGCACGTTCGACGACCCGGCGACCCAGAACGCGGCCGGGAGCGACGGGACCGACATCGGCGCCTTCGAGCTGCAGCAGAGCTGCACGAGCGCGCCGGGCGCGACCCCATGCCGACTCCCGGCACCCTCGACGACTTCGTCGCCTATGGCGTGAAGACCACCAAAGGCACGGCGCCGTTCGTGCCGCTCTGACCGGTCACGCTGAGCGACGCGTCCGGAGCCCACGACTACGACGTCGGGAACGCCGCTCGCGCTGGGACTTCCCGCCGACGTCGACGGCCGCGGCCGGCACGACGTGACGACGCATCTGCTCGAGTACGGGCTGAAGCCCTCAAAGGGGCGGCCAAGGTGGCCCCCGGGTCGGTGTGCACCTCGTGAATCCGTGCAGCGACGTGCTCGTCGCCACCACCAAGCCCGTCAGCCTGCTCGTCCCGACCGCGAAGGGATCCGACGAACCCCGTCACGCCTCCCGTCGAGGCCGGTCATCAGGTCGATCACTTCCTCTGCTACAAGGCGAAGGCGGCGAACCAAGCTGCCAAAGGGCGTGCAGGTCGACGCGACCGACCAGCTCCAGCTCCGGCGCTACGATCTGAAGGCGATCAGCAAGCTCTGCCTGCCGGTCGCCGAAGAGCGGGCAACCCGCCTTCCTGAAAGGCGACGGCAAGGGCACCCCGTTCGCTCTCACACCGTCGACCCTTCGTCACGCGGACGAGGTCTTGGTCTGCTACGGCGCCAAGCTCGCGAGCAAGATCATTCCCCAGGTCGGCTGCGGCCCGGCCGATCCCAAGGCCAAGGGCACCAAGATCGACCCCAAGCAGCCGAAGCACAGCCCGCAGCACGGGCTCTTCGTCGCCAATCAGCTCGGTGCGCTCCGTACTCGACAGCGTGAAGGAGCGCGGAGCTGTGCGTGCCGTCGTTGGTGGGTCCGTGAGCGGCGCGCAGCCGAAGATTCAGAACCTTCAAAGAACCGTCAGTGCGCAAACGTGAACGGCGGACAGTCATCCCGCTCACGCCGATCGAGCTTCCCGGCGACCGAGACGACGGGCTTCCCTCCTCGACAACGCGGGAGGGCGTGCTCTTCCGGCAGACTCCTTCCGCCTGGAGCGATGGTCCCGCAGGGAGCCGTCAAGCTCCGGTTCCTCGACAAAGCAAGCGAAGGCGAGCCTCGGCGGTCTCAATCGCTTTCAGCTCTACCCCGGAGGGAGTATCTGGCACGTGTCCGTCTCTCGCGTATGGCGACCTGAGCGCGGCGACCGTGCCGACCATGGGCGACCCAGGTGCCGATCGGGGGCACGACTCCTTCATCTACAAGGCGACGTGGACCCAGACGAAGCACGGTTGGAAGCCTCGAGTTTCCGCGCGTCCATCACTGAGGCCACCTCTTCGACCGCGTGCGCTGCGGGCGCACGCGGTCGCTGCGATGACCTAGGTTCGAGACGTCACCGACCGCGTGTCTCCTCGCCCGCCGCAGCCCGGGCGCGGCTTCTTTGCCGAGAGCGGCAGGAATGGTGCGAACTCGCTGGAGCGCGTACGTCGTGCGCTTGCTGCAGAGAGCGTGGTCGATCGTGACGCTGCCGTCCTGGCCTGGACGGCACGCAACCTCCGCAACGCCTCGACAGACTTGCGCGTCGTGTTCAGTGGAGCGGTGTGGGGGGTTCGTCGTTTTCGAGATCGACGGCGATCGGCGCGACAGCGCCGTCCCCATTCTCCTGCAGCATCGCGTTCGCACACTACTCTTGCCGTCGCGTCGGGAATCACCTCGACCGACAAGAGCACCGGAGCCTCCGGCCGTTGATCTCGGCCTCCGCCTGCCGCGCCTCCGCGATGCGCCTCGGTTCTTCCGCCGCGGCGTTGCGGGCCGTGCAGGATCGATATGATCGCGACGACGGATCCCGATCAGGATCGCAGCGACTCGAGATGTTCGGTTCCGATCCCTGCTTGTTGCGCGCATGTATGATTCGATCGTCCTTCCACGCAGCGATGATGCGTGGAGTCTGCCCAGAGACCGAGCGCGCGGTAAGCGGGGACAACTACGCGAGTAAGTTCTACCTTCGGCTGGCCGCCAAACCGACGCAGTTTCGGTAGGGTCACCTGAGACTGACTCAGAAGACGTCGATCTCGCCGGCGTCGACGGGCCAAGAGTTCGAGGCGACGATGCTCCATCGCATCGAGCTCCCCGATCGTCAGCCCGAACTGGACTCCGGCCCGGCGCGACCCGCACCCCGCTTCCGGATCGAGATTGTCGCCGGGGCGACGGCAACGCAGGACGCCCGGCCTCATCCGCCGCCAACTGTCCGAGCACGCCGAATTTCGCGAGGTCTTGCCGAGAAACGCAGGCGCAGACGATCGATCGACTGCCGCGGCAGGCCACCCGTGCGGATCTCGTCGAAGTGCCACGTGAAGAAGTTGTAGAGCACGCCCCCAAAGGCAATCCCGTTGTCGATCGAGAATACGCGCGGGTTCGATGGGTCGGTGGGCATCAGGAAGTTGCTGCTGCGCGCATCGCGGTGAGCGATCAGGTAGGCGAGCAGATTGAGGTTAGGCGAAATGGAACGCGTACCGCGCATCCCGCGAGTAGCGTTCCGGGTCGAAGGCCCGCTCGGGCTGGGACATGTTGGAGCCAGACGGCCAATCCGCCGAAGACGCTTCGTCCCGTCGAGGTTCGGCTGGCGGCGGCTGGCTCGACGCCGCGATAGACGTGTCCAACGAGATGCCGCGCGCGACGACCGGCGGAACGGGATAGTCGGCGGATCCAGAAACAGCCCTGACCGCCCATGCCTCCCACTTCCCGGCGCGGCGAGTTGGTTCCACCCGTCGCCGCCCGCTGTTGAGCCGCCTTCCACTTTGCGCACATCCGGAAGCCGTCCTGAAGACGAGCGTGAGCTTCCTCGCACTCCATGACGCCGCCGCCGGCCGCGTGTTCGGCCGCGATCGTGAAGTCGTCTTGCAGGCGTTGCTCGAGCGTCGCTGGCGGCGCGGAAGCGTGGAATCCCGGGTCATCGGAACCGGGCGTCGCCGGGGCATGCTGTCGCATTCGGGACAGCGTCTACCTCTCGAGATCGTTTGTCGACGCGCGGCCGCGGACAGAATCCGGACTCGGTGCCGCTTCACGAGTGTCGATCGCAAGCGCGCGCACCCATCGAAGATCACCAGCCGTCGCTTCTTCTGAATCGCCGTGTCGCTACTGTTACAGCCGACACGCAGCGGGTCACGGGCGATGTCTAGCACTACCCGAGGCAACAGGCTTCGCGGCCAGTCGTCGAGGGGCTGATTGCCGGTGGAACTGGACGGCCGTGTGTCGCATCGACGTTCTTCGACCTGGGTCACGTCGGCTACCTGAGGCCGAGTATTCCTGTCGGGACGGCGACCGCTTACTGAGTCCCGCGCCGTTGGCGGGCGATGGCGGCGGCGTGTCGCCCAGCGCCACCGCCACATATCGGACCCGCGTGGGTCGTCCCATCCTCGATCGATTCGCGGCGATTCAACGGCACGGTCATCGTCGAGTGGCTCAACGTCAGCGGCGGCCTCGATGCCGCGCCCGACTGGATCATGGGCCACACGCAGCTCATTCGCGGCGGTTACGTCTGGGTGGGTGTCTCGGCGCAGCAGATCGGTGTCGAGGGTGGCAGTACGCCGTTGGGCATGCCCGCAATTCCGTTGAAGACCACGGACCCACAGCGCTATGGTCACTCGTCCATCCCGGCGACAGCTTCGTACGACATTCTTCTCGCAGGCCGCGCGGGCGATTCGACCACCCGCAGAACTGAGTCACTTGAATGGCCTGCAGATCGAGAACATCATCGCCGTCGGGGAGTCGCAGTCGGCTTTCCGTATGGTGACGTACATCAACGCGATCCATCCGCTCGCGAACGTCTTCGATGGCTTCTTGATTCACAGTCGTGACGCGTCGCTGCGCCGCTCTCCGAGCGCGCCGCAGGCCGTGATCGTCGCGCCAAACGGAGTGGCGATCCGCGATGACCTCACCGTTCCCATCCTCATCTTCCAGACCGAGACCGACCTCATTTTGCTCGACTCTTACTCTGCACGGCAGCCGGATCAGGCGCCCACGTACGCCTGTGGAGGTGGCCGGCACGCCCACGCCGATAGCCTACACCCGTCGGGGTCGGCGCCATGGACCTGGGCGACTTCGACGTGGCCGAGCTCATGCTGACGGCGATGCCGCTGCCAGGCTTGAATCCGGCGTGCTCATCAACCCGACCGCAGCATTTGTCCTGAAAGCGGCCATCATCGCTGCGTTGAACGAATGGGTGTGCCGCGGCACGCTACCGCCCATTGCTCCACGGCTCGAAGCCTCCCCCGGGCCGCCTGTTGCGATTTCGTCCGCGACGCCAATGACAACGCGGTCGGCGGCATCCCCGCACGCCACTAACTGGACGTACCGACGCGACGCTCTCCGGTGATGGGGACCAGCTCACCGTTGGCGGCGCTCTTCGGGCACACCGCCCTGTTCGACGCGATCACGCTGGTCCGTCGTTGTATCCCGATCACGAGACCCACGTGTCAGCCTTCACCGCGGCGACCGATCGAGCTGGTCCAAGCGGGATTCATCCTGCCGGCCGACGCCGCGCTGATGAAGGCCGCTGCGGCAGCGTCCGAGATCGGGATGAGCTGCAGCAACCCTGCTTAACGATTCGAGACACGACGTCACGGCATCAGCGTCGCCTAGATGGTCGGCCTCGACCTGGTACTCCCCAGCTGGGTGGATCGGCGAGGTGGATGCCCGACGTGGTTCTACGCGACAAGGATACCGCCTGCAACGTGACGGAGAAGACCGTCGCGTGGACGGTCGGCGTCTGCGCGAGCGAGATCGATTCCTTCCGCTGCTACCAGGCGAAACCCGCCGCTGGCTCCCGAAGTTCGCGCCGATGCTCGGGGGTCCGCGTCAACGGCAGCTTCGACGACGTGCTCGTGGACCTGAAGAAGCCGCTGCAGCTTTGCGCACCCGCCGACACCACGGCAGACGGGTTGGTCGACGCTGCGACTCATCCGAGGCCTCACGCGATCAAAGTGCAGAAGGGGCAACCGAAGCCCGTCCCGCAGATCGGCCGCCAGGTTCTGACTCAGCTCGGCGGGCTGATCGTCGACACCAGTAAGCCGGCGCAGCTCCTGCTGCCGACGGCCGAAGACCCCGCACAAGCTCGCCGAGCCTCAGCATCAACGAGATCGATCGGTTCATCTCGCTACCAGGCGAAGCTCGCCAAGGGGCAGCCGAAGCTTCCGAAGGACCTGCAGCTGACGGTCGGTGATGAGTTCACGAATCCGCCGAAGCGCGTCACGCTGAAGAAGCTGGTCCGCCTCTGCACGCCGGTCGGCGTGAACGGCGGCGCGACAAGCACAACGCACATCTCCTCTGCTTCCAGGTCGCGGCGACGAAAGGGCGCTGCGCCGACGTCGCCCCGAGCAAGGCCGGGCGGCGGCTGCAAGAACGAGGTGGACTGTGGCGGCACCAAGAAGCAGACGACGTTGTGCGTGGCGCAGGCGAAGTCCACCAAGCAGCCGGGCCGCAACGTTCTGAACGATCTCGATGCGGGCACGCTCGACGCCGCGAAAGAAGACGTGCTCTGTCTTCCGGCGCTACTGACCCCGTGACACGAGCGTCGGACCGCGAGCCAGGCATCGGCGGCGCGAGCCGCCCGACCGTCGGTTCACGGCGTCGTGAGCTCGAGCGTGACGGCACGCAGAGCTCGTCCTCGGCGACCGTGTCGAGGCGCTCGCGGCCGAGCTGGCTCGTTGGTGTGGATGCGGCCGATCACGGGCGCGCGTGATATTCCCACGCGCGCAGTCGGCACTGTCCCGAACCGGCGGCCAGTGTCCCAGGTCGGGAACGGCAGTGTCTCATTTCGAAGGCGTCCAGGATTCGCCGTGGGTCGTCGCCCCGCACGGCGCGGAGGATGCCATCGAGTGCGATGTGGATGGCGCGCAACTCGGTCACGGTGGCCTCGGTGGACCGCTGCTCAACCCGCCCAAGCAAGCCCTGCACACGCGTCATCAAGTCCTTGATCGTCCGCTCCATCGCTAATGCTACGATCAGCGCGTGTAGTCCCCGCGCAGCACCCGAACCATCGCGCGGTCCCGCAGGAGTCGCCGTTCATCTGGCGACAGCGTCCAGCACCGCAGGCACACCGCGTCGGGTTCCGTGCGCGATCGCTGCCGCCGTCGGCGCGGGTAACAAGCTCTCACAGAGAATGCAGTGGAGCCGCGTATCGTGCTCCAGGTTGTCGAAAGCCGCACGGCGTTCACGCATGGATTCTTCCGCCTCCTCGGCGGGTGAAGCGGGAGGCGCTACGAAAGCGCGCCGGGACGTCGACGCCGCCCGCGCCTGCGCCATCGCCTCTACGAGCACCAAGGTCGCGTCCCGATGCTCGGGCTGCGCCCGGATGGCTTCGAGACTCTGCGTTTCGGGCGCGGGCGCGCCATTCACGGCGAACCGCTCCAAGTGAAACGCCAAGGTCTCTGCCGCGAAGCGACACGCTTGGTCGTGAGTCGCGCCTCGCGTGAAGCAGCCCGGCAGATCGGGGAAGTGCACCATGAACTCGCGCTCCGCATCCTCCACGACCACGGCCACGTACCGCATGGCACCTCCTATTCCCGCATTGGCGGTGACGACGTTCAAAAGAACATCTCTCTGGCCTTCGCCTACTTCATCAGCTCGCGCAGGGCATCGCGTTCGGCGACCAGATCGGAGATGCAGCGACTTCGGGTCTCGTTCGTCGCGGCGGCGACGCGTGATCGCGTCGTGTCATAGTGTTCGCGCCTCACTCGGAATCTCGCGACATCGGGCATTCGGTGGCCCCCTGGTTGATGACGAGCGTATGCGCGCCCAACACTAATTGCTAGACTAGAGACTACTCACGTAGATTACTACGCGAGCCACTCTGGCGCAGAAAATATCTGCGTAACATGGCGCCGATCATCTACATCGCGGAGGGAATCGCGGAGAGGGAAAGACCCTGGGGCAGAAGTTCGCCGCGGTGTTCTGAGCGGGTGGCCCGGGCCTATCGGGCGCCGAGCCACCTCGATCGCCGCAGCAAAGACCGCGGCATCCTCGATCCACCCGAGCTCACTGAAGAGCCGGCCGTGATCGACATCGAGATAGTCGTGCACGAGGGATGTTGCGAGTCGGACGGCGGCGGCGAGGCGGTCTCCCAGCTCATCCGATATGACGTCGAGCTGTGGCGAACGGCAGGTCCAAGGGTCAACGTCCGATAGCGGGAATCTGGTCAACTCGCCGGAGCGAAACCCAGCTAAAGATGACTTCTGTGAAGCGGATCCCACGGAGCCTCTCGCGCGGAGGGACTACCACGCCGGCGAACGCCATAGGCGTCGAACGCCGGATCGCTGCCCAGGATGGCCATGCCCTCGTGCATGGCTTGCGCCGCGAGCAGTCGGTCGAAGGGGTCACGATGGTGCCACGGCAGCGTACCGACCCGACCGCGTGATCCTTCGCGATGGTGATGACGGTGATGCCGTTCGCGCCGGCGCCTCGATCGACGATCTCGCCCAAGGGGATCTGAGCTTCAGCTCGAGACTGACCTTTGATGGCCATCTCCCAGACGCTGCGACGCTGAGGAACTTGTCGTGCGCCTTGTTCTCGATCCGGCCACGGATTGACGCGCGCAAGCGTCGCGTCGCCGGCCAGGAACCACAGGAACACGTGGGTATCGAGGAGGAGCCTCACCGCTGGCGTTGCCTGCGGCGAACCGGCGGCATGTACTTCGAGAAGCTGTGGAGAGGCGCAGCGAAATCGTCGGCAACCTCGATGCGTCCCTCGAACATACCGAACGTGGGCTTGATGCTCGGTTCGAAAACGCCGTCAGCCGGCTACCGGGTGTGCGGCGCGCGATGACGACGTCTTCTCCTGCAAAACGGCATCGATCAGCTCAGAGAGGCGGGCCTTGGCCTCGGCGATGTTCACGCGCATCATGGACAACAGCACCGACATGACCAACTCTGCTGGTCAGGTTACACTCCACCAGTCGGAAGATAGGCCACCGCTACACGCGCCGGCTGAGCCAGACCTGCACCTCACCTGCAAAGCGGGTTGGAGAAACTCTGGGGCGAACCGGCAGTCCAGGGGTATGGCAGGGTTCACAGAGGCCCTCCGCACGCACGCGCAGATCGTGCTGCAGGACAGCGCGCAGCATGCGGCGCCTTCGCTGAACCTCCTCGAGAGTCGATCGATTCGCCGTCTTGTGTCATCATCGATATTCTGTAATGCGACTACAATTACAGAAATGACCGCAATGCACCCGTCCAGAAACCCTCGAAGCTCTGCCGCAACCACCCGACTGCGCGCGCCGCGGCAGCGCGCAGTCAGGCGAGTCAGGAGCGCGTGCTCGATGCCTTTGCGCTCATGCTCGCCAAGCAACCGTTCGAGGCGATCACGATGGCCGAGCTGGCGCGGCGTGCCCGCGTCGCAGTGACCTCCATCTACGCGCGCTTCGAGGACAAGCGGGCGCTCGTGCTCGCGCTCCACGAGCGCCACGTCGAGGAGACGAAGGAGGTCACGGATGCCTTGCTCGACCCGGAGCGCTGGCGCGACGCCGCATCTCGAGACGATCGTGCGCGGGGTGATCGCGCAGGTCGTCGGCCGTCAACAGGCCGCGCCGCCGCTTTTGCGGACGGTGCTCCTCGTGAACGATCGCGACGTCGAGCGACGGGTGGCGCACCTGATGGAGCACGGCTCCGAGCGGCTCGCCGCGCTCCTGCGGTCGCACCTCGGCGGCGTGTCGGCCGATGTCCGTGAGCAGCGGCGCGTGGACTTCGCGGTTCGCGCCGTCTTCGCGGTCTTACAGCAACAATTGCTCTTTCCGACCACCGATCCGGGGCGCTTCCGCTTCACGGACAAGGAGCTGACGCGCCGCCTCGGCGATCTCTTCCTGGCGCTCGTGCGCCCCACATGAGGACGACCATGTTCGAATATTTCGAGAACAACTATCCCTGAACCTGGCGGTCGTGACCGCGCTCGGCATGGGCGCGCGTCGCGTCCGGACGTCGACGCGGCGTGCCGACCGCTCCGCGCGCTCGCCGACGAGCGACGTCGCGCGCTCGAGCGCGGCGTGGGCCGAGGCCTGGTCGGCGCTCGGCGGGACGCCTCAGGCGCCAGGCCGAGCCGCGACGAGCGGAGGATCACCGCCGGAGCGCCGGCGAGAAGTATCTGCGCGGCGCGCTCTACGAGCTCATGGCCGAGCGGGCGCTGCGCTCTTCGCCGATCCGGCAGAAGCTCGCGACCTATCGCGCCGCGATGGACGATGCTTCCGGCGCGGCGTCGAGCTCCGCGGCGACGCGTGCGGAGCTCGTCGACATTCCGTATCGGCGGCGGCGTGCTGCCCGCGATCTTCGTGCCCGGCGGTCGGACGCGGCCCGGCGCCGTGCATCATCCACTTCAACGGCTTCGATTGGGTGAAGGAGTTCAACTACCTGCCGATGGCGGCAGGAGTACGCCCGGCGCGGCATCGCGAGCCTCTTCTGCGATCAGCCGGGAGCGGCGGCGCGCTCCGGCTCCACGGGATCACCGCCGAGGTCGAGTCCGAGCACGCGGCCTCGCGCCTGCCTCGACTCACCTGGCGGCGCGTGCCGACGTCGATGCGGAGCGCATCGGCATCATGGCCGCGAGCCTCGGGGCTACTACGCGCCGCGCGCCGCGGCGTTCGAGAAGCGCCTGGCGTGCTGCGTCGCCTGGGGCGCGTTCTGGGACGCCGGCGAGGTGCTGCAGCGACGCCTCGTGGAAGGCGACCGCTACGCCCGCTCCGTGCCCGGACGTCGAGGATCAGATGCGCTGGGTGACCGGTGCCGACTCGATGGATGCGGCCGTCGCCTTCATGCGCCGGCCTCACGCTGAAGGACGTCGCCCGAGCGATCACTTGCTCGCTGCTGATCGTCCACGGCGGGCAGGACCGGCAGATTCCGGTCGATCACGGCCAGAAGACCTACGACGCCGCGTCCAATAGCCGGGCGCGGAAGCTCGTCGTCCTCGGCCCGGAAGATGGCGGCGTCGAGCACTGCTCCGATCGACAACTTTCCGCTCGGTTCCGCGATCTCTCGCTCGCCGATTGATCGCGGACACGCTGGGCTTATCGCATGAGCTGGCGCGTGGTCCGCGACGTTGCACGCTGTGGCGAACGGTGGTTCGCGCGCAAAGTCCGATAGGGAGTTAGGAGCCAGGACGATCTCCAATTGGACATCGACATTGCCGCGCGTCGCGTGCGAGTAGGGACAGATCTTTCGTCGCGCCTTGGCGAGCGCCGCGAGCTCGGCCTGTGCGAGGCTCCGGTCCTCGACTGTCAGCTTCACAGCGAAGCCGAAGCCGCCGCCCTCCCGCGGTCCGATCGACACCGCGCAGGTGACGTTGGCTTTTGTCGCGGTTCTTCTTCTGCCGCGAGGCTACGTAGTCGAGCGCTCCGCCGAAGCATGCGCATAGCCGGCCGCGAACAAACGCTCGGGCGTTGCCGTGTCAGGCTTGCCCGGACCGCCCATCGCCTTCGGCACGGAGAGGTCGGCTTTGACTGAACCATCGCTCGTCTCCGTGTGTCCGTTGCGCCCGCCGATCGCGGTGGCGGGTGGCGGTGAACAGCGGCTTGATTGTGTCCGCATCGCCTCCGATGCGTTTCAATGTGAAAAGGTGAACATCGAGATGCTCTTCGCCCGCGTCATCGGTGTACTGCCTGTCGCGCCTATCGCGCGTCGTCCCCATGATCGCCTGCGCGGCGAGTGCGGTGCTGATCCCGAACGGGAGATTCACGAGCGCGAGGTAGAGCGTGAACATGGGCCCACCCGCTGAAGCCCGAAGAATCCAGCGCCGCCCAGGGGCAGGAAGATCAAGAACAGCGCAAACAGCGGAGCGAGGACGTAGAGAAGCCCGAAGAGGTACAGGTGCTTCCAGGCGGCACCTGATCGCCAGGCCGAACGGGATGCCCCACAGCCCTCCCCCAGAAGAGTGGGCCTGTAGATGTCGGGCGACTTCAGGAGATCGGTGCCTTGACCCCGAGTGCTGCACTGACCCCCAGCCCGAACAAGACATGGCTGAAGATGACCACGGCGAGCGCACCGATCACCCCGGCAGCGAAACAGATTGCCACCCGCTGTGCGCACGGTGAAGTCGACCATCTGCACTTTGCGAGTCTCGGTCCATCGTGTCTGCCCACGTTCCCGTTGCGCATCGGCACGCGGCTTCGGTTGGAGGAATCGAGACACTCCGCCCGTGTGACGAAGACGACATATGCGTCGATCACTTGCAGCAATACGTAACTGAACGAAGTACAA
>ERZ1370068.1722-contig-11647_pt1 | contig 26598 bp, 29 predicted proteins | sample MGYA00561227_ERZ1370068 | MGnify/ENA primary metagenome ERZ1370068 (study PRJEB38410, sample SAMEA6850437) | metagenome | study: Metagenomic assessment of the ecological functions of the soil: analysis of the soil microbiota associated with the...
CGGATGCACGGCGTCGCATCCGGCCGCCTTGGCGGCTGATATCACGGCCTCGATGTCGAGATAGGCCCGCGCGCCACGCCCGGGGATTTCGCAGGCTGCGTCGGCGACGCGGACATGCAGCGATTGCGCATCGTCGGCGGAATGGATCGCGACGGTGGCAAGGCCGGCATCTCCCGCCGCGCGCGCGATGCGGATAGCGATCTCGCCGCGGTTGGCGATCAGCAATTTATGGAAGGACATCTATGTTTCCGTTCAGGCATCGGCGCGAAATGAACGGCGATCGGCTGCTCACCTCCGCCCCGCGTGCTTCCCCATACACCAACGGCAGCCCGGATACGGCCGCCGTTCAGTTTCTTGTTGCTGAACATGAAACCTTTGCCGGGACTGTGTGCAAGTGGAATTTCGTTCCACATCACGGAATTCCCACAGCGGGATGAGGCGTTTAGCGCGTTACCGGCAATCGAGATGCGCTTCGAACCAGTTCTGCAGCGATGCCGACAGCGGCGGCCAGGCGCGCTGGAAGCCGGAGAGCTCGCTTGCGTTGGTGCGGTAGATGCCGCGCAGTTCCTCGTCGATCGCGGGAAGATCGACGCCGGTGCAGCGGCCTTCGCTGACGATCTTCCGGCCATCCACGACACCACATCGCGCAGCAGCGACGCATTGCCGCGCGCGAACAGGAGATCGATGGGGTCGACCGGCATGATCTGGTCGCGATCGAGCCGGTCGAGATCGATGGTGACGAAATCGGCCGGCGCGCCCGGTACGAGCGCGCCTGTTCCAGGCGCGCCGGTCGCGCTGCGGCCGTTGGCGGATGGCGAGGCGCGAGGAATTCGGACGTGGTCCAGGTGCGCTTGAAGCCGAGGCCGCCGTGCATCATCTGCACCAGCCGCATCTCGCGCATGCACGTCGTCGTCCTCGTCGAGCGCCAGCCCGTCGACGCCGACCGCGATGGCGCAGCCGCATTGGTGCGCGGCGGCGATCGGCGCGAGGCCGGAGCGCAGATGCAAGTTGGAGCTGAAATTGGTGACGATGCGCGCGCCGGACGCCGCGATCATCTCGAGCTCGTCGGGGCGGGCGTGGATGCAATGCGCCAGCGTCAGCCGCTCCGACAGGAAGCCGATGTCGCGGAGATAGCGGACGATGCCATCCGGGAAAATGTCGGTCCGCCCAGGCGCGCTGATAGATCGGTCTCCAGCAGATGCATGTGGATGCGGCGGCCGGTCTGCGCCGAGTTCTCGGCGACCGCCTCCAGCAGCGGCTTTGAGCACCACTGCACGCCGGCCGGGCCAAGCTGCACGTCGATCTTCGGCCCGGCGATGGCCGCGGCGATCGCGTCGGTCAGTTCGATATAGGCTTTCGGCGACATCGGCGCACGGACGAACATTTCCTCGATCGTGCTTGCGATCATCGCCGGAGAGGCTGGAGAGAACCGGCTCGCTCATCGCCATACACGACCGGATTCTGGTCGCGCACCGCGAGCGCGAACGCGATGCGGATGCCGACGTCGGACGCCGCGCGCGCGATCGCGCTTGGCCTCCTCGACCAGCGGCATGGTGCCGCTCGGGCGGGTGTAATGGATCATCATCGCCGCGCAGCCCGGCCCGCGCCGAACGCGCCAGCGCCGAGGCCGCGGTCAGATAGGGATCGACCGGCGTGCCGAGCGCCGGATCGGAGGATCCAGCTTTCCAGCGGCATGCCGAGCGCGCCGAACGAGGACGCGGTCGGCCGCGCATGGTCGTGGGCGTTGACGAAGGCCGGAAGCACGAGGGAGCGCGGGCCTGTGGCGGGCGGCGCGCCTTCCGGAGATACCGGTGATGACGCCGTTGTCGTGCCGCAGCACGACGTTTTCGAGCAGGCCGCGGTCAGGGCCGGAGAACAGGCTGTGTGCCGCGATTGTCCGTCGTCATGACGTGCCCTCCGTCATTGCGAGCGCAGCGAAGCAATCCATCTCGCGCGAAAGTCATGGATTGCCGTGCTTCGCACCTCGCAATGACGGTCGCACTCGCATCGCCGTATAGCCAGTTCCGTCCGCGCGCGGCGGCAGGAATTCGCGCGAGAAGATTTCCGACGGCGTCGGCGCGCGGGCGAGCTGGTAGCCCTCGACGATGATGCCGATGGCGCGGGCCATGCGGTCGTCCTTGACGTCGCCGACGCCGATTTCCTTCATCTCCGGCGAGACGATCAGCTTGTCGAAGGAATATTGCAGGCGGCGCTTCTCGACCTCGACATTGATCAGATTGTCGTAGTTCGACCGCGGCCTTCATGCCGGCGTTCTGGTCCTTGGCGACCGCGATCATGCCCTTGTTGACGGCGCGGACGAGACCGGCGACGCGCCTTCGGATTCGACGCCAGCAGCTTGCTGCGAGACCATCACGCCGTTGGAATAGAGGTCCATGCCGTAGTCGCCGAACGAGAACCATTTGTAGTCCTTGTCGGGATCCTGGCGGTTCAGCACGAGGTTGAAGTAGCTCGTGATGTTGAACACCAGCGCGGCGTCGATGTCGCCCTTGATCAGCATCGGCTCCTGCAGGTTCGGCGCCATGTTGGAGATCTTGATCTTCTCGCCCTCGAGCTTGTTCTTCTGAGCGAACACCGGCAGCAGCCGCGTGGTCGGCGTGCCCTGCGCGCCGCCGAGCGTATGGCCCTCGAAATCCTTGATGGTGTTGATGCCGCTGGTCTTCTTGGTGACGATCGCAAACGGCGGCTGGTTCCAGATCATGTAGACCATGACCGGGGCGTCCTGCGGCCTGGTCGAGGCGTTCTGGATGATGGCGTTGACGTCGCCGAAGCCGGCGTCATAGGCGCCCGACATGATGCGCGTCACCGTCGCGCCGGAGCCCTCGCCCTGGTCGATCACGACGTTGAGGCCCTCCTCTTTGAAATAGCCGTTGTCCTTGGCATAGAAGAACGCGGCGTCGCTGCCTTGCGTCTTCCAGCCGAGCGTGAACTTGATCGTGGTTTCCTGGGCGCACGCGGTGCCGGCGAACAAGGCAACTCCCAACAGCGCGGCGCTTACTCTGGCTAACATGGTGATCTCCTCGATCAGGGTTGGATGGCGGTTGGCGAAAACGTTGCTCATGTCGCGATCACGTCGTTCTTGCGGGTGGCCCAGCCGGTGACGCGGCCCTCGATCACCGAGAAGATGACGTAGAGCGCGACGCCGAGGCCGGCGAGCACGAACAGGCCGGCGAACACCAGCGGCACGTTGAAATTCGAGGACGCGGTCATCATGACGTTGCCGATGCCGCGGTTCGAGGCGACGGTCTCCGACAGCACCGCGCCGACAAAGGCGTAGGAGATCGCGACCTTCAGCGAGGCAAAGAAGAACGGCATGGTGCGGGGCAGCCCGACGTTCCAGAGGATGTCGAGCTTGCTGGCGCCGAGCGCCTTCAGCACGTCTTCGAGCTCGGGCTCGGTGGTGGCGAGGCCCGTCGCGATGTTGACGACGATCGGGAAGAAGCAGATCGACAGCGCGGTCAGCACCGCCGGCACCGAGCCGGAGCCGAACCACAGCACGAAGATCGGCACCACGGCGACCTTCGGGATCGAGGAGAAGCCGACCAGCAGCGGATAGGCGGTGTCGTAGGCGGTCTTCGAGACGCCGATGACCGCGCCGAGCACGACGCCGAGGCCGACGCCGAGCACGAAGCCGATCATCGTCGTCGCCAGCGTCTGCAGGATATGCGGCCACAGGATCGGGAATTTCTCAAACAGCGTCGCGAACACCTGCGACGGGCGCGGCAGCACCAGGTCGGACATGCCGGTCATCAGGCAGAACAATTCCCAGGCGACGAAGAACAGCACGATCAGTGCCGCCGACCAGGCTTTTTGGCGATAATCGAGATCGGGCATGTCAGGCCGCTCCCTGCTGCCGAGCATCCTGACGCCGTCCGGGCATCCTCGATGAAGGCGCGCAGCTTTTGATTGAGCGCCACGAAATCCGGCTCGAAGGTCATCGCGACCGTGCGCGGACGGGCGAAGGTGACGCGGCTGTCGTCGAGGATGCGGCCGGGCCGCGCGCTCATCACGCAGATGCGGCTGCCGAGAAACGCCGCCTCGCGCAGATCGTGCGGTCACCAGCAGCACGGTCGGCTTGTGGGCGATCCAGAGGTCCTGCAGGATCGACCACAGCTCTTCGCGCGTGAACTGGTCGAGCGCGCCAAAGGGCTCGTCGAGCAGCAGCATGCGCGGCTCATGGATCAGCGCGCGGCACAGATTGGCGCGCTGAAGCATGCCGCCGGAGAGTTGCCACGGGTAGCGGCTGCCAAAGCCCTTGAGGCCGACCTGCTCCAGCAGCGCATTGGCCTTGTCGCGGAATTCGGTCTTGCGCAGCTTGCGGAATTGCGAACGGAACGGCTCGACGATCTTGAGCGGCAGCATGATGTTCCGCTCGATCGTCATCCAGGGCAGCATGGTCGGATTCTGGAACGCCATGCCGACGCGCAACGCGCGCGCCGCGACTTCCCGGCCGCCGACGATGACGACGCCGGTGGTCGGCTGCACCAGCCCGCTGACCAGCCGCAGGATGGTGGACTTGCCGCATCCGGACGGCCCGACGAGCGCGACGAACTCGCCGTCGGCGATCCGCAGCGTCGTCGTGGACAAGCGCCGGCACCGGCGCGGGCGCCGCGGCCGAAGGTGACCGAGGCCTCCGACAGTTCGATCGCAATCGGCGCGGCGGAAGCCGGAACCGGCGATGCCGGAGAATTCTGAATGTGGCTGCATGCGCATCATGGCTGGAAGTGCATGCAAGCCGGATGCCAGCCAAACTTGCCTTGCAAATCAAGGGTATCGCGGAATAGCCGCCGAAACGGCCGGATTCCTTTTGTGCAATTCGGCCCGCAAACTGCATGCAATTGAGGCGCTCAATTGGTGCACAATCTGTGATAAGAGACGCCATTCGAAGCACACGTTCAAGGATCTGCCGATGGCGCCCCGCGCCGCCAGCAAGACCGCCGAATCATCCGACAAGGTCGGCGTGATCTGCCGCGCGCTTCGCCGCGCCATCATCGAGCAGGCGCTGGAGCCCGGCGCGAAACTGCCCGAGGATCTGCTCGGCGAACGGTTCGGCGTCAGCCGCACCATCGCGCGCGCATGCGCTGGGCCAACTGGCCGCGGAAGGCCTCGTCGAGCTGCGCCGCAACCGGATTGCGGTGGTGGCGACGCCGAGCTGGCAGGAAGCGCGCGATGCCTTCGATATCCGGATCGAGCTCGAACGGCTCGTGGTGCGCCAGCTCGCCGGCAAGCTGACGAAGAGCCAGATCGCCGAACTGAACGCCCATGTCGACGCCGAGGACCGCGCCCGCGACGGCTCGGACGCGGTGTCGATCCGGCTCGCGACGGAATTTCACATCCTGCTCGCCAACATGACGAACAGCCCGATCCTGGTGCGTTACGTCAGCGAGGTCGCCTATCGCTGCTGCCTGACGCTGTCGCTCGTACAGCCGCCCGCATTCGTCGGAATGCGCGATCAACGAGCATCGCGCGATCATCGCGGCGCTGGTCAAGGGCGACGACGAGCAAGGTGATGGGCCTGATGCACAGCCATCTGGATTCTGTCGCCAATCGCGCGCTGGTAGCTCCCGCCCCGCAGCGCGGCCGCGATTTGCTGGATATTCTGGCGCCCTATGCCGAGGAAGGCGAAGGTGGGCGGCGTGGTGAAGACTGCCGAAGGTGGTGCGGGCGAGATAGCTCAGGCCGTGGTCGACGCCTGGGGCCTGCAGGTTCGAGACGCACGGCGATGCCGTGCTCCTCACCATGAGGGTCTAAGATCCATGTGGTCTAAGACCTCATCCTGAGGAGCGCGCAAAGCGCGCGTCTCGAAGGATGAAAGCCTCGAGACCTTACGCCTCAATCCCCCGCTGCACCAGAATGCGTCTCGGCGCTGTCGTTCCAGACGTCCATCTTCACGATCTGGCCGCCTCTGACCACGAAGCGGTCGACGTAGCGGTTGCCTTCGAACGGCGTGCCGTCGATCCATTCGCCGTAGAGCGTGCCGATGCTGTAGACCACGGTCTCGTCCGTCGCCCGGGCAGACGTCGAAGCGATCCATCTTCTTCTTGACCCAGCGATAGCGCCGCGCGTTGAAGCCGGTCGGCCCGCGCGGATGATCGAACTCGCGCCCGCCGGTGAAGGTGATGATCGTGCCGGGCTTCATGTAGGCCGCCGCGGCATCGGGATCCGGGATCATCGAGGCCGTGAGATAGGCCTCGACCACCTCGGCGTCGGACATTCGCTGTTTCGGCTTTGGCGGCAACGGACATGGCGGTTTCTCCTGACGGCAGCAATACTTACAATCGGGCCGTCAAATTGCATGCACATATTTTGAACAATTCGGCCATCAAAACTGCACACAATCTGGAGCTGCCCAATCGCCGCGCTTCCGCTAGGTTGCGGTGCCCCTCCAACCAGCCGATCCCGATGAACGCGCAAACCGCCTTCGACCTGATCTTCCGCAACGCCAGGACGCGGTCCTCGGCCACCCCGGTCGATATCGGCATTGCCGGCGGGCGGATCGCCGCCATCGAGCCCGCGGCTTGCCTGCGAGGCGGCCGAGATCGACGTCGGCGGCAGGCTGGCTGCTGCCCGGCTTCGTCGACACCCACATCCACCTCGACAAGGCCTGCCTGCTCGGCCGCTGCGGGCACGACCACGGCAGCGTCGGCGAGGCCATCGCCGCGGTCGCGGCGATGAAGCGCGATTTCACGGTGGAAGACGTCTACGCGCGCGGCGCGAAGGTGATCGAGCGCGCCATCGTGCACGGCACCACGCGGATGCGCACCCATGTCGAGATCGATCCGCGCATCGGCGCTGCGCGGCTTCGAGGCGGTCAAGGCGCTGAAGCGCGACTATGCCTGGGCGACTCGATCTCTCGATCTGCGTGTTTCCGCAGGAAGGCCTGACCAACGATCCCGGCGCCGAGGAACTGCTGATCGCGGCGCTGCGCGACGGCGGCGAGGCGATCGGCGGCTGTCCCTATATGGACACCGATCCGAACGCGCATCTCGAAAAGATTTTCGATCTGGCGCAGGAGTTCGACGTCGATGTCGACCTGCATCTCGACTTCGATCTCGATCCGTCCTGGTGGCATCTCGAAGAGGTCTGCCGGCAGACCGAGCGGCGCAACTACCAGGGCCGCGTCGCGATCGGCCATGCCACCAAACTGTCGGCGCTGCCGCCGGAACGGCTGAAGGCGGCCGACCGCGCGGCTGCGCCAAATCGGGCGTCGCCGTCACCGTGCTGCCCGCGACCGATCTCTATCTGATGGGCCGCGACGCCACGCATAATTCGCCGCGCGGGCTGACGGTGGCGCACAAGCTCGTCGAGAACGGCGTGCTGTGTTCGGTCGCGACCAACAACGTGCTCAATCCCTTCACGCCGTTCGGCGATGCCTCGCTGCTGCGAATGGCGAATTTCTACGCCAATGTCGCGCATGCCGGCGTCAGCGAATTCGACGCCTGCCTCGATCTCGTCACCGACCTGCCGGCGCGGCTGATGAATTTGCGGGATTACGGCATCGCGACCGGGCAACCCGGCCGATCTGGTCATCCTCGATACCGACAGCGGCCTGAACGCGATTGCCGAACTGCCGGACGTGCTGATGGGATTCAAGAACGGCCGTCAGGTGTTCGAACGGCGGCAGCCGACGCTGTTTCCGCCGGCGGCCTAGCGGTCTCATCGTCATGCCCGCTCGCACGTCCACGTCTGCTACCGGCGCGATGAGAGCGCGGATGCGCCATGCAGGCCATGCCGCGACTTGAGCAGCCTGCTCGATTGACGCTCCCGCCAATCCGTTGTTGTTATCAGCCAACCACAACAACAGCACCGGGGCAGGAAATCATGAAAAAGGCCACCCAGCATAAGAAGCGTCGAAACGCTCGCCTGCGACGCCGGCTGGCGGAACTACCACTTCGTCAAGATCATGACCGAGGACGGCATCGTCGGCTGGAGCGAGTACGACGAGGGCTTTGGCGCGCCCGGCGTGACCGCGGCGATCGAGCGGCTCGCGGCGCGGGTGGTCGGCAAGAACGCCTTCCAGCACGAGCGGATCTACGCGGAGCTGTTTGCCGCGACGCGGCCGGCCGCCGGCGGCGTGGTGGCGCTGGCGCTCGGCGCCATCGAGAACGCGCTGCTCGACGTCAAGGCCAAGGCGCTCGGCGTGCCCTGCTACGAACTGCTCGGCGGCAAGATCCGCGACCGCATCCGGGTCTACTGGTCGCATTGCGCGACCTGGCGCATCAATCATCCCGACTGGTTCAAGCCGGCGATCACCGACCTCGACGGCGTCAAGGCGATCGGCCGCGAGGTGCGCGAGAAGGGCTTTACGGCGATGAAGACCAACATCTTCGTCTACACCGACGGCAAGCCGCAGGGCTGGCGGCCCGGCTTCGGCTCGCCGTTCGAGCCCGAGATCAACGTCGACCGCAAGGTGCTGCGCAATCTCTGCATGCACCTCGAGGCGATCCGCGACGGCGCCGGGCCCGACGTCGACCTGCTGCTCGACCTCAACTTCAACGCCAAGACCGAGGGCTATCTGAAGATCCTGCGCGCCATCAAGGACATGGACATGTTCTGGGTCGAGATCGACACCTTCAATCCGCAGGCGCTCGGCTACATCCGCCGCCAGAGCCCGCACCCGATCTCATCCTGCGAGACGCTGCTGGGCCTGCGCGAATTCCTGCCCTATTTCAGCGAACAGGCGATGGACGTCGCCATCATCGACACGCCCTGGAACGGCGTGTGGCAATCGATGAAGATCGCCGCCGCCGCCGAGCACTTCGAGGTCAACGTCGCGCCGCATAATTTCTACGGCCACCTCTGCACCATGATGAACGCGCATTTCTCGCGCGGCGGTGCCGAACTTGCGCATCATGGAAACCGACATCGACCGGCTGGCGTGGGACCACGAACTGTTCACCCACGTGCCCGAGATCGTCGACGGCCATCTCGTGATGCCGGACCGCCCGGGCTGGGGCACCGAGCCCAACGAGGAAGGCCTGCGCGCCCATCCGCCGAAGAACAAGGGCGGGCTGTTGAATTACGGGCAGAAGAAGTAGGCGCGCAGCCGTACGCGTTACACCGCATGCGGCGGGCAACCACGCGTCAGCGTGCCCACCATGGTCCTACTTCGCCCACTTCGCAGAGTGAGATGGCGTGGGCACGCTGCGCATTCGCACCAGCCCTGACATTCAATTATCGCCCGGCCGGCTCGCGAACGCGCTCTCGATCACGTCGCCGATCGGCTGCCAGGCGTTGCCGTCGAACTGCACCAGCCGCATCTGCTTGATCGGGTGGAAGTCGGCCGGCCCGGTGTTGATCGCAATGCCCGGCAGCGCGATCGGGCTCTGGTAATTCTTCAGCGACGCCGCCTGCCGCATGATGTTCTCGCGCGACAGATCGTCGCCGCACTGGGTCAGCACCTGCGACCAGGGTCTCGGCCGCCGCATAGCCGAAGATGGCGTAGCTATCCTCCTTGTCGCCATCGGGATAAATATTTGTCCATGAACGCCAGCCATTCCTTGATGGCAGGGTCTTCCTTCCAGGTGGTGTCGCCGGCGTCCTTCAGGAACGAGGTCGAGATCACGCCGACGGAATTCTGAAGCCCCGCCGGTCTGCAGCGCATTCGCGATCGAAGCCGCCGCATTGACCAGCAACAACACTGGATGCCAGTCCAGCTCCGGCCGCTCGTCCGGATGGCACGCGCCGAGATCGGCGGCGCGCAATTGAGCACGAGCACTTCCGCGCCGGAGTTCTTGAGGATGTCGACCTGGGTATCGATCGACATATCCGCATCGATGGCGATGTCGGCCACGATCATGTTGGCGGTGACGCCGAGCCCCTCCTGCAATCCCTGGAACAGATCGCGGCCGAACTGGTCGTTCTGCCAGAGCACCGCGATCTTCCGGCTCGGATAGGAGGCCTGGATGTAGTTGGCGTAGATCCGTCCCTCGGCGCGGAACGTCGGCTGCCAGCCCATCGTCCACGGAAACCGCTTCGGATGCGCCCACTCCTCGTCGCCGGAGGCGACAAAGAGCTGCGGGATACTTCCTCTCATTGAGATAGGTTCGCGTCGCCAGATTGCTCGGCGTGCCGAACGATCCGAACATCAGGTGCACGCGCTCCTGCTCGACCAGTTCACGGGTCTGCTCGACCGCCGTTCTTGGATTTGAGCTGTCGTCGCGCGAGATGAACCTGATCTTGCGCCCATTGATGCCGCCGCGCTCGTTGATCATGTCGAAATAGGCGGCCTCCGCCCTGCCGATCGAAGCGAACGCCGGCCAGCGGCCCGGTATACGGCATGATGTTGCCGATGCGGATTTCGGTGTCGGTCACGCCGGCAGCCTGGGCCGGCTGTGCCGCGGCCAGGGCGACGCGAACAACAATGCGGCGAAGAAGGCTGGTAGCAGCCTGAGTTTTTCTTGTTGTTTGCATCAACGCGGCCTCGAACGCCAAGCTCACGGGAGCTTGTGACGCCTACCCAGCGGTAGCGATCATAGCGCCGAAAATCGCGGTTGTTGAAATCAAATGTTGAGACCGGTCAGCGCAACGAAATATCGAGCCAATCCCAAGCGCATTGACCGTGACGCGGTCGCCGGTATCGATCAGCACGGTCGTGGTCTCGGCCTCGATGATCGCGGGACCGGTCAGCGAGTGGCCGGGCTGCAAGTCGTCGAGCGCATAGACCGGAACTTCGCGCCAGCCGCCGAAGAAGGCCTGCCGCCTGCTGCGCGGCGAACAGGCGCCGACGCCGCGGCCTTGCTCGCGCCCTCATCCTGCGCTGCGAGACTTCGCCGACCGCCGCGACGCGGGCGTTGACGAAGACGACCTCCTGGCCGCGCGAGGCGTAGGTGTACAGTTCCTCGTAGCCGGACGATGAAAGCGGTCCTCGATCCGGTCGACGAGATCGGCGGCGTTCCAGTCGAGACCGTCGAGCGATACGTCGATCTCAAAGATCTGCTCGCCGTAGCGCATTTCGGCGGAGCGCTCGATTGCAATCGGGCCGTTGAACCATGAGCGCAGCCGGCCGGCGGCCTGCTGCTCCAGCCCGGCGAACAGCTCGCGCACTTCATCGGCCGATGATGCGCGCGGCCGCGCCGTAATGCGTGCGGCTGACTTCGTAGCGGAGATCGCTGGTCAGCATGCCCCAGGCCGACAGCACCGATGCCACCGTCGGCACGATGATGCGCTTGATCTCGAGTTCGCGCGCGACTTCCGCCGCGTGCAGGCCCGCCGCGCCGCCGAAACTCAACAGCGCGAATTTTCGCGGGATCGACGCCGCGGCGCAGCGTCATCAGGCGGATGCCGTCGGCCATGTTCAGATTGATCATGCGGTAGATGCCGGCGGCGGCCTCCAGCGCGCGACAGTTCCAGCGACGTCAGCGATGCGATCGATCGCGGCTTCCGACGCCGCGCGATCGAGCGGACGCTTGCCGCCCATGAAGGCTGCCGCATCGAGATAGCCGAGCACGACATTGGCATCGGTGACGGTCGCGGCCATGCCGCCATTGCCGTAACAGGCCGGGCCCGGCACCGAGCCCGCGCTTTCCGGTCCCACCCGCAGCGTGCGGCTGGCATCGACGCTGGCGATCGAGCCGCCGCCGGCCGCGATGCTCGCGATGTCGAGGCTGCGCAGCGCGATGCGCTGGCCCGCCAGCATGCCGTCGGCGGACAGCGACGCCTGCCCGCCCGATATCAGCGAGATGTCGGTAGCAGGTGCCGCCCATGTCGAACGGCACCAGATCGGGAATGCCGACCAGATCGGCACAGCGCCGGCCGCCGGACATGCCGCCGGCGGGTCCTGACAGCACCGTGCCCGCGGCAAGCCGCGAGGCTTCCTCGACGGGCGCCATGCCGCCATGCGACAGCACGACAAACAGACTGCCCTTGAAGTCCGGCCTCGGCAAGCCGCGCTTCGAGGTTGGTCAGATAGCGCCGCACGATCGGCTCGACATAGGCGTTCACGATCGTGGTCGAGACGCGCTCATATTCCTTGATCTGCGGCAGCACGTCGCTGGAGCGCGAGATGCTGATGTCAGGCAGCGCCTGTGTCAGCCGTTCGACCGGCGGCGAGTTCGTGGACGGGATTGAGATAGGAATGCAGGAAGCACACGGCGACCGAGGTCGCGCCTGATTGCTGATGCCGGCAATGCGCGTCGTCGAGCGATTTCGCGTCCAGCGGAATCAGAACCTCGCCGTTGGCCTTCAGCCGCTCCGCGACGCCGAAGCGCCGTTCGCGCGGCACCAGCGGCTCCGGCGGCGGCGAGCGCAGATCGTAGCGATCGGGCTTGAGGCCCTCGCGCATCTCGATGACGTCGCGATGGCCTTCGGTGGTCGAGCAGCGCGACCTTTGCGCCCTTGCGCTCCAGCAGCGCATTGGTCGCAACCGTGGTGCCGTGAACCAGCCGATCGGTCGCGCCAGCATCTCCGCGCGCGTCACGTCCAGCCGCCGCGCCAGTTCTTCCAGGCCCGCCATGACGCCGATGCGACTGATCCGCCGGCGTGGATGGCGATTTTGCAAACACGGTTCGCCCGGTCTCATCCGTGGCCACCAGGTCGGTGTAGGTCCCGCCGACGTCAACGCCGATCCTGAACATCGTTAGCGACGTCAGCTCCGCCGGAAGTTCGGTCAGCAGGCCCTGCTCGGCGTCGCGCGCGGCGCGCGCTTCCGCCGATCGCTTTGTCAGGCGGCCCCCACCCGCCGCCGCCGGACGAGCGTATCTCCAGGCAATCGCCGGGGCGGAGTTCGATGCCGACTTCCTTGGTGCGCAGCACGCGCGGCTCGCGGCCTTCGGACAGCAGGCGATAGTGATGCGGCTTGCCGTCCTCGCCGCCGAGCATGCCGCAGGGACCATGGCGCGCGCCATCGCCCGCGGTGTTGCCCTTGCGCGGGCTTTTCGGTCTCCAGCACCAGATCGAGGGAAACGCCGAGGCCGCCGCGAGAACTGGCCGTCGCCGCCGGAGCCGGCGCGGAATTCATGCTGCGCGGAAATGCAGGGAAAGCGCACCTCGGCGACCTCGAGGCTGCCGAACTTGAGGCCGCCGACCGAATGCCATTCGCCGATCGACGACCAGCCGTCGCCGCCCGACGACGCGCCGCCGCCGGGCCGCGCCTGGAACAGATGCCAGATGAAATTCTTGCCGGTGCGCGGGTCCTCGCCCTGGATCGCGATCCGGAATCGCGCGGCTCCAGCCGGCCATCGCGCGTTCCGGACAGGACGCCGACAACGCCTTCACGATCGCCTCGACGATTTCGTTCGAGGGATGGCTGGTGCACAGCGTCACCGGCCGGCCGGGATCGGCCCACACCACCGTGCCCCTGCTTGGCGATCACCTTCAGTGGGCGCAGCGCGCCGGTGTTTTTGGGGATCTCGGCGTCGATCAGATAGGCAAAGGCCATCGCCACCGCGGCCTGCATGTTGGCATGCGAGGAGTTCACGAAACTGGTCGACTGCGGATCGGAGCCGGACAGATCGACCTCGACGTCGCTGCCCTTCTTGGTGACCTTTGCGGCGATCCGGATGTCGCTGCGGCCGTGGCCGTCATCGTCGAGAAACGCCTCGCCGTGGAAGACGCCGTCCTTCCAGGTCGAAACCACGGCGCGCGTCTGCTGCTCCGTCGCATCGAGGATCGCCTCGATCGCGGCTTCGACCACCGGCGCGCCGAACTCGCTGAACAATTTCGAGACAGCCGCCGCTCGCCGAGATGCGCCGCGCCCAGCATCGCGGCGAGGTCGCCGCGAAACTCGCGGGGATTGCGGATGTTCGAGCGCCAGCAAATCGAGCAGATCGTCGCGCGCAGCTTGCCGGCCTCGTAGAGCTTGATCGGCGGGATGCGCAGCCCCTCCTGCCAGATCTCGGTGGCGCCGGGATTATAGGCGCCATGGGTGGCGCCGCCGATATCGCTCTGATGCGCGCGCACGATGGTCCAGAGCAGACGCTTGCCGCCAGCGAATACCGGCACGAAGGCGGTCAGATCGGGCAGATGGCTGCCGCCATGATAGGGATCGTTGAGCAGGATGACGTCGCCCGGCTTGACGTCCTTGAAGCGCTCCTCGACCGCGAGCGTCGCCCATGGCAGCGCGCCGACATGAACCGGCAGATGATCGGCCTGCGCGATCAGGCGTGCGTCGCGTGTCGCAGATCGCCAGCGAAAAATCGCGGCTGGAATTGAGGATCTGCGAATAGGAGGTGCGAAGCATGGCCTCGCCCATCTCCTTCACGATCGAACTGAGCCGGTGCTGGACGACGGAGCGCGTGATGGGATCGATCTTGGCGGACATTCTTACCTTGCTTCGTTGTTGTGCAGTTCGTAGGATGGGTTGAGCGCTAGCGAAACCCATCACTATCACTTGCCGCAAATGGATGGGTATCGCTCTCGCTCCACCCATCCTACGCAGCATCAGGAGCGTGCTTGCTGACTTCCTCGAGCGCGCCCGACGCCGCATCGATGATCGCATGTATATCGGCATCCGTCATCGGGGTCGACAATGCCATCAACCCGTAGCCCGCGGCCAGCACGCCGCGATTGAGCAGCGCGCGGTTGAGAACACCGCCTGACGCCGCGCCTCCTCCTCGGTCAGGTAGGCCGAGCGATAGTCGCGGATCGGCCGGTCGGCGAAATGAATCTTGAGCAGCGAACCCAAGCCCACCGTGCCGCCGGGCACGCCGTGGCGGCTGGAACGCGGCGTCGATGCCGGCGCGAACCGCCTCGCCCATCGCATCGAGATCGCGCAAAGGCCGCATCGTCGAGCAACTCCATCGCGGCGATCCCTGCGCGCATCGTCACCGGATTGGCGGAGAAGGTGCCGCCATGCGGCAGCGCCGGCTTGCCCGGGCGCGGATCGAACACCGCCATGACATCCTTGTGGCCGCCGATCGCGCCGACCGGAAAGCCGCCGCCGATGATTTTTCCGAGCGTGGTCAGGTCGGGATCGATATTCCAGATGCCCTGCGCGCCGCGATAGCCCAGGCGGAAGGTGATGACCTCGTCGAAAATCAAGAGCGCGCCGACCTCGCGCGTGACCTTTCGCAGCGCCTCCAGATAGGTCCGATCGGCCGGCGCGAGACCGGCGCGGTTGGGCATGGGATCGACCAGCACGCAGGCGAGCTCCTCGCCATGCTCGCGGATCAGGCTGACGGCGGCCTCGGTGTCGTTGAAGGGAATGGTGACGACGTCGGCCAGCACGTTGTCAGGCGTGCCCTTCGCATAGGCCGACCGATAACCGGCGCGTTGCGGCCCCAGGCTTCCGGCGTCAGGATCGAGGCTCACCTCGGCATAGTCATAGGAGCCGTGATAGGCGCCCTCGCATTTGGCGATCTTGGGGCGGCCGGTATGCGCACGCGCCGCCTTCAGCGCCATCATCACGGCTTCGGTGCCGGAATTTGCAAACCGGACCTGCTCGACCGAGGGCAATGCGCGAAACCAGCAGTTCGGCAAGATCGACCTCGGATTCCGTCGGCAGGCCGAACGCCGATCCCAGCGCCAGTTGCGCGGTCGCCGCTCTTGATCAGCGCGGGATGGGCGTGGCCGTGAATCTGCGAGGTGAAATTGTTGATGCAATCGATGAAGACGTTGCCGTCGAGATCCCAGACCCGGCAGCCCTCGCCGCGCGCGGCGTAGATCGGATAGGGCTTCATGAACACGGTGGTGCGGGTGTTGCCGCCGGGCAGGCTCGCCAGCGCGCGGTCGTACATTTTTTGCGAAGAAGAATTTGGATCCGGGTACATGCGGCTTCCGAACATGGTGAGGCAAGCCCTTATAGCGGCTGGATTTCTGCCCGCAAACCGAAGCTTTGTCGCGGCTAGTCCCGCGACAGCGCGAATAACGGCATGGGCCGGTGCTCACGCTTACGTGTATCGAATAGCGCGCAAAAATCCTCACCTGCGACGGAATAGAACGCGCCGCCACGCGTCACCACCCCATGCACGCTGTTTGCAAAGCATTCGAACTCGAACCCGGAAGGTACTGCGACGATGCTGCGATTTCTCAAACCCGGCCTGGGCGCGGCGGTCTTCGGCGCGCGCCTCCTCGTCGCTTTCGCCGCGCCGCCTCTGGCGTTCGCGGCATTCGCCACGAGCTCATCCGCCGGCGCAACAGGCTGCGACACCGGATGAAAGCGCCTTCCTCGCCGAAAACGAGACCGCGATGACCAGGATGATGAGCGCCATGGAGGCAAAGCCGACCGGCGACATCGACCGCGACTTCGTCGCCATGATGGCGCCGCACCATCAGGGCGCGATCGACATGGCCGTGCTCGAACTGCGCTACGGCAAGAACGAACAGCTGCGGCGCATCGCGCAGGAAATCATCGTCAGCCAGACGCAGGAGATCGCGGCGATGAAGCTCGCGATCGGCGAGCAGAGTCACGAGCTTCCGTTCCCGCACCCACGCAAGCCGGCCGGATGCCGGCGCACGATCACATGAACATGTCCGCAGGGACGAAGAAATAGGAACGACAGATGAACTATTCGACCTTGAGAAGCAGCCTGCTGGCCTGCACGATCGTTGCCACATCGACTTCAGCCTTGATGTTGCCTGCGGCAGCTGATGTGGCCGGCGGCAGGCGCCCCCGGCGCCGCGGCCTCCCCGATATTCCGATCAGCCATCGCGACCGCGTCTACGCGGCGGAGCAGTTTTCGAACACGGTGTCGGTCACCGATCCCGTCGACAACAAGCTGCTCGGCGTGATCCGCCTCGGCGATCCCCAGCCCGGCAATTTCAGCCCGCTCTACAAGGGACAGGTGCTGGTCCACGGCATGGGCTATTCGCCCGACCACAAGACGCTTGCCGTCGTCTCGATCGGATCGAATTCGGTGACGTTCATCGACACCGCGACGAACGCGATCAAGCACGTCACCTATGTCGGCCGTTCGCCGCACGAGGCGTTCTTCACGCCGGATGGCAAGGAAGTCTGGGTCACCGTGCGCGGCGAGAATTACATCAGCGTCATCGACGCCGCGAGTTTTGCCGAGAAGAGGCGCATCGAGGTGCCGGCCGGGCCCGGCATGCAGATCTTCTCGCCCGACGGCAAATACGGCTACATCTGCTCGTCCTTCAATCCGGAAACGGTCGTGGTCTCAGTCGCCGACCACGCGATCGTCGCGCGCGTCGAAGCAGGAGAGCCCGTTCTGCCCGAACATCGCCGCCACGCCTGACGGCGAACAGGTGTGGTTCACGCTGAAGGACATCGGCAAGACGCAGGTGTTCAACGCCAAGCCGCCGTTCAACCCGATCAAGACGATCGAGACCGGCCCGATCACCAACCACGTCAACTTCGCCCGCACGGCGAAGGGAACGTTCGCCTATGTCACGATCGGCGGCACCAACGAGGTCAAGGTGTTTCGCACCGACGATTTCTCGCAGGTCGCGACCATCCCGGTCGGCAATCTGCCGCACGGCGTCTGGCCGTCCGGCGACGGCACGCGCATCTATGTCGGGCTCGAAAACGCCGACGCGCCTCGCCGCGATCGACACCGCCACCAACAAGGTGGTGGCGAACATTCCGATCGGACAGGCGCCGCAAGCCATCGCCTATGTGCCGAACGCCGCGCCCAATCCGGACGATCGCCAGAATTTGCAGAGCCTCGGCGTCGCCGGCCAGGTCGCGCATCCTCGCCCTCGGCGCGAAGGCGCGAAGCGAAGGAGCGAAAAGCCGCCGACCAGCGTCTCGCTGTTCGATCAGGGCCTGATCCAGGTCTTGCAGGCGTCGGTGACCGGACTTGCAGCCGAAGCAGCGCTACGTGCTGGCGCTGGCCGACAAGAACGACGGAACCGGATCGGTGCAACCGCTCGCCGCCTTCATGACCAATCCGGCGGGCTCGGCCATCGTCAATGCGGTCGGGCCGATCCGGCAGATCGTCCAGAATTCCGCCGCGGCCGAGCGGCGATATCTGGTCATCGCGCCCGGCGAGCCCGCAAAGTTCGGAGATGCCGTGCAGGTCCAGACATCCATGAACGACATGCTGCGCCTGATCGAACCGGTGATCCCAGCGCTGCGCCGCTATGCGCGGGCGCTGGTCCGCAATCGTGCCGCCGCCGACGATCTGGTGCAGGACTGCCTGGAGCGGGCCGTCAGCCATTGGGGCCAGCGGCGCGAAGGCGATCCGCGCCCGTGGCTGTTCACGATCCTGCACAACCTTGCGGTCAACCAGTTCCGCCGCTCGGCGCGCCGGGGCAAGCACATCGCCATCGACGAGGCCAATGAAGATGATTTCGGGCAGGACGCCGTGCAAGAGCAGAAACTGATGTACCAGGACGTCCTCGACAAGCTCGCGCGACTTCCGGAAGACCAGCGCGCCGTGCTGCTGCTGGTCGCGGTGGAAGACCTGTCCTATGCCGACGCCGCCAGGGTGCTCGACATTCCCATCGGCACCGTGATGTCGCGCGCTGTCGCGGGCGCGCGAAAGAACTGCAGCAGGAAATCGAAGGGACCGCGGACGGCGCGCCGAAAAACGTGGTGCAGTTGCGGAGCATGAAATGACCAATCGGCCCATCACGGAAGACGATCTCCACGCCTATGTGGATGGCGTTCTGGAACCCGAGCGGCGAGGCGGAAGTCGCCGCCTATCTGGAAGGCCACCCCGACATGGCCCGGCGCGTCGCCGCTTTCGCCGGACCAGCGCGATCTGCTGCGCAAGGCGCTGGCGCCGATCGCCGACGAGCCGCTGCCGCCGCAACTCAATCTGTCGCGGATGATCGAGAGCCGGCGGCGGCGGCCCTCGCTCGGTCTGGTGGGCGGTCGCCGCCATGCTGATGCTGAGCATCGGCGGTCTCGGCGGCTGGGTGATGCGGGGCAGCCTGCAGAGCTTCGCCCGGCGGACTTGCCGCGCTCGCGCAGGAAGCTGCTGTACTCCTACAGCGTCTATGCGCCGGATCGGGTCCGGCCGGTCGAGATGCGGGCATCCGACAGCGCGCAACTGGTGCAATGGGTGTCGAACCGCCTGAAGCAGCCGGTGAAGCTGCCGGACCTGACGGGTTCGGGCTATCGCCTGATGGGCGGGCGCCTGATCGCGACGTCGCACGGTCCCGCGGCGATGTTCATGTATGACGACGATCGCGGCGACCGGCTCGTGGTGCTGACGCGCCCGATGATCATCGGAGCAGAGCGCGCCGATGGCGCCGCATTCGGGAGGCGACGTCTCGGGCTTTGCCTGGGCCGATGGTGGCATGGGCTACAGCCTGGTGGGACAGGCCGCAGCCGAATCTCTCAGGCCGATCGCCAACGAGGTCCGCAGGCAGGCGCGCACGATCTAGGATTTCGACGGCTGGGTGTAAGCCACGAAGACGACGGTCCCGACGATCAAGGTCGCAGCCATGAACAGCAGCACCGCGGGCAATCCATAAAGCGTCGCGACCACGCCGGTCGCCGATTGCATCAGCGCCGCGCCGAGGAAGAACGCGAGGTTGATCGCCGACAGCGCCTTGCCGGCGTTCTGCGCGTCCACCAGTTGCCGCGTCATGCCGTAGAGCAAGGGTTGCGCCGATATCGGCGATGCCGATCAGCACGAACAGCACGGCGTCAAATTGCGCCGGCATGGCCGGTCACCCCGAACAGTTCCGACAGCGGATAATGCGGCGCGCCGGCCGCCATCACGGCGAGCAGCAACGCGGCAAGCGAATGCGTGGCGGCCAGCACTTCGCGGCGATGGCCGATGCTGCGATCGAGAATCCCCATCAGCACGGGTCCTGCGATCAAGGCGAGCGTGAACAGGCCGAGCGCATTGCCCGCCTCGATGCGGCTGAGCGCCTTGATCTCCATCAGCCACGGGCCGCCCCACAATCCCCGCAGCACCAGCGAGGCCGCCAGCGACACCAGCGACAGCGCGATCAGACCGCGCAGCGGATCGCGACAGGCCGATGCGCAGCACTTCGGCCATTTGCGACAGCGGCGACGACTGGTCGGCATGCGCGCGCCGGCTGTTTCGGGACCAGCAGGAACACGGCGACCGCCACCACCGCGCCGAAGCCGGCGGAGATCCAGAATCCCGCGCGCCATCCCCAGATGTTCGACGACAAAGGCCAGCGGGCTCGACGACAGCAGCATGCCGATATTGCCGATCGACAGGATGATGCCGGACCACAGGCCGAAGCGCGCCGCCGACATCTGCTTGGCGGCCAGCGTCATCGGGCACATCAGCATGCCCGAGGTGGCGACGCCGAGCAGGAACTGCCCGAACAGAAAGCTCTCCGGCCCGGTCGCCAAGCCCGACGCCAGCGCGCCGACGATGGTTCCGCGCCAGCAGGCTCAAGGAAACCGGGCGCACGCCGAAGCGATCCATCGCGGCGCCGACCGGAATCTGCGAGGCGGCGAAGGCGAAATGATAGATCGAGGTCAGGCTCGCCAGCGTCTGCGGCGACGTGCGGAAATCGGCGGCCATCACGTCGAGGCTGATGGCCGGAATGGTCCGCAACAGCGTCGACAGCATGTGGCCGCAGGCCAGCGCCAGAAGCGCAAAAATCAGTGCGCGGATGTTGATCTCCGCGTCATCGGCCTTGCCGTCCATGAACCGTCTCGCCCCAAAAACTGTTTCGGGGCGAGGTATCACCAATAGGGCGGGAACGCAGATCCGCCCGTCGCGGCGATCAGTTCCGGTGGAACACCAGCGTTCGCAGCTCGATGCTTTCGCGCGGGGCCGCGTCGGCGGGCGTGGTCGGATCGATGAAGGCGGTATGCGGCCCGAACCGCGTGCGGCCGTCGGTTGCGGGATCGTAGCACTTCAGCAGCAGCGCCTCGTCGGTCCGCATTTCCGGGATGTAGTACCAGCGATGGTTCGGGTTGTATTTCACGGAATGAGGTCTCACCGCTGCGGTTCGGATAGATCAGGTCGGAGGCAATGAGATCGCCGCGCCTCGACGGTCTGGCCGTCGGCCATCGCCAAGCGGCGCATCGCGCAGCGGTCCGCGGATCGGCCGCCAGACATTGATGACCTGCACACGCCCCTTCAGGAGTTCGCTCAGCTTCATCGGGGAGGTGTTCGCGGACGCGATTGGCGCCTGATATGTCGGTCTGGTCGACATGGACCCGCGTCGCCGGCTGGCGCGGCCCGGCGCCCCTGACATCGGCGGCGCCCTCGACGCGCTTGCGCACGGTGTGGTCGAAGATGAAGACGCGGTCCGCCTTCAGCGTCGCCTTCAGGAAGGCTTCCACAGCAGGGATAATAGACGCCTCTCACTTCCTTATCGTCGTAGAAATCCTTGACGATGGTGGGATGGCGGACCAGCGCAAAAGCCTTCGCGGTCCAGCGAGAGGTTGCCGGCGATCAGGCGCGCGTCGAAGATCGGGACGTTATGCGGTTCGGGCAGCGCGGTGGATTTGGGTTCGCCTGGCGGCGGATCGAAAGGCGTAGGTTCGCGGCTTTCCCGGGGTGGGCGCGAGATAGTTCAGCTTCGGCAGTGACGAAGGGGAGCGATTCGAGTTTTGCTTGCTGCAGGCCCATGGTGTTCTGGACTCCATTGTTTGTTCTGTTTCATCTTGGACTGGCCGCCGAGCCTCACAAGACGCTTTCGAAAATAGCAACATTGCCATTCCCGACCGAGGCAAACGGGAAAAATCCTTGTCCAAGCGGCCGGCCGAACCGGACGGTCTTTCCCTCCTTCACGCGTTCGTCATCGCGTGCGATTAGCGCGTTGCAGCCTGCCCTTTGCCGATGGCATCGGAAAACGGAGCGATCGACGATATCGGCAGCGTTGAGCTTCTGCTTGATCAGGCCCGAGCGGAAATAGAGGTCGATGGTCTTCTGCTCATCCGCGACGACGGCGTCATCGATCGGTGTCGATGCGGATCTTCGCGCGGGTCAGCCAGTTAAGCGGCACCGACGTGCGGGATGTTCATCAGCTTGCCCCAGGTCTCGGCATAAGCTGCTGACGTTGCTCAGCGGACCATGCCCGCGCCGCCGTCAGACGGCGCACGAAATCCTCCAGCTCCGGACGCTTGTCGCGGATGGCCGTGGGCGTCGCGACCTGAAAGCCCAGGCCCGGCGTGAGGCCCTCCGCCGTGATGACCGCGGCGGGACTGGAACAGCACCTCTTCCTGGCTGACATAGGGCTCCCAGGTCGACCACGCGTCGACCGAGCCTTGCGTGTAGGCGACCTTGGCATCCGATGGCGCGAGGAACGCGATCTTGACATCGTCTGGCTGTCCATCCCCTCGCCTCCAGCGCGGCAAGGATCAGCTGATGGCCGATCGAACCGCGGCCGGTGGCGATCTTCTTGCCGCTTCAGATCGTCGAAGCTCTCGGATCGGCGAGTCGCTTCGGCACCAGCACCGCGAGTCCATCCCGCGGCTGGCTGCACAGCAGCGATCGCCTTGACCGGCACGTTGGCGGCAGCGGCAGAGCGTGAACGGCGCGTCGCCGACCAGACCGGTTTCGATCGCGCCCGCGCCGAGCGCTTCCAGCAGCGGCGCGCGCGGCGGGAAACTCCTTCCACTCGATCTTGTAGGGAACATCCTTCAGCACGCCGGCCGCTTCCATCACGGCCTGCGAATTGCCCTTCTGATCGCCGACCCGCAAGCGTGGTCTGGGCGGCAGCCGAGGACGGCGACGCCGAGCAGCAAGCCCGGCAACAAGATACGAGACGCATCATTCCGCGGCCACTCCCGTGCGCCGACTGGCGCTCGGCGATCGAGCTGTCGCGTCAGCGGGATCAGTTCGCGGCCATATTCGATGGCGTCGATCAGCGGATCGAAGCCGCGGATCAGGAAATGGCTGATGCCGAGATCGTAATAGTCGCCGAACACTTCGGCGACCTGCTCGGGCGTGCCGACCAGCGCCGTGGTGTTGCTGTTGGCGCCGGTCAGTTTGGCGATCTCGGTCCACAGCCGCTTGTCGATCCGCGTGCCCTGCTCCGGCCAGCGCCAGCAACCGCCGCGCGCCGGCGGTGGCATGGCCGTCGGCCGGCTTGCGATATCCGGTCTTGTCCTGCAGCGCGGTGGCGCGCGCCAGAATTTCATCGGCCTTGGCCCATGCGCTTCTCCTCGGTATCGGCCGAGGATCGGGCGCACCGACAGGCTGAAGCGCGGCGTCGGCCGGCCATGCTTCGCGGCGGCGGCGCGCACGCGCGCCGTGACATCGCGCACCTGCGCGTAGGATTCGCCCCACAGCGCGAACGTGTCGGCGTGCTTGCCCGCGACCTCGATGGCGGCATCCGAACCGCCGCCGACGAAGATCGTAGATGCCGCCGGCTGCTGATGCGGCTTCACCTGCGAGAAGCCGTTCTCGACCTGGTAATATTTGCCGTCGTAATCGAACGGCTTTTCGCTGCGTCCATTCGGCGCGAACGATATCGAGGAACTCGCTGGTGCGCGCGTAGCGCTCGTCCTTGTCGTCGAGACGTATTGCCGTCCTGCCGCAGCTCGGTGGCATTGCCGCCGGTGATGACGTGCAGCGACGACGCGGCCGCCGGAGAAGCTGGTCGACGGTCGCGAGCTGGCGCGCCAGCAGCGTCGGCGCGGTAAAGCCCGGCCGCTGCGCGATCATGACCTTGAGCTTGTCGGTGACGCCGAGCACGTGCTGGCCGATCTGCAGACGCATCCGGCGTGGTCGAGTGAAACGCCAGCAGCGCGCGGTCGAAGCCGGCGTTCTCATGCGCCTTCGCCACGGTCTCGATGTAGGTCGGATCGAGAACCGGGCCGGTCCGCACGCACGGTTTCGGAGGAATTGTTGTTGCGCGATGTATCCGATGAACTCGACGGACATGATATGGCTCCAGTTTGGGATGCTGGTGTTACAGGCCGAGCGCGAGGCGTCCGGCGGAGACGCGGGTGCGTGTCGTCCTGCGGGGTGTGAACGCGGCCGCACAGGACGTCGCGATAATGCCGCTCGCAGCGGATTGGTTCGCGATCAGGCCGTGATTGCCGGTCAGCGACAGCGCGTCTCTCGACCACGGCGACGGCGTTGTTCGTCACCGTCAGCTTGACGATGTTGGATTCGATGGCGCTGAGCGGCACGCCGTCGTCGAAATCACCGGCGAAACTGCCGATCAGGCGCGCATTCACCGCCAGCCGCGCTTCGATGCCGCCGACGATTTCCTGCGCCCGCGGCAGCGTCGCCAGCGGCGCGCCGAGGTTGGATGGCTTGCGGCTCCTGAGGAAGTCGATCAGCCAGTCGCGGGCCGCGCGGGCGACGCCGTCATAGATCGCGGCGACGAAGATCGCGTGCGACGGTCGCCTGCGGTGAAATCGGGCGTCCGCCATTCGTCCGGCAGGCGAACGTCGATCTCGTGGTCGAGCGGGAACGACGACGTCGTCGAAGATGACGTCATGGCTGCCGCTGGCGCGCAGGCCGAGATGATCCCAGGTCTCGACGATCCGCGTGCCCGGCAGACCCGCCGGCACCAGAAACAGTGCCGACGCGCGTTTCGGCCTCGTCGGTCCTGGCCCAGACCGCATACCATTTCAGGATCGGCGCGCCGGTCGAATAGATCTTGCGGCCGCGTCAGCCGCCACCCGGTTTCGGTGCGCCGGGCGATCGTCGCGGGCAGCCCGCCACGCGCCGGCGATCCGAGTTCAGGCTCGACGCGCAAGCGCGTTGATCAGCGCAACGCCCTCGACCGTCTCCCGCGCCAGCTTGCGCGACAGACGGGCCGGCCAGCGCGAGCTGCGCGCCATCACGAGATGCTGGATGTAGTGCATCGACAGCACAAGCGCGGTCGACGGATCGGCCTTGCCGATGATGCCGAGAACGCGCGCGGCTATCGCGGCACCTGCGCCCCCGCCGCCCAGCGCCGCCGGCACCGTCAGCGCCAGCAGGCCCGCTTCGACAGGTCCTCGAAATTCTCGAACGGGAAGCTGGCCGTCGCGATCGTGGATCGGCGCCCGCGCCGCAAATGTCGGACGCGAGCAGCCGCGCACGCGCACGCACGATGCCGAGCGTTCAGCCGCTGCGGCTCCTCGCCGCGACTATGGCCTGACGGTCGTCACCATGTCGCGTCCAATCCGAGCAAGCCGAGGATCTGCTTGCGCAGATCCGCGAGATAGGGATCGCCGCGATGGCGCGGATAGGGCCGGTCCACCAGGATATCGGCCTTGACGCGCGCCGGCCGGTCGCTGAGCACGATGACGCGGTTGGCGAGGAACAGCGCCTCCTCGGCGTCGTGGGTCGACGAGCAGCGTGGTAAAGCCCTTGCGTTGCCACAGCGAGACGAGCTCGGCCTGCATGGTGATCCGCGTCAGCGAATCCAGCTTGCCGAGCGGCTCGTCGAGGATGAGGATTTTCGGGTCGTTGACCAGCGCGCGCGCCAGCGCCACGCGCTGCGCCATGCCGCCCGACAGCTGATGCGGATAGGCGTTGCGGAACGCCGACAGGCCGACGAGGTCGAGCGCCGCGTCGACGCGCTGCCGCTGGCTCTTCAGGATGCCCTGCGCCTCCAGACCGAGCGCGACATTGTCCCAGACCGAGCGCCATGGAAACAAGCGTCGGGTCCTGAAACACGACGACCCGCGATGGATGCGGTCCCGTGATGCGGATCGCCGTCTTCGCGCAGCGACGCCGGATCGCGGCGCCTCCAGTCCCGCGACCAGCCGCAGCAAGGTCGACTTGCCGCAGCCGGACGGACCGAGCAAGCGCGACGAATTCGCCGGGCTCGATCGCTGAGATTGACGTCTTCGAGCACCGGCAAGCACGGCGCCGTCGATATCGAAGGCATGGCTGACATGTTCGACATCGAGCGCGGCGCCGGCCGCGGGCTAAGCGATCGCTTCGGCAACGGCATGCGCTACCATTTGACGACTCCCTTCTGCCAGACCAGCAAGCGGTCGCGCGTCCGGAACAGCAGCGTGATCGCGCCGGAGCACAACAGCGACATCACGATCAGCGCCGCATACATGTTGGCGTAGGCCGCCCAGCCCTGCGCCCATTGCAGGTACCAGCCGAGGCCCGGCCTTGACGCCGATCATTTCGGCCACCACCAGCACCGGCGAATGACGATCCGAGCCCCATGAACAGGCCGACGCGATCAGGTCGGCGGCGCCCGCGTCTTCGGCCATGTACAACAGGTTCTCGTAGCGCATGTCGATGACGGCCGTGCCGATCTCGATCTTCTCGTGCGCGCGCCCACCGCGGCGAGCAGCGGGAACGGCGAGCCGAGCTGACGCGCGAAGTGGTGCACGCGGAAGTACGCGCCGTCGGCGCCGAGCTCCTCGGCGGCGACCGCGAGCTCGATCGACTGCGTCAGCGCGTCGGCCGCCGTGCGAACCTGCGAGTGCGGCGACGGCGTCCAGTGCCCGAACGATAGGAACCCGATCTTCTTCATGGCCTGGCGTTGCCTTCCAGAACAGGCGCGAAGCGCCACATCACATCACGCCGATAGTAGCAGGCGGCTTCCGTGAGATGTCGTACATAACGCGCGAGATGCCCCGCCATTTACAAGCGAGCTGACTCTCGCGCGCTTCTGTCCTTGACAGGCACCGCTGAACCGGATTTAAATGCTTAACGGAATTCGTTAATTGCTGAACAAGACATGACTGCTGATCGCGTTTTCGAAGCACTGTCCTCTCGGCCCGGCGACAGATCCTTGCATACCTATCGGCCGGTGAGCTGACCGCGGGTCAGATCGCGGAACGGTTCGATGACCGCCCGGCGATCTCGCGGCATCTTTCCCTGC
>ERZ1370068.614-contig-10560_pt1 | contig 26590 bp, 27 predicted proteins | sample MGYA00561227_ERZ1370068 | MGnify/ENA primary metagenome ERZ1370068 (study PRJEB38410, sample SAMEA6850437) | metagenome | study: Metagenomic assessment of the ecological functions of the soil: analysis of the soil microbiota associated with the...
CCAGTTACGCACAGCTAGTCACGACGAGCGCTCCTACCCGGGCTACACCAGCGCTGGCTCCAGCCCCGCGCGCTTCGCGCGCTTCGGCGCGATCGCGACGGCGACCAATCGCGCGCGCACGTCGCCGAGGTGGTCGAGATGCCGCGCAAGCGCGCGATCATCCGCGTGCGGACGCCCGTCGCCGGACAGCGATGCCCCCCGGTGTGGCCTCGCAGCCACCTGCGGACTGGCGCGGTGGAGCGGTTGCCCCACCAACTGGGGGCTGCCGCGCGCGGTGGCGACCGCAGTTCCAGCGTGCGGCGGCCGGCGCGGCGGCGCGCGTCTGCACGTGCGCGCGGAAGAATCCGCCCATCGGGGCCCGGGTGTGGGGACCCGTGGTCGCCGGCGGTGGATGACCTCCGGCCTGCTCGCCGCCACGACGACCGACGAGGTCTGGCTGGCGCGCGTGCGATCGCGCCGTGCGGCGCCGCCCATCGCCGGCGTGGCCACCGGCATCGCCTGGCGCGAGCGCGGCGAGCGCGGCCGGATCGAGCGGCCGCGGCATCAACCCAGAGCGTACGAGATTCTCCACTCCGCGCGGGGAGCCTCGACAAGAAATTCCGTGACCTCGGAGACGAAGATCGAGCAGCTCTGCTCCTCATCGACTCAGCGCGCGGCGGTCGACGGCCACGCCTCGACATCGAGAAGATCTACGAGAGCAGGCCCTGGACCGTCTCAGTGCACCGCATGGGGGTTCCAGGCCGCCAATCTCTTCCCAGGTGGCATCTCCGCACGTGGGGTGGTCCTCGGGCGCATCGCAGCGTGGGCGACGAGCCCCACCGGGGCACTGACGGTAGCTCGAAGTTTCGGCTCGACGCCGACGACAGCCTGACCGCGTGCGTCGCGCGCACACGGGTCGTCCCCATGATCGTCAACGACCCGGGGCGACCGACGCCCCGGTGCACCGGGCCACGGTGCGCGCCCTCAACATGCGCTCGGTGGTGGCGGTGCCCTGCGCGTCAAGGGACCGCGTCTTCGGCGTCCTCGGCGTGGTAGGCCAGCACGCCTGGACGCTTCGCCGCGACGCCGACGTGGATCTGCTGACCGCGGTGGCCAACAACGTCGCGCTCGCCGTGACCGGGCGGAGAGCTTCCAGACCATCGAGGATCTCAGCCGCGGCCTGGAGGACAAGGTCCGGGTCCGCACCGAGCAGCTGCAGGTCGGCCAACGAGGAGCTGGCCAGCGCGTACCGCGAGCTGCAGTCCACGCAGATGCAGCTCATCCAGCGTGAGGAAGATGGCTCGGTCGGCCAGCTGGTGGCCGGCGTCGCCCACGCGAGCTGAACAATCCCATCGGGTTCATCTACTCGAACATCGGGATGGTGGAGGATTTCGTCACGCGCCTGCGCTCGATGCTGGAGGTCTACCAGGGCCGCGCCGCTGCCGGAGCCGGCGCGCGGTAGCGTAGCAGCGCTGGGAGGCCCTCAGGTGGACTACGCGCTCCGCTACCTGGACTCTCATGATCAGGGCATCCTGGAGGGCCGAGCGGAGCCGGAAGATCGTGCGCGACCTGCGCGTGTCGCCCGCGGCCAGGACGCGGTGTGGCAGTCGGTCGACCTGCATCGAGGAGATCGAGTCCAGCCTCACCCTGCTGAATCACATCTTCGAGGACCGGTCACGGTCGAGCGCCGCTTCGGCGCGCTCCCCTCGGTGGAGTGCATCCGCTCGCAGTAGGGCCAGGTCTTCCTCAATCTCCTCGCCCAACGCCCGGACAGGCCATCACGGGCCGCCAGGCTGCATCACGATCGAGACGGCGGTGGACCGGCGGACACGCGGTGGTGCGCGTCGCCGACACCGGGCCCGGCATCCCGGCCCCGGTGCTCGGCAAGATCTTCGACCTGTTCTTCACGACCAAGCCCGTGGGCGAGGCGCAGTCTCCGGCCTCGATCAGCTACGAGATCGTCAGCGGCACGGCGGCGAGCTGCGGGCCGAGTCCGGCGACGGGGGCGCGGTCTTCACCAGCACGCGCATTCCCATCGCGCGGCCGGCGGCATGAGCCCCGAGGGCGACCGTCCTGCGTTGGTGGACGGCCGAGCCGCGGGTCCTCGATTCGCCTCGAGCCTCTGCTGGGGATGGAGCACCGGTCCCGCGCCGACAAGCCGGAGGCGGCGCTGCACGCCCTCGCCACGGAGCCCGTCGCCGCCGTCGTGAGCGACGATCAGCGGATGCCGGGGATGCTCGGGACCGAGCTGCTGGCGCGCAGCCGCGCTGTCGCGCCCGACACCGTGCGCATCCTGCTGACGGCGTTCACCGACACCGAGGCCCTGGTCGAGTCCATCAACACAAGCGGCATCTATCATTTCGTCCACAAGCCGTGGGACCCCACCGACTACGGCTGCCGATCGCCCGCGCCGTCGAGCGGGCTACCGTCTCGTCGCCGAGCGCGAGCGGCTCGTGAGCGATCTGGGCGCGCGGAACCTGGAGCTGGAGCAGACGCTGGCCAGCCTGCGTGCCGCCCGGCACGACGTCGGAGCGCGAGGCGCTGCCGCGCAGCTGCAGCGCTACGTCTCGTCCCCGGCTGGCCGATCTGGCGCTCGCCGAGGGCACGCTGGTGGCCAGCCCGGGCGCGTGGCGATCGGCAACCGTCCTGTTCGCGGACATCCGCGGCTTCACCCGCCTCATCGAATCGACCCCGGGCCCGGTCACCATCCGCTCCTGCTCGACGAGTACTTTCGCGCGATGATCGACGTCATCTTCGCGCACCAGGGCACCGTCGAGTACGCTCATCGGCGGCGAGATCGTGGCCCTCTTCGGCCTCTGAGGACGAGCTCGAGCGCGCCGCCCGCGCGATCTTCGCGGCGCTGGACATGACTCGACGGCGTGAAGGCGCTGGCCGCCCGCTGGACCGCGGAGGGGCTCCCGGTCTTCGACATCGGCATCGGCGTCAGCCTGGGCCGGTGATGGCCGGCACCATCGCCGCTCGGGCGGCGGCGCGGAGCTCATCGTGGTGGGTCGGCCCATGATCGCGGCCGCGCGCATCCAGGCGCACTTGACGCGGCTGTTCGACGCGCATATCATCACGAGTGAGGAGACTTCGCCGAGGTCAGGCGGCCGCGCAGCATCGCGAGCTGGGCACGCCCCGCCTCAAGGGGATCACGCGGCGCGGCGCTCTACGAGATCCTGCGCACGGGAGGCATAGTGGATCGGCGCGACCATCCTGATCGTCGATGACGAGCCGCGCGTGCTCGACGCGCTCGAGGCCGTGCTGGCCGCGGAGTTCCGGCATCCTGCGCGCGTCGAGCGGCCGCGCGGGCCCTGGCAGACGGCTCCGGGCCGAGGACGTGGCTGGTCGTCCTCACCGACTACAAGATGCCCGGCATGACGGGCGTCGAGATGCTCCGCGAGTGTCAGGCCCTCGCCCCGGAGGCGATCCGGCCTGTCCTCACCGCCTACACCGACGTCGACAGCCTCACGGACGCCGTCAACACCGGCCACATCTATCACTTCGTGGCTAAGCCGTGGACTCCAACGGGCTGCTCGTCATCCCCGCCGCGCCGTCGAGCGCCACGCGCTCGCCCAGGAGAACGCGCGCCGCGCGACGAGCTGGAATCGCGTACAACGCCGTCCGGCGCCAGGTCGCCGAGATCCGCGCGCGGCCGTCCGCGTTCGACACCGTCACCGGCGCCGGCACCGGGCTGCGCCGAGGCCATCGGCCTGGCCCGCAAGGTGCTGGACACGGCACCACCGTCCTCCTGCGGGGCGAGACCGGCACCGGCAAGGAGCCTGTTCGCCCGGCTCATCCCACGAGAGCGGCAGCCGCCGTGAGCGAAAGTTCGTCGCGCAGAATTGCGGCGCCCTGTCGGAGACGCTGCTGGAGTCCGAGCTCTTCGGCCAGCGTGCGCGGCGCGTTCACCGGCGCCATCGCCGAGCGCCGCGGGCTCTTCGAGGAGGCGCACGGCGGCACCATTCTGTTGGACGAGGTCGGGGATGACCTCGACCACCCAGCTGCGCCTCGCTGGCGCGTGCTCCAAGAGGGCGAGGTGGCCGCGTGGGCGAGTCCACCTCCGCAAGGTCGACGTTCGCATCATCGCCGCCACGAACGCCGATCTGGAAGCCCGGTGACCGCGGGCGCCTTTCGCCAGGATCTCTACTATCGGCTGAACGTGTTCCCGATCACGCTGCCGCCGTTGCAGGCCCGCGCGCAGGATATTCCGGCGCTGGCCGAGTACTTCCTGCGTCTGCACCGGGGACGCCGGGCCGTGCCGGGCTTCACCGCCGACGCGCTCGCCTGCCTGCGGACCTACCCGTTTCCCGGCAACGTCCGCGAGCTGGAGAACGAGGTCGAGCGGCGACGGCCCTCGCCGACGACGGCCGCCCCATGGCGTCGAGCATCTCCGAGCGCGCGTCCGTGACGCCGGGCGAGCCGGGGCCGTCCCGAGCACGCTCAACGAGGCCATCGAGGGGCTGAAGCGGCGGATGATCGAGGACGCCCTGCGCGGAGTGCGGCTCCAAGACCCGCGCGGCCGAGCGCCTGGTCTCACCGCCAGAGCCTGCAGCCAGATGCTGCGCCGACGGGCGATCTCTAGCGGCCGCTCGCCGTACCGGCGCGATCCGCTGCGTCCTGGCTCGCTCGGTCACCAGCGAGGTCAGCCGGACGCAGCCAGACGAACACCAGCGTCCCGGCCAGCAGGACGACGGACACGTGGGCGAACGCGAGCCCCCAGCCGAGCACGCTGGCGCCGCCCAGAAGATCGAGCGTCGCCCCGAGGGCGAGCGGGCCGCAGAAAGCCACCGGCGTAGCCGTGCAGGGTCGAATGCACCGCCAGGGGTCGCGCCCGCGCCGGGCCGGGCTTCGGCGCTACCGGCGCTGCCCGCGGTCAGCGACGAGGAGTCCGACCAGATCGAGGATCGCGTACGAGCAGCACGAGCAGCGGCCGCGCCGCGCGTACGGCAGCGCCGCGCTGAAGCCGATCACCGCCGGCCATCGCGGCCGAGGCCAGCATGCGTGCCGAGGATGAACCGGCGGCGGCCAAACTCGAATCGCCAGCTCGTTGCCCCACACGCTGGCCCACACGCCGAGCAAGCCCCATCACGCTGGCGACGGTGGCGGGCGCGAGCGGCGTCCACGCGCCGGGCCGCTCTGGACCGGCGACGAACGTCAGGAAGGTGACGACCCACGCCACGCAGCGCCGACATCTCCCAGCGTGTGCACGCAGTACGCGATCGAGTAGGCGAGCGCGGACCGGTTGCGGAAGAATCGGGCGGAAGTCGAGCAGCGCCCCGCGGACCAGCCCGCAGGACGCGGTGGACGGGCCGGAAGGCCGCAGCAGGACGAGGAAGAACGCCAGCGCGGCGCCGAGCGTGCCCGGCACCAGGGCCCAGCTGCCAGCCGAGCCAGGCGTTCGACCGCGCCGGCGACGCCGAACGACAGCGCACCGCTGACGCCGACCGCCGCGGCGTGGGCGGCGACGGCCCGCGACTGCTGCGGGCCCTCGGTCAGATCGCTCAGCGCCTTGAGCCCCGGCATGTAGCTACCGGCCCAGCCGGTCGCCCATCAGGGCGCTGGAACGCGAGCGCCGACCAGAATCCGGTCGCGACCCACGCGAACCCGGCGAAACGCGAGCGCGGTGAGCGCGACCGGAGCCGAGATAGATGCGCTTGGGATCGACGCGATCGGTGAGCGACGAGAGCAGCGGCACCACCAGCGTGTAGGCCGCGTAGTAGATGCCGCTGATCCAGCCGGCCTCGGTGTTGGTGAGCGACCACGCGGCGATAGCAGCGCCGGCAGCAGCGCGGCGACGGCTGAAGCGCGCCGATCTGGGCGCAGGCCTGCGCCGCGCACATGGCGACGACGCCGCGATTCCACGGTCATGCGCGTGTCGTCGCCGCCCTGCAGATGTGGCAGCCACTGCGCGATGCGCGCCTCGATCGCGTCCCGCACGCGACGGAAGACCGCCAGCTGCGCTCCTGGCCGCCCGGCGCGCGCGACGGGTCCTCGAACGACCAGTGCGCAGCCGCTGCACGGCGCCCGGGACGAAGGGGCACCGCTCGTTGGCATCGTCGCAGACGGTGATGAGATAGTCCCAGCGCTCCCGACGGGAGCTCGCCGTAGAGCTTCGAGCTGTGCCGGCTGATGTCGATGCCGCGCTCTGCCATCACGGCGACGGCCAGTGGATGCACGGACGTCTTCCCGTCCCCGCGCTCGCGACGTCGCAGCGATCCCCGCCCGGGCGCGGAGGAAGCCCTCGGCCATCTGGCTGCGGGAGAGTTGTGAGGTGCAGAGGAAGAGGACGCGTGTCGTGTCCATCGCGGGCCTCCGCGCTCCAGGGTCAGTCAGTCGAGAAGTCGCTCGACGACTCGACGCAGTCGCGCCATTCGTCGCCGAGCTTGCCGTGGCGCTGATACACGCCCACCACCCGGAACCCGCAGCGCTCGTGGAGCTGCAAGCCGGCGGTGTTCTCGGGGAAGATGCGCCGAGACGATCTTCCAGAATCCCCGCGCGGCGTAGGTCCGGCACAGCGCGTCCAGGGCCGCCCGCCCGGCCCCGGCGCCGCGCGCCGCGCGCGCGACGTAGACGGAATGCTCCGCCACGCCCGCGTACGCCGGGCGGCTGCAGTGAGCGCCCGCGCCGGCCCCAGGCCACCACCCGCCCGGCGCGCTCGACGACCACCGTGGGGAACCGCTCGCCCTTCTCCGCGAGCAGCGCCGCGATCTGCGCCACCGTGCGCGGCTCCGTCTCGAACGTGGCGACCCGGTCGGCGATCCCCTCGTTGTAGATCGTCGCGATCGCGCGCGGCGTCGGCCGGGCTCGCGATCCGCGTCGTGAGCGGCGCCGTGGCCATGGCGGCTCAGGCGGCGCCCCGGCCCTGCGACACCGGCGCGACAGTGGGAAACGACTCGCGGCGGGGCGGCGCCAGCCAGCGGAAGAGCGCGGTGGCTGCCGCGGCGCCCAGAGCAGCTGCGCGACGATGAAGGCCGGGGCGTCAGCCGGGCGGATGCCGGCGAAGGTACTCGGTCGCCGAGCGCGCCAGCGTCACCGCGGGGTTGGCGAACGACGTCGAGGCGGTGAACCAGTAGGCCGCCGTGATGTAGGCGGCCACCGCGAACGGCACGGCCGCGGCACGCGCAGCGCGCGCACCCCAGATCACGGCCAGCAGCCCGAACGTCGCGACGAACTCGCTGAACGCCTGGGCCGTGCCCGGCGCGGACGTGACGCGAGGCAGATGAACAGCGGCGCCTCGAACATGAGGTGCGCCGCGGCGACACCGGCAAAGGCCCCAGCGATCTGCACCACGATGTAGCGGGACGTCCGCGCCACGCCAGCCCGCCCTGCGAGGCGTCGGCGAGCGTGACGGCCGGATTGAAGTGCGCGCCGAGATCGGCCCGAAGGTCAGGATGAGCGCAACCAGCGCCGCGCCCGTCGCCAGCGTGTTCGCCAGCAGCGCCACGGCGACGTTGCCGCCGGCCAGGCGCTCGCCCATGATTCCGGAGCCGACCGACCGCCGCGCAGAGCAACGCGGTGCCGACCGCCTCCGACGCCAGGCGCCGGCCGAGGCTGGGCTGCCCGGGGCCGCTCACACCAGCGGCTTGCGGGCCCGCACGAACGCGCTCATGAACTTGCCGTCCACGCTGCGGGCGCGATGGCCGCCGCGTCGATCCCGCACGGTCGAGAAGCTCGCGGGCGTCCTCCGTCCGGTAGATGCGCGTGGGCTCCACGTCGACGGCCTCGAAGCCAGCCTTGCCGAGCTTGGCCCGGTACTCCGCTTTCCTCGAGCGCGCCGGCCACGCAGCCGATCCACAGCTCGACGCTCGCGCCGGATCACGGCCGGCACCTCGCCGCGCACGACCACGTCCGAGACGGCGAAGCCGGCCGCCGGGCTTGAGCACGCGAAACGCTTCGGCCAGCACGCGATCCTTGTCGGCCGAGAGATTGATGACGCAGTTGGAGATGATCACGTCCACCGAGTGCTGTCGGGCAGCGGGATGGCCTCGATCTCACCCTTCAGGAACTCGACGTTGCTCACGCCGGCCTTTGCGCTGGTTCTCGCGGGCCAGCGCCGAGCATCTCGTCGGTCATGTCGAGGCCGTACGCCTTGCCGGTGGGACCGACCCGCTGCGCCGACAGCAGCACGTCGATGCCGCCGCCCGATCCGAGATCGAGCACCGTCTCCCCGGCTTCAGCTCGGCGAGCGCCGTCGGGTTGCCGCAGCCGAGCGACGCGGCCACCGCTTCCGGCGGCAGCTCGGCGGTCTGGCCGTCCGCGTAGAAAGCCCGAGGTCACCGGATCGCACGCGCTCCCGTCGAGGCGGTGCCGCAGCACGCGCTGTCTCACTGCTCACGCGCAGGGCCGCCTGTCCGTACTTCAGTTTCACGAGCTCCTTGATGCTGTCATCGGCCATTGCGGGTTCTCCTCAAATCAAGACCGGTTGATGGTTTCGTCCAAAAAAGGCTACTCGCAGCGCGGGACCACGAGCCGCAGTCCCTTGCGCGGCTTCTTGATGGCCTCCAGCGCCTGCATCATCTCGTCGAGCACGTCGAGGTTCAGCGTGTAGTACACCCAGCGTCCTTCGCTTGCGGTCCTGCACGAGACCCGCGTCCTTCAGCGTGCGGAGATGGAAGGACAGCAGCGACTGGCGAGTGCCGAGCGGTCCCGTCAGGTTGCAGACGCACTCCTCACCGTCGCGGAGCCGATCGATGATCTTCAGACAGGGTGGCATCGGCCGGGGCCCGGAACACGCCGACTCACGATCTCGTCCTGCTTCACGGCGGCAATATATCAACTCGAAGATTGATCTGTCAAGGACCGCGCCGGCGTCGGCCCCTCGCCGGTGTGCTATCGTCCGGCGATGCCGGGCTCGATTCCCTCGCACGCGCGCTCGTCATCGTCGGCGGCGGCGTCGTCGGCTGCAGCGTCGCCTATCACCTGACGAAGCTCGGCTGGCGCGACGTGGTGCTGCTGGAACGGCGCGAGCTATCGTGCGGGACCACCTGGCATGCCGCGGGCCTGGTCGGACAGCTGCGCTCCAGCCACAACCTGACTCGCCTGGCGCGCTACGGCGCCGTCCTCTACGAGCGGCTGGAAGCCGAGACTGGCCAGGCCACCGGCTTTCGCCGATCGGGCAGCATCAGCGTCGCCCGGACGGCCGAGCAGCCTGATCGAGCTGAAGCGCGCGCGCGTCGATGGCGCGATGCTTCGGCGTCGACATCGAGTGATCTCTCCGGCCGAAGCCGGTCGCCGGTGGCCGCGCTGATGCGGACGGACGATCTGGCGGGCGCGGTGTGGATCCCTGGCGACGGGCGGACGAATCCGATCGACACGACACTGGCGCATGGCGCGCGGGGCGCGCAACGGCGAGCGACGATCCTCGAGAACGTGACCGTGACCGGCATCCGGCGGTGAGCGGGCGCAGCCGCCGGCGTCATCACGGATCAGGGCGACATCGCGTGTCGACGTGGTGGTGAACTGCGCAGGCATGTGGGGCCGCGAGGTCGGGCGGATGGCCGGCGTCAACGTGCCGCTGCACGCCTCCGAGCACTTCTACATCGTCACCGAGCCCATGGCGATTCCGCGCGACCTGCCGGTGCTCCGCGACACCGACGGCTACATCTACGTACGCGAGGAGGTGGGCGGGCTGCTCATGGGCGGGCTTCGAGCCGGTGGCCAAGCCGTGGGGATGGACGGAATTCCCGACGGACTTCAAGTTCTCGCTGCTGCCCGAGGACTGGGAGCACTTCCGTCTGTTGATGGAGCAGGCGTGCATTCGCATCCCGTCGCTCGAGACGGCGCCGGTGCGCCAGCACGTGAACGGCCCCGAGAGCTTCACGCCCGACAATCGCTACATGCTGGGCGAGGCCCCCGAGCTGCGGAACTTCTACGTGGCGGCGGGCTTCAACTCGGTGGGCATCGCTTCGGCGGCGGGCGCCGGCCAGGCCCTGGCCGAGTGGATCGTGGGCGGCGAGCCGAGCATCGATCTGTGGGACGTCGACATCCGCCGCTTCATGCCGTTCCAGGGCAACGCCCGCTACCTGCGCGAGCGCACCGCGGGAAGTTGTCGGGCTCCTCTACGCGATGCACTGGCCGTTCCGCCAACCGGAGACCGCGCGCGACGTGCGCTGCTCGGTCTTGCACGATCGCCTCGCCGCCCGCGGCGCCGTCTTCGGCGTGGCCGCCGGCTGGGAGCGCGCCGAACTGGTTCGCGACCGAGGGCGTCGAGCCACGCTACGTCTACACGCTACGGGCGCCAGAACTGGTTCCCCTGCGCCGCCGCCGAGCATCGCGCGGTGCGCGAGGCCATCGGCCTCTTCGACCAGTCGTCGCTGGCCAAGTTCCGTCTTCGAGGGCCGGACGCCGTGGCGACGCTGCAGCGTCTCTGCGCCAACGACGTCGACGCGGCCCCGGGCCGCATCGTCTACACGCAGATGCTCAACCGGCGCGGCGGCATCGAGTGCGACCTGACGGTCACGCGCCTGGCCGACGACATGCGTACATGATCGTCACCATCGCCGCCGCCGCCACCCACGACGCGGACTGGATCCGCCGCGGCATCGGCGATAGCCGGGTCTCGCTCACCGACGTGACGTCGTCGCTCACCGTCCTCGGCGTGATGGGACCGCGCTCCCGCGAGCTGCTGGCGCGCCTCACCGGCGCCGATCTCTCCAACGCGATGCTTCCCGTTCGGCACCACGCGCGAGATCGAGCTCGGCTCCGCGCCTGGTGCGCGCCACCCGGATCACCTACGTCGGCGAGCTCGGCTGGGAGCTCTACATCCCGACGGAGTTCGCATCCACCGTCTACGAGGACGTTCTCGGCGCCGGCGCGGATCTAAGTCTCCGCCACGCCGGCTACCACGCGATGGACTCCCTCCGAATGGAAAGGGCTACCGCTCCTGGGGCCACGACATCGGCAGCGACGACACCCCGCTCGAGGCAGGCCTGACCTTCGCCGTCTCCTTCAAAAAGGCCGACTTCACCGGCCGCGACGCGCTACTCCGCCAGCGCGACAAGCCCCTCCCCCGCCGCCTCGTGATGTTCACCCTCGACGACCCCGAGCCGCTACTCCTCGGCGACGAGCCCATCTGGCGCGACGGCGTGCTCGTCGGACGGATCACCTCCGGCGCCTACGCTCACACGCTCGGTCGCTCGGTGGGCATGGGATATGTCGCCCACCCTGACGGCGTCGACGCGGCCTTCGTGCGGGCGGGGCGCTGGGAGCTGGAGCTCGCGACGGGCGCTTCCGGGCCACCGCGCAGCTCGAGCCGCCGTGCGATCCCACCTCCGCGCGGGTGCGCGCGTAGGCAGGCTGCGCGGTTTCCGCGCCTGGCTCACGGGGTGGCGGGAACTCGCGTGACGGCTCTGCCGCCGCTCATTTGTGTTGGCCGACGCGATCGCTTATTGTTGGCTGCGCGGCGACGCCACAATCGGATGAACGGCGAGGCCAGAGACCAGAGCAGCGCAGGCCGGCCCGAGCACGGCGCCGCATCCCGTCCTCAAGAAATACTACGAGCGCGAGGGCGACCGGCGGCCCTTCGTCAGCGCGCTGTTCGACAACGGCGCCGCGCACTACGACTGGATCTGCGGGCTGGGCTCGATGGGCTCGGGCCGGTTCTACCGCCGCTGGATCCTGACGAAATACGGCCTCCGTGCCGGCATGAAGCTGCTCGACGTCGCGACCGGCACCGGCCTCGTGGCACGGGCGGCCACGCACATCCTGCGCGAGCCGGGAGCCGTGGTCGGGCTCGACCCCAGCATCGGCATGCTGCGGCAAGCGCAGAAGAGCCTGGCGATGCCGCTGGTGCAAGGCATCGGTCGAGGATCTGCCGTTCGCGACCGACCACTTCGACTTCCTCAGCATGGGCTACGCGCTGCGCCACATGGCCGACCTCGGCGTGGCCTTCCGGCAATGCCTGCGGGTCCTGAAGCCGGGCGGACGCATCCTGATCCTCGAGATCACACCGCCGCGCTCGGCGGTCGGCCGCTACGTCGCTCCGCGCGTACTTCGAGAACGGTGTTGCCGCGCGTCATGCGGCTCAGCACGGGAAGCGCCGAGGCCGAGCTGCTCTTGCGGTACTACTGGGACACGATCGCCCACTGCGTCCCGCCGGACGTGATCCTCGAAGTCCTGAGATCGAGCGGCTTCGTCGACGTCAAGCACCGCGCCCGCGGCGGACTCCTCAGCGAGTACGTCGGCGCGAAGTCGCCCTGAGCTGTGACATGCATGAATCGTCCAGGCCAGGTCGGCTCAGGGGGCGGCGGGAGCTCCCGTACGGCTCCGGAGAAGCGGAAGTAGCAGGAGGACGACCGAGGCCAGGATGAAGACGGCCGAGATCGGCCGTGACACGAAGACGGCGAAGTTGCCGCCCGACAGGATGAGCGACTGACGCAGGGACTCCTCCATCATCGGTCCGATGACCATGGCCAGGATCAGCGGCGCTCCTTCGTAGTCGAACTTCTTCAGCAGATACCCCACGATCCCGAACACCCACATCACGAGCCCGTCCCCGACGTTGTTGCCGACGCTGTAGGCGCCGATGAGGCAGAACAGGAGGATGAACGGGAACATGACCGCGTACGGCACCCGGAGAAGACGGGCCCACAGCGGGATGAGCGGCAGATTCAACACCAGCAGCATGGCGTTGCCGATATACATGCTCGTGATGATTCCCCAGAAGACATCCGGGGCCTGCTTGACCAGGAGTGGGCCGGGCTGAAGCCCGTGGATCATGAGCGCGCCGAGGAGAATCGCCATGACCGCATTGGCCGGAATCCCCAGGGTGAGCAGAGGAATGAACGCGCCGCCGGCGCGGCGTTGTTCGCCGCTTCGGGTCCGGCCACGCCTTCGATCGCGCCCCGGCCGAATCGCTCGGGATGCCTGGACGCGCCGCTTCTCGACGGCGTAGGACACGAACGAGGCGATGATGGCGCCGGCCCGGGAAGGATACCGAGGAAGAATCCCAGCGCCGACCCGCGCAGGATCGGCAGCGTCGACGCCCGCCAGTCGTCGCGGGTCGGGAGCAGCCCCGTCGTCGGCGGGGCGAAGATCTCCGTCGCCTCGTCTCGCTGCTCGAGGTTGAGGAGCACTTCGGAGATGCCGAAGAGCCCCATGATGACCGGGACCAGCCCGAGGCCGTCCTCCAGCGTCCGGATGCCGAAGGCGAACCGAAATCGTCCGCTGATGACGTCCTGACCGACCGTGCCGCACAGCAGGCCGACGGCCGCCATCATGAGCGCCTTCACCATCGACTCGCGCGCGAAATACGTGAGCAGTGTCAGCCCGAGAACCATGAGGGCGAAGTACTCCGGCGGGCCGAAGCTCAGCGTGACGCGGGCCAGGAACGGCGCCAGAAATGTCAGGGCGACGACACTCAGCGTCCCGGCGATGAACGACCCGAACGCGGAAATACCCAGCGCCGCGCCGGCCCGTCCCTGGCGCGCCATGGCGTGACCGTCCAGACAGGTGACGACGGACGCCGCCTCGCCCGGGATGTTCATGAGGATGGACGTCGTCGAGCCGCCGTACATCGCGCCGTAGTAGATGCCGGCCAGCATGATGATGGCCGAGACCGGCGGAGGCCGCGAACGTGGAGGGCAGCAGCAGTGCGATCGCCGCCGCCGGCCCCAGCCCCGGGAGGACACCGACCAGGGTGCCGATGAACACGCCGATGAAGCAGTACAGGAGGTTGATGGGCTGAAGCGCGACCTGGAACCCGTAGAGAACGCCGTGGAAGATCTCCACGCTCAGAACCGAACGGACCGGTCGGGAGCTGCGTCCTCAGCCATACCTGGAACAGCGCGTACGACGCCAGCGTTCCGATGGCCGCGCATACGGCGCTGAACCCCCAGCCGCGCCGCTCGAGACGGAACAGCAGCAGGAGGAAGAGGAACGTGACCGCCACGAACCCGAGCGGCTCCAGCAGCAGGAGGTACGCGAGGAGCGCCCCGAGCGCGACGACAGGCTTCCACGATTCGGGCTGGATCGGGTGAGCTCGCAGCGGCTCGTCTGAACGAGCGGGCGATCAGCACGACCGAGAGCACGCCCAGCACGACGCCGCCCCAGAAGGGAAAGAACCCCGGCCCGGGGCGGTTGAGGCTACCGAGGTTGAGGAGAGACCCTGGAGGGCCGCGAAGATCGCGACGGCCAGCCAGAACAGACCGCTGACCAGATCGCGCGGCATGGCGCGCTACTTCACCAGCCCGGCTTTCCTGGCGAGCGCCTCCACGATTCGATGCTCCTCCCGTATCTCGACGACGAGCTTGTCGGGGGCGAGTAGTCCTGGAGGATGCCGAAGGTGGCGAGCTTGGCGGCGACCGCCGGATCCCTGGCCACCTTCTCGATGGCGGCGACCAGTGTCTTTGTCACCTCGGCCGGCACGCCCGCCGGCGCGAAGAACGCGAACCATACGCCGAGGAGGTTCTGCCGGTGACCGAGCTGGGCCAGGGTCGGAATCTCCGAGAATCCGGGGAACGTGTTCGAGATGACCATCCCCCGCAGCGCACCACTCTTCAGATGGCTGCTCAGCGCGCCCAGCGAGAACGCGCCGCCTTCCACGTGCCCGCCCAGGAGCGCGGTGATGCCGGGGCCGCCGCCTTTGAACGGCACCATGGTCAGGCCCGCGCCCGTGAGCGAGTTGATCATCTCGATGTTGAGGTGTCCCACCGAACCGGTCCCCACCGTACCGGCGCGGACCTTGCCGGGATGCTTCTTGGCAAACTCGACCATCTCCGGGAAGCTCCGGTAGGGGAGCGTCTTCTCGGACCGCGAGGAGGATCGGCGTCCGCGTCGTCAAGCCGAGCGGCGTCAGATCTTTCAAGGGATCGTACGTCACCGACTCGGGGTTGAGGATCCGGGCCGAGACGACGGAGGCGTTCGGCGTTATCAGGATGGTGTAGCCGTCCTTCTTGGCCTTGACCACGCTGTCGGTCCCGATCACCATCCCGGCCCCGGGCCGATTCAACGGAACGACCGGCACCTTCAGGAGTTTGGCCAGCTCTTCGGCCATCATCCGTCCGGCCGTGTCGGTGGCGTCGCCAGGCCCCAGCGGGATCACGAGCGTGATGGGACCACTCGGATAGCCCTGGGCGGCCGCACGAGGCGCAGCGCACGAAAGGACAGGCGGCGATCGCCAGCAGACTCAGGAGCGCTCGCACGATGTCCAGCACCCTAGCCCAGGTCGCGGCAGCGAGCAAGCCAGCCGATCACGCGAAGACGAACGCCCGCCCGGGATTCTCGACGAGCAGGCGGCGCAGACCGGCGTCGTCGAGGCCCTTGCGCCGCAGCCGCGGCACGACGTTCACGATCAGATGGTGATATCCATACCCGCCGTACTTCGTGAGCGAGCTCTTGTACGCGATGTCGTGCGACATGAGGATCTGATCCTGATGCCCGCGCCCGATGAGCGCCAGGATCTGGGCCATGCGCCCGCCGTCGTTGGGCATGTCGAAGTCGGGGTTGTAGGGATAGTAGGAGTTCTCCATCCCGAAGAGGTCGTACTCCAGCCACACGCCGGTGGCGGCGAGATCGAACAGATGCCGCTCGTCGGCGATGGTCCGGTCGATGTGACACATGATCGTGCGGCGGAGATCGCCGCCCTGCTTGCCGATCATCTCGAGGATCTGCATGGGCGCGGCCTGATCGCGGCCCGGGTGGATCATCAGCGGCGCGCCGGTCTGACGCTGGGCCTCGACGGCCGCGCGCACGACCTTCTTCTCGTTCTCCGTCCACGGCCACGTGTTGCCGATCTCGCCGATGAGGCCGGCGCGCACCCGGTGTCGCCCACGCCAACCGTCACCTCGCGCACGATCTCGGCCACGATCGAGTCCTCGCTGCGGCGGTCCATGTCGGCCGGATGCGCGGCGGCCACGTAGTAGCCGGCGCCCATGACGATGTTGAGGCCGGTCGCGCGCGAGATCCGCGCCAGCGCCAGCGGATCGCGCGAGAGGCTGGCGTTGGTCGGATCGACCACGGTCTGCCCGCCCACCCGGCGGAAGAGCATGATCTCGTCCTGCGCGGTCTGCTCGTCCAGCAATCGAAGATTGTCGAGATTGGCGTTGAAGTTCTGCCGCACCCACCCGACGTTGGACAGACTGACCGGCTGGTAGGCCAGGCCCTTGTCGCTGGCCGCCGCCGGCTCCCGGAACATCACGGCGAAGTCGATCAGCAGATGCTCGTGCGGCAGCGTGACGCCCATGGCGTCGGCGTCAACGGCGCCGAGCACGGTCAGCGCTTTCCCGGACAGTGGGCTCGGCATGACGTCCTCCTCTAGACCGGGCGCGCCGGCAGGTACCGCTGGTACCAGGCCAGCGTCTCCCGCATGACCTCGCCGAACGCCGGCTCCAGATAGACCTCGTAGTGGCCGTAGCCCTTGAGCACCACCAGCTTCTTCGGCTCGCCCGCCCGCGCGTAGAGCTGCGCGGACTCCTCGGGCGGTACGAGGCGGTCGTCGTCGGTGGTGATGAAGAGCACCGGGCGCGGCGCGATCCGGTCGACGATCCCACTCCGGCGAGAACTCGAGCGTCTCGGTGACGTACTCGAGCGGGATGGTGCCGACGGCAGCCGGGTTGTTGCGCCGGGCGGCGGCGGCCAGCTCCGCCGACTGACGATCCGGCAGCAGGATCTCCTCGCGCCTGACGAACTCGGACTTGCCCTCGAGCGTGCGCTTCACCCGGTCCTGCGCCGAGCGCGCCAGGAGATCGTGGAACTCATCGGGCCGGCGCACGCTGCGCATCCAGCGCGTGCCGTCGCCGATGCCCACCACGCTGACGACGCACTTTACCCGCTGATCGACAGCGCCCGTCCACACCACCGTGGCGCCCCGTAGCTCGTGCCGTAGATGCCGAGCCGATCGGGATCGACCTCGGGCAGCGTGCCGATGAAGGTCAGCGCGGCCTGCACGTCGGCCACGCGACTGTACGGCGCCAGACGGCTCCGCGGGCCTTCGCTGTCGCCCCAGCCCTTGTAGTCGAAGGTCAGGACCACGTAGCCCGCCTCCGGCCAGCACCCGCGCGTTGTCCGGCAGGTACATGTCCTTGACGCCGGTGTAGCCGTGGCAGAGGACGATGCCGGCCCGCCGGTGTGACGCGGTCGCGTCGTCCGAAGCGTAAACATCGCCCACCAGCCGGAATCCCTCGCTGTAGAAGCTGACCGGTTTCTTCCTCACGACGCGGCCTCCTCCCCACGATCTGGGCCTCGCTCCCGAGCGGCCCGATGATACGATGCCGCCCGACCCGATGGACGACCTCCTGATCCGCGGCGGTCACGTGATCGACGGCAGCGGCGGCCCCGGCCGCGACGCCGACGTCGTCGATGCGCGCCGGTCGCATCGCCGCCGTGGAGCCGCGCCGGCGGGCCGGCCCACCGCGTGATCGACGCCCGCGGCCTGGTCGTGGCGCCGGGGTTCATCGACATCCACACGCATTCGGACTTCACGCTGCCGCTCAACCCGCGCGCGGAGTCCAAGATCCGCCAGGGCGTGACGCTCGAGGTGGTGGGCAACTGCGGCTTCTCGGTGGCGCCCGCGCTGCCGGGCACCTCCGCGATGCTGCGGGAGTACCTCGCCTCCAGCGCCACGTGGCTGCCGTTCCACGACACGACGTTCGCCGACTACGCCGCGAGCTTTCCCGTCGACGTCCGTCAACGTGATCCTCCAGGTCGGCCACAACACGCTCCGGCTGATGACGGCGGGGCCTGGAGAACCGCCCGCTCACGCTCGGACGAGACGGCCGGCGATGGAGCGCCTGCTCGAAGAAGCGCTGGCGGGCGGCGCCTGGGGTCTCTCCTCCGGTCTCTTCACCGCGCCGGGTAACTTCGCCGACGCCGCCGAGATTCATGCGCTGGCCCGCGTCCTGCGACGCCACGGCGCCGCGTATTCCACCCACGTGCGCGACGAGGCCAACGCCGGCTTCGAGGCGGTGCGCGAGGCGATCGCGGTGGCCGAGGCCACCGGCGTGCACGTGCAGATCGCGCACCTCAAGCTCTCCGGGTCCGACAACTGGGGCGGCGCCGCCAAGCTGCTCGCCGAGATCACCGCCGCGCGTCAGCGCGGGCTGCCCGTCGACTGCGACGCCTATCCCTACGACACCGCCACCAACCCGCTGCGGAATCTCCTGCCCCGCTGGGTGATGGAGAACGGCATCCCGGCGATGCTCGAGCGGCTCCGCAGCCGCGACGTGCGCACGCGTCATGCGCGAGGAGATCGCGCGGCACGGGCTCACCAACTTCGGGCGCATCCCGTCGTGGGACGTCGTGCGCGTGGCCATCTCGCCTCACCTGCCCGAGAACGCCGGCCGCACGCTGGGCGACATCGCGCGGAGCCGTGGCCTCGATCCGATCGACGCCGCGTCGCCGACTACGTCGTCGCCGACCGGGGCGAGACGCGCATCCTGATCACGTCGATGGCGGACGCCGATGTCGCACGAGATCACGCGCGCGCCGTGGGTCACCGTCGGCTCGGACGGCAACGCGCTGGCCACCTCGGGCGTTACCAGCCAGGGCAAGCCGCATCCGCGCTACTACGGCACCCACACCCGGGTACTCGGCCACTACGTGCGCGACCTTGCGCCTGCTGACGCTGGAGCACGCGGTGGCCAAGATGACGGGCGTCGCGGCCCGCGCGCTCGGGCTGTCGGATCGCGGCCGGCTGCGGCCCGGCGCGTGGGCGGACGTGGTCGTGTTCGATCCCGCTCGGATCGCCGACCGCGCGACGTACGAGGAGCCGCACCGCTACGCGGCCGGCGTCTCCACGGTGGTGGTCAACGGCGAGGTCGTGGTCGATGGCGGTGACCACACGGGCGCGCTTGCCCGGCCGCGTGATTCGCCGGGCCAGCTGACCGCTGGTCCCCGGCGACGGCGGCGTGGTGAGCCCCCGACGACAGGCACCGCGTGAATGGAACAGCCGCCCAGATCAGGCGAGTCTCGCGCGGATTCGCTGGTACCGTCGCGTGAACCTGCTGATCTTAGCTCTCTGTCTCCCGCTGTATTTGGTTACCAACCGTTTCGGATCGGCGTCGATGACGACGAGTGTGGTTGTTGGATGCATGCTGCTAGTCTGGAGTATCGGCGGTGGTTGTTCATCAGAAGTAGATGCCCTCGCTGCGGGAGTTTGTTTTTCAACTGGGCCCAGGTGGCACGCTGGCTAGCTCTAAGGCTTCGCCGATCATGCAGCCTGATCTATTCGTGCCCCACGGCATTCGCTCCCTCGCGGAAACGCTCGGCACTCAAACGCGGCCGGATCCTATAATTGACAGGTCGCAGGTCGCATTTACCAGAGCGGCTGGACACAACATACAGACCCGTACTATGTGTATGCCCTGAAGGAACCTGCGCAGCTCGCCAGCCAAACCGTTCTATATCGGCAGTAAGGGGGATCATGCCGCGACTGCCGACTCGGCTCTGGCGAAACCGGACACACAAGGGTTCCGTATTCAAGAGATCTGAAAGCAGGACACAAGGTACCAGTGTCTGAAACCTCATCGAAGACCCGTCGAGGTGCAAAGCGATTAAGCTCGAGGTCTGAATCCACCGATCGCTACGCACGGAGGATACCGGGGGATCATCGACTGGTTCATGGTCCATCCGGGTAGTTCACAAGATGCGACGTGATGTCGTTGTGCCTCAGGGGGCAAAAAGATGAGGTTTTCCAGCTGGCTCTTCCAGCCATCCAAGAGTGCCGTATTGGAGTTCGCCGCGCGTTAACTGGAAAGGAATTACATCCAGACGCCGTTAGTATCCTGGGCCTTCGTAGCGACTACGGCGGAGGATCGAAGGACTATCTTTCCTACAGCGTGCTTGCTGTTGATGCGTGATGGATTGCTTAACGCGACAGCGGTTCTGGTTACTGAAGCAAAGGCTGTCGGTTAACTGCGCGCAGTTACGCTTAAAGTGGCTGAGGGCAATTCCGTGGCGCTGGCGGCGCTCCAATCCTCGATTGTTCATATCCATGCCGACTGACGAGAGACCCGATCACGTACATTCTCCAGGACGATCTGATCAGCACTTATCCCTTCGCTCGGCCTGAGAGCAAACAGGCCCGAACTAGCCTCGAGGCGTTCGGAGTGGTGGCGAGGGGCCGCGCGCGGCGGCGCCGTCGGGGCCTGCCCCGTCGCCCGTCGGCGCCTGATGAACAGCAGCGCCCAGGCTATCTCTGCGGTCGACCTTTGATGACATATGCTACGCTATCGCCCGAACCTGGCACGCGTTCACGAGATCACCGGGATCGGCCGATATCGAGCGCCCGCCATACGACCGGCTATCCGTGCGGGCGACGAGGACCGGCCGTCGATGATTCTTCGTCCATGGTGGCCTCGAGCTGTCGCTCAGCTGGCGCCACCAGCTGCCGTGTTTCGCCATCCTCCGGTTTTCGCGCTGTGGCCCGGACTCCGCGGCCGGACGGTCCTCGATCTACCACGATCATCACGCGCCAGAACCCATTGTGCACGATATGTGCCCGAAGCTCCTCGACACGCTCCACGACGGGACCGCGGTGGGTTTGGCTACGACTGTTGAAGTCCGGTCGTCTGCCGGAGCCCACACGATCCACTGAGGCAGCTGCTGATGTTGTGCGCGCTGGCTTGTGTTGTGCCGTGGTCTGCCGCCGGTTTCATCGTTCGCCCGCCTGAAAAGCTGCTCGTGACCAGCGCCGGGGTCTACCCGGAGGCGGAATTCCCGGTCGGCCAGCGGGGACGCCCACAGCTCTTCCGATGGAAAACTTCGACAGGGCGCGCAAAGACCGAGGCCAATCCATAACACCCTTGAAGGCGCTCTTCCGGAAGTGCGCGCGAAGGGCAAGGGCCAGCCGTCGCGCACGGCCAGTGTGCGGAAGGCGGGTGGCTGGTTCGGCGGGGCGGTCGCGGCGCCCGACATGCCGCTCGATCTCACACGTTCATCAGGAGCACGAGCCTGAACGTCTACGCAGCCGCCCTGCAGCGCAACGGATCCTCCGGACCCGACTCCTACACTATATGAACCCGGATCGGAACGCCGACTATGCGGGCCAGCGCAAAGAACGGCGGCCGGACTGACCTGCCGGTAAAGCGTTCCTGCACGGCGAGTACGGACTACACGTGCGAGACGGTATCCGGGCTGGCCGAGCCCACAGACGGATTGTCTCACTTCTGAGGTGGTGATCCAGTCCGGCCACCGATGGCGCAGGAGAAATCGATCGAAGTCAACGCCAGCCTCGCGCGGTGGCTGGCGATCGGCAGCTCATGGTCCACTGGCGTGGATCCCAACTTCGGTTCACGTTTGCCCGTTGCAGCAGGCTCACCAGAGCCTGGACCAGGCGGGACCGGGGCGGCCCTCGACGTGGACGACGTGGGAGGAGTCCCTCGACGACCCGGTGGCTTCAGCCGCCTCATGTACGAGGAGGACGGACGCCGTTCGCGCTGCCGCTGCCGGCGCGTCTGCCGGAGCACGGCTGACCTACCGCAGCAGGCCAGCAACGCCGCCAGCAGCTTGCACCGGTGCGGCGACCGAATGGCATCTCTGATATCTTTGCTCCTCATCGCCATCGCGACCCATGCACGAGGAGATCGACACATGGCTCAGAAGAAACCGACGGTGTACGAATTCATTCCCAAGCTAGGGCAGCTCCGCGACGACGTACTATTCGGCGACGTATGGGAGCATCCCGACCTCAGCAAGCGTGACCGTAGCCTGATCACCGTGGCCATGCTGGCGGCGCTCTATCGGACCGACGAGATGCGGGGCCACATGCAGAGGGCGCTCGACAACGGGGTGACGGAGACCGAGTTGAAGGGACTGATCACCCACGTAGCGTTCTATGCCGGCTGGCCCTGCGCGGTCAACGCCGGCCGTATCGCCATCGACGTCTTCGGACCCAAATAGTCAGCCGCGAGAGGGAGAACAACATGGCGTTTTACGAGAAGGGCCATGTCCGCATTCACTACCAGGAGGCCGGCTCCGGCTTTCCGCTGTTCGTCATCCCCGGCGGGGGCCAGAACTCGACCATCGACTTCATGTCGGACCGGGCGCCGTTCAACGCGATCGACGGAATTCAAGGACGAGTACCGCTGTATCACGGCCGACCTGCGCAACGCGCCGAGCGGCCAGTCCTCCGGGCCGCTCGAGATCGATCGGCCGTGGGACTCCTATGCCGACGACCACCTCGCCCTCATGGATCACCTGGGCATCCGCCGCTTCATGGTGATCGGCTACTGCATCGGTGGGCCGTTCATCTGGAAGCTGGTCCAGCGCGCGCCGGAGCGCATCGTCGCCGCGGTCGTGTCGCAGCCCGTCGGCTTCCGTAAAGAATCGAACCCCATGTACGACAACAGCATGCAGACCTGGGGGCCAGCGCTGGTCAAGCAGCGGCCTGACCTCACGATGGACATGATCGACAAGTTCCTGACCCGGATGTACGTCACGAACGCCGACTTCGTGTTCAGCGTGCCGCGCGACGTCGTCCAGGGCTGCCCGGCGCCCGTGCTGGTCATGCCGGACGAAACCCCATCGCACCCTACGAGCCCGCCATCGAGTCGGCGATGCTGGCCCCGAAGTCCGAGTTGACCTTCTTCCCGTGGAAGGACACGAAGGAGAAGATCCCGCTCGCGGTGCGGCACGTGCGCACGTTCCTCAAGGCGAACCGGCCGGCCTGATCCCAAGGAGAATCCATGTCGTTCGGATGGGGCATCGTCAGTACGGGCAAGCATCCAGACATCAAGATCGCGCCGGCGATGGCCGCGGCCGAGGGCGGCGAGCTCGTCGGCGTCTACAGCCGCGATCAGCACCGCGCGGAGGCGTTCGCGCAGAAGCACGACGCACGCGCCGCGTACAGTCAGCTCGGCGACCTCCTCGAGGACTCACGGGTCGACGGCGTCTTCGTGGCCTCGCCGAACGCCTTGCATGCCGAGCACGTCGTCCAGGCGGCGGAAGCCGGAAAGCACGTGCTGTGCGAGAAGCCGATGGCCACGACGATCGCCGACGCCGTGCGAATGCTGAAGGCGTGCCGCCGCGCGGGCGTCACCCTCGGCGTGGCCTTCAACCTGCGCCAGCACCCGGCCTATCGACGCGCGCGCGAGCTCGTCGCCGCCGGGACGCTCGGGCGCATCGTGCTCGCCCAGGCGCAGTGGGCGTTCGGCGTGCGCGGCCGCGACGGCTCGCCGCCGCGCACGCCGCTCACGCAGTGGTGGGACACGCCGGAGCTGATCGGGGGCGCGTCCACGATGATGGGCACCGGCGTGCACTCGGTCGACTTGCTGCGCTTCGTGCTCGGCGCCGAGGTGGACGAGATCACGGCGGTCACCGACGGCCAGACGGCCGCGCGCCCGCTCGAGCAACTCGCCTGCCTCACGTTGCGCTTCGGTAACGGCACGCTCGGCCAGGTGGTCGCGAGCCGCCTTCTTCCAGACTCGCGCAACGATTTCCGCGTGTACGGGATCACCGGGCTCATCGCCGGACACCACTCGATGTGGGAAGCGCGCACAGGCCGCTTCGAGATCACGAGCGACACCGTCAACGAGACCGCCGACTACCCGGAAGCGCTGCTGCCGAACTACGTGGCAGAGATCGAGGACTTCCAGCGCGCGGTCGCCACCGGCGGCCAGCCAGCCGCGACCGGCCTGGACGGGCTGCGCGTCGTGGAGGTCACGCTGGCGATGATCGAGTCCGCGCGCACGCGCCGGAGCGTGAAGATCGAGCGCGTGGAGCCGTGAGCGCGAGCCCAGCGACGTGAAGCTCTTCCATAGTCAGCATTCATCCACAACGTTCAGATCCCACTTGGGAGGACACCATGCTGAGAGCCCTGTTCCGTGTTCGTGGTCGGCGTGTGCGCCAACGTTCTCGTCGGCCTGCCGGCGTTGGCGCAAGCGCCGGCCGAAGTCACGCTGACACGCATCGATTGCGGCACCGGCGCCACGCCGACGGACGTCGGCCAGCGCTTCACCGACACGTTCGCGTACAAGGACCTCAAGCTGACGTTCACGTTCAGCTGCTACCTGATCAAGCACGGCGACGAATACATGGTGTGGGACACCGGCTTCGCACCCGGCACGAATCCCAACGCGCCGACAGTCGGCATCGTGGATCGCCTGAAGGAGCTCAAGGTCACGCCCGAGCAGGTCAAGTACGTCGGCATCAGCCACTTTCACGGCGACCATACCGGCCAGCTCGCGCCGTTCACGAACGCGACGCTGCTCATCGGCAAGGGCGACTGGGACCGGATCACCTCGCCGACGCCGATGCAGGGCGCCAATGTCGCGGGCTTCAAGAGCTGGATCGACGAAAAGAGGAAGGTCGAGCCGCTGACCGGGGACAAGGACGTGTTCGGCGACGGCAGCGTGATCGTTCTCAGGATGCCGGGTCACACGCCGGGCCATAGCGGCCTGCTGGTCAGGCTGAAGGAGATGGGCCCGGTGCTGCTCACCGGCGACCTGGTCCACTTCCGCGAGAACTACGACAGCGGCGGGGTGCCGAGCTTCAACTTCGACCGCGCCGCGACGGTCGCCTCGATCGAGCGCATGAAGCAGATCGTCGCAAATCTCAAGGCGACCGTCGTCATCCAGCACGACATGCGCGACATCGGCAAGCTGCCGGCGTTCCCAGCTGCCGCGAAGTAGCACTTTGGCGGTCTTGGGGGCAGGGTCCGGAGCGCCATCGGCGATCTGAGGCTCGGCCGAGCCGCACCTATCGGGAACGCGGGCGCGCGCCGCGCGCGGCCAGGAAGCGGCGCGCGTGCCTCGGCAGACCTGCCGGCGTCGGCGTCGCTGCGCATGGCCTGCGCCATGCGGCGGACCTTCTGGATCGGCGGCGCCGGGGCCTGCAGTGTCCAGGTACTGGCTGAACGCGACGATCGCCCGTTGGTGGTCGGTCAAGGGCTCTTGAGGCCGCGGCGCCCGGGGACCTTGGCGCGCCGCCGCACCGCCGCGGCCTTCTTGCTGACGGCCGGACGCTCGAGCCGCATGGGAGTATTTCCGTCGCGCGGAACGGACGCCAGCGAAAGTGCCAGCAACGCCTGGGTGCGGCTGCTACCCTCGCGCCCATGGCGCTGAGACCCCAGCGCACCTGGAGATGAGTCGGCAGCGCCAGATCACAGATCGTGCGCAATAACCTGGGGAGGGATCCACGGGGAGATCAGAACCGTCGGAACGCGGACGCCGAGGCGGTTGAACTCGTACTCCGCGTGGGCGGGTCGTCGGGGGACCAGCCGGCGGGGGCACCAGGAATGTAGAAGCCGCCGTGCTCCGTCGTAGGTGACCACCGCAAAGAAGGTCGAGGCCCACAGTTCACGCGTGGCCCGGATCGCCTCGTACACGCGCCGGACGAGCCCTGGCCCGCGTCGACCGAATGCGGGGTGGTCGCCGTTTGGGCCGTTGAGGTGGCGCGGCCTGACCAGCGCAGGAAGTCGGGGAAGTCGTCCCCGTCGCGGCCGGCCGCGTCGAAGAATTCATTTGGCGGCCCCGGTACTCTGACCGCGGAGCTGACGCGCCCGGTCGGCAAGCAACAGCGACAGCGGAAAAGTCTCCGAAGGAGCGGTGGCAGCGATCGCCGCGGGCGGGCCTGCTCCAGGCGGAGGAAGACGCTCGGCTGATCGTAGCGATGCAGGTTCGGCTGAAGATGCCCCTAGGCATCTTCACGCGGCCCTGCGAGGTGCCGCTCATCGCGAAGAGTCGATTGGTCCAGCCAGTCGGCCCCGGCACCGAGCAGAATCACTGTCGCACACGGCGAACGTGCGCCCGAGCTGGCGAGCGTCACAGCGAGTCGACCCCGTGATACGCCATCACTTCCGCTTCTGGGCCGCGCTCAGCCGACTGCGGTGCGCCCGCTCGTATCCAGCTCACGAAGCCGCCGTTGTCGCTGGCGATTCGGTCCAGGACGCTGTCGGTGTCGTGGGGGATCCGGGTCGACTACCTTGGCGGCGCCCAGCCGCTGCTCGAAGGCGACGCCCGCCACATTCGCGGTTGATGCGCGGCGGCCGCTCGGGGGGCATGCCGTCGTTCCGGCACGATCCCCGCAGCGCCCCAGCATGTATCAGCTGAACGGTTCTCCAGCATCAGCAGCACCACGTGCCGGAAGTGGATCGGGCGCCGCGGCGACCGCGCGAGCTGCCGGCCGGGCGGTTCGTCTGCGCGTGCGCCTGCGCCGCCGCCCGGCCTTCGCCGGCGCGGCGCGCTTGCGCCGAGCCTCCGGCGCGCGGCTGTGACGCGCCGGCGCCGCGCGTTCCGAGCGCGCGCCGAGTTTTCCGGCCGGGTTCCCGGCGCGCGCTGCCGAGGTCGGCGGTGACCCCGATGCGGTCGGCGATGATCAGCGGTGCCGTGAACGGCCCGGCGCCGCTCGATGATTCCCTCTAGCTCTGTGCCCATGCTCGCCCTCCATGTTCTCATCGGCGGTCGACCTGGCGCATCGCCACGATCCGGCCGCGCCTGACCGTGGCTCGTGACCACCTTCATACTCCACCCTGTCCGGTCTTCTCCCCTTCCTCGTCGTGGTCCGTCACCGCCAGCCGGGCCCTTGAAAACCTTGCCGGGCGCCAGCAGTCGCCGATGGCATGGCGACCGGTCACCCGGCCGCCACTACGCAACTGATCGCCTTCTGTCGGGCTCGCCAGTTCAGCGTCATGGTGAGATGGTCCTGGATTCATAATACGTAACTGAACGAAGTAATA
>ERZ1370068.877-contig-10802_pt1 | contig 26581 bp, 26 predicted proteins | sample MGYA00561227_ERZ1370068 | MGnify/ENA primary metagenome ERZ1370068 (study PRJEB38410, sample SAMEA6850437) | metagenome | study: Metagenomic assessment of the ecological functions of the soil: analysis of the soil microbiota associated with the...
CGTTACGTATTGCTTTGAAGCTTGGCCCTCATCGTCTCGATATAGGTCTGTCCCAACCTCGATCGTCCCGTGCTTGCTGGTGAACCTCCGATGAGGAACCGATGCGAAACAGGCTCTGGTCGTAGTCGGGCTCTAGCGGGACTGCTCATCATCGCGGGCATCATTGGGGCGGCGGGCCACCGGCGGCGGAAGTGAGTCGAGCTCGCCCTCCACGTCCTCACCTCTCGCCGCGCCCGTGTGGTCGGCGTCGCCTTCTTCGACTTCCTGCACGGGCAGACGGGCGTCGCTCCGAACGGGATCGAGCTGCACCCCGTCCTCGGCTTCGCCTGCCTGTCGAAGGCCGGGCAACCTCCGCCTCCTCCGCCTCCTCCGGCGGGAAGTGCGCTGCCTCGTATCCGACGGTCTGTATCCCGCCGCCCCCCGCCGGACCTTGACTGCGGCGACATTCCGTACCGCTCCTTCACGGTGCTTCTGGAACGTGCCCGACCCGGACCCTCACCACTTCGACGGCGACCGGGACGGGATCGGCTGCGAGACTTAGGCGGCCCCTCCTCAACGACATAGACCTGTTTGAGTTAGGCCGTCAGAGGTCGCGTGCGACTACGGTGAATCAAGGCTTAGATGAGCAACATGACAAGCAGCAGCGCAAAGCGGCGAAAGCCGCAAACACGAAGCGGCGCGAAGCGGCGCGAGCCGTACTGTGGACCCGAAGGCAAGCCCTCGGAGGACAAAGAAGGCGGCCTTCCAACTGCTGGTTAAGGACAAGAAGCCAAAGACGTTCAAGCCCTGGGAGCGAAACCCCAAGTCCAACCGCGCGAGGAGTGACATCTACCAGAGCCGGCAGGCCGACCGCGGCTCGCGTCGGCGCAGGAATGCTGGTCGCCGGGATCCTCGAGCACTGCTCGGCTTCGCCTTCCGCAAGAAAACCAAGAACCGGATCTACAAGGCTTAGCCGCTGGGAGAGGGGAGGACGGCGCTCGGCGGAACCGCCGCAGCCGTCATAGGAGCCGGACCGCGCCCGCACGAGCTGGCAAGTGGAGTATCCCGCCGCCGACTAGCGCAGCCTCTCAGTAACCCGGCTCCTCCCATGCGCGTTCGTCAACGGGCGGCTCGCCGAACCCGAACGTGGGCTCCGGCCCTCCTTCGCGATCGGACTTCAGCTGACTCGATCCGCCGACCCGCGCTGGACGCCCTTCGTGCCGAACTCGCCTCGGCCGCAGCTAAGAATCCAGCCTGCCCGACAAGACGCCGAGGTGGCGACCCGCGGAAAGGTGAAGAAGCGCGCCGTTGTTCCACGCTTCGGAAAGATCCTCGTTGGCTTCTCCGTGCCCAGAGGGCACCGCCGAGCGCCTCTGGATCGGCCTTTGGGGCTGGGACGAACCACATTTCATTGTTGAGCTGCCCTACCCGGCAGAAGGAAGCGACCCAGCCGCGCGCGAAGCCGCCGTCGAAGCACTCCTACAGGGCGGATTCGACAGCTGGCGCTGACCGGCTTCTCACGCGCTACCTCGCTCTTGACTCTGACGTCCTGGCCGCCCCCGACCTTCAGGAAGGGTGCTCCGCTTCGCCAGAGCTGTCGTTCGCAGCGATCGCGGCAAGCGGGGTGCTCTCGCTTGCGGCAGAAGCCGTCGAAGACGAGGACGAAATCGGCCGATGTCACTCTGGACCCACGACGCCTACGTCGGGCGAAGCGTTGAACCTCGCGAGAAGCTGGCGGCGGCTGTGGATGCCGATCTTCTGGAAGATCGACTTGAGATGATCCTGAACCGTGTGCGCGAGAGATAAAGAGCCGCTCGGTGAGGGCGCGCGTGTCGAGTCCAGCGACGACCCCGGCGGCGACTTCGCGCTCGCGTCGCGTGAATGCGTAGGCACGGCAGAAGAGGTCGAACGTCTCGGTTGGCGCTGCGCCTCGGAGTGTGACCGCGATTTGTCCGTCGCCGTCTCCCTCGAGCGGGGCGCGCCTCGATCATCACCCACCGCCCATCGACAGCGCGTTCGAGCGCGTGGGCTCCAGTCGCGGCGTTTCGTGACCGCGACAGCGTCGCGACCGGATAGACCTGCGCGGGAAGCATCGCCCAGCCGGCGAAGAGCGCTGCCGCCGGGAGAGCGTCTATCCAGGCACGAGCTCCCGTGGTTGAGCTGACGAAGCTTAGATCCGGCTTGAGCACGATCACTCCGGGCGGGCTCGGCTCGAGCACGGCACGTTTGCTCGCAACCATCAAGCCGCGGCGAAGCGCGGAGCCGAGACTGGGGCCGACACTCGCGAGGAGCTCGAGGTCGCGGTCTTCGAACCGCCGATCAGCTCCCGTCACGGTACGCCTCGATCCACCCCCAGCAGCCGAGGCGCGTCGCGGCACGCGACCGCCGCGATGTCGCCGATACCGGCCGGGCGCATGACCTCGTCCCAGCGCGCGCGAGCGCGCAAGGTCGCCGCCGGTCTCGACACTCAGGCTTCGCCGCCGAGTTCGCGCGCCGAGCGAGGACGTCGCTTCGCCGCGAAATCGTCGCCGGAGTACTCGAGCTCGAGCGCGCGACCAACTCTCGGCCCAAAGTCATGCTCGGCAACGCCGCTGAGTGGAAGCAGCGTTTCGGAGTCCGCAAAGGGCCAGCACCAACGATCGAAGCCGATCACGCGCCGAAGGTCGGCGATCGCTTCGCGCTGGATCGACTCGCAGTCGAGGGCTGACTCGCTGAGCCGCTCGAGTCGTCTCGGCAGCGAGCGCGCTTCCGCTCGCTAGCCACGATCTAGAAGGATACGGCGATCAGCAGAAAACCCAGCAACTTGTTGCGGGGATTGTCGGACTGAGCCGGATCTTGCCGTGAATTTGCAGTCGATGGGACATGCATGAGACCTACCGGATGCCGGGCAGAGAGCACAGAAGCCGATCTCGAGCGCGAGGCTGCGCGCCGTGCGCTCGGAGCGCTTCTACCGGCTCGACCGCCACTGACGAAGCGGGCCGCTGCGTCGCTGCGCCGAGTCGTTGCTCGCGCCGGCGGGTCCAGCCGGCTCGGCCTCGCCGCCCGGAGTCGTCCCCTCGCGCGAACCTGCTGCGCGCTGACGTCGGCTGTCGCGGCCCTTCGAAGTCCCCGGATGCCCGCAGGGGACCCGGCGGTGATGTTGCCACAGCTGGCTCGGCGCCTCACGCCCGCGCCGCGCTCACGATGCCGCTGTCGCAATTCCCGATCAACCGCCAGTGGTGCCACGCCGGGATTTGAGCGCCCCTGAACCTGTACTGCAGGACAGCGCAGATACGCTGCGATCGAGGCACACCGAGGGCGCGCGCACGGTCGCCGCTGAAGATCGACAGGAAAGAGTAGAGAAACACGTTGAGGACATCGAAGAAGATCGTGGACGCGCGCCTGGAAGCCCACGCCGAGACCGGCGCAGCGACCGGCGCGCGGCCTGCGGTTTGAGGGGCGAATGTGGCGCTGCAATACCAAGCTTTAGCCGCCAGTCTTGAAAAACCGCTGGCGGCCGAAAAGTCGCCTGCGGGTTCGGGAATCCCCACCCCGCCGCTTCGATTCCGCCCTGCAGTGGTGCCTCGCCGCCGGAGCGGGATCGTCCGAGGTTTCTCTTTTTAGTTGGTACTGCCGCGTCTGGAGGCTTTCTTTCCGGGCAGCGCTGGCGCGGCGCAATATGCTCGGCGGGAGATGGCTCGTCGCACTCTGTCCGCGCCGCTCCGACTCGCCTCGGACGTACGTGCGCTCGACACGGATCATCGGCGGCCTCAGTGTGCCTCGTCCTTTCCGGGGCGGTCGTCTGGGACCTCGCCAACGACGGGTTCTGGTTGCGCCACGCGCTTTTCACGGGCCTCGTCGCGAGCTTGATCGTCGTCGCGGTGACCGCGGCGGTGCTCAACGAAGTGCTCGAGCGTCGACAGCGACAGCGCTGGTCGGTGCTCGCGCAGTATGCGCTGTTCGACTTGGTCCGCACGGCTCGACTCGTGTGGACCGGTCTGCTCGAGCTCGCCGGTCTCGTTCCCGGACGGAGAGCTCGAGGACGGGGCGCTCGCAGCCGGCTCCGAGGCAGTGCTCGATACGCCGCGTCTCGCCGCGGCGATCGACGAAATGCTCGCCAGCGCTGACCGCCGCGAACAACTCCACCGGCTGATCGCCAGGCTGCTCGCTCACGGCCAAGAGGTGCTCGGACGCTGGGCCGATGTGATGGTCAACTCGGGCACGTATGCGGAGATCGTCGATCGCCACGTCGAGCTCTACAGTCGTCTGTACTGGTGGGGCAGCGTGCTCGATGAATCGGACCCGCTCGAAGAGCACCTGAATCGGCCGAGGCTGAGCCGTCTCAGCCCAGCGACTCAAGCGAGCGGGCCGGTCGAGGACGAGTGGCTACGCGACAATCTTGTAGCTATCGCGCAGCTCGCGGAGTCGCTCGATCGGAGCTCGTTCGATCTCGCGATGCGGATCGTCCCGCCCGAATGGTGGGCCGCGCAACTGCCTGACCGACCTTCGACGGCTGAAAATCCTCGCGCGCGATCATGAGTCGCCTGCGTCTGAGTCCAGTAATACAGCGTTGCTTGAGTCCGGGCCTCGCCCTCGAGGACGCTTTCGATGCGCGTATCTTCACCGCATGGCCGAGGAACTGAGCCCAACCCTACGAGCAGTGAGCGACGCCGTGCTGTCCATCGCGTCGGAGCGGTCGGTCGAGGAGGTCCTCTCAGCGCCTCGTGGAGAGCGCGCGCGAGCTCGCCGGAGCCCGCTACGCCGCGCTCGGCACTCCCGACGGCGAGGGCGGGTTCAGCCGCTTCCTCACCGCCGGCATGAGCGACGGGCTGATGGCGACGCTCGGGCCGCTGCCGCGGCACGCACGGCATGCTCGGCGCGATGCTCGAGACGGCGGAGTCGTTCCGCACGCCGGACATCCACGACGACCCGCGCTTCCGCGGCTGGTGGCCGAAAGGCCACCCGGACATGCGCTCGTTCCTCGGCGTCCCGATCGTCGCGCACGAGAGGACGTGATCGGCGCCTTCTACCTGACCGAGAAGATCGAGGCATCCGACTTCTCGGTCGCAGATCAGGAGCTGATCGAGCTGCTGGCGGCGCACGCCGCGATCGCGATCACGAACGCGCGACTCTACGAGCAAAGCCGCGAGCTGTCGATCCTCTCCGAGCGAAACCGGCTCGCGCTCGAGCTCCACGACGCCGTAAGCCAGAAGCTCTTCAGCCTCGTCCTGACCGCCGAGGCCGCCGCGACGCTCGTCGGTCGTGACTCGGCGGCCGCCGGGGAGCAGCTGGGGAAGCTGAAGGCGCTCGCCCAGGAGGCACACGAGGAGCTCCGCGCGCTGATCTTCGAGCTGAGGCCCCCTGACCTCGCGCGAGACGGGCTCAGCGGCGCGCTGCGCAAGCACCTCGACGTCCTCGCGCAGCGCCGCTCCGGCGTCATCACGCTTGATGCCGAGGCCGAGATCGCTGGCGATCCTGAGCGCGACGGAGAGATCCTGCGGATCGCCCAGGAGGCGCTCCAGAACGCCCTCCGGCACGCTGACGCCGGCGCGCGTGGCCGTCCGTCTCTACACCGACAATGGAGAGCTGCTGCTCGAGGTTGAGGACGACGGGGTGGGCTTCGACCCGTCCGCTCCCGGAGCTTCGGTCGAAGCATCCTCGGCCTGACGTCGATGGAAGAACGGGCACGGCGCCTGAGGGGCCGGCTCGAGATCGACTCGAGGCCGGGAAAGGGAACGACCGTGCGCCTGGCCGTGCCCGGTGGCTGATCCCATCCGCGTCCTCATCGTCGACGACCACGCCGTCGTCCGCGAGGGACTGCGCGCCTTCCTCGAGCTTCAGGACCGAATGGAGGTCGTAGGCGAGGCGGGCGACGGCCGGGAGGCGATCGAGGAGGCCGAGCGGCTGCGACCGGACGTCATCCTGATGGATCTCGTGATGCCGCGGCTCGACGGCGTCGAGGCGATGCGCGAGCTGCACGAGCAAGTTCCCGCCGCTCGGGTGATCGTGCTCACGAGCTTCCTCGACGACGAGCGGCTCGCTGCCCGCGCTCCGCGCCGGCGCTGCGGGCTACCTCGCTCAAGAACGTCGAGCCCCAGGAGCTCGCGCGCGCCATCAGGCCGCCGACGCCGGAGAGGCCGTGATCGACCCCGCAGTCGCCGCCCGGCTCGGTCGACGCGCTCGTCGAAGTAGGCGGCGACGAGGGGCCGAAGCTGACCCGTCGCGAGCAGGAGGTGCTCGAGCTGATCGGCCGCGGCCTTGCCAACAAGCGGATCGCGCTCGAGCTCGGGATCGCCGAGAAGACGCGTGAAGACGCACGTCAGCCACGTGCTCGCCAAGCTTGGGGTCTCCGACCGAACGCAGGCCGCGCTCTACGTCGAGCGCTCCGGCCGCAGGTCCCAGGACCAATTGCCGCTGGCGGCTCGGACCGCGCTCCCCTACGGTGAATCCATGCCCAAGGCAATCGTCACCGGAGCTTCCCGTGGCCTCGGGCGCGCGCTCGCCCGGGAGCTCGCCGGGCGCGGCTGGCAGCTGGTCGTCGACGCCCGCGGCGCCGACACCCTAGACCAGACCTGGGGCAGCGTGCCCGGCGTCTCCGCGATCGCGGGCGACGTGACCGACGCCGACCACCGCCGCGCGCTGATCGACGCGGTGGGAGGCCAAATCGACCTGATCGTGAACAACGCAAGCGCCCTCGGGCCCAGCCCGCAGCCTCCGCTCAAGGCGTACCCGCTCGACGTGCTTCGCCGCGTGTACGAGGTGAATGTGATTCCGCGCCGCTTGCGCTCGTCCAACTCGCTCCTGCCGTCACTCGCCCCGGCCGCGCGGATTCTCAACGTGACCTCCGATGCGGCGGTCGAGCCATACGGAAGGTTGGGGCGGTTACGGTTCCTCGAAGGCCGCCCTCGACCATCTGAGCGCGATTCTCGCCACCGAAAGCAGCCCGAGGTGCGGGTCTACGTCGTCGATCCTGGGGACATGCGCACCCAGCTCCAGCAGGGAGGCGTCTCCCGACGAGGACATCTCCGACCGCCCTTTCCGGAAGAGAGCGTTCCGGGACTGCTGGCCCTGATCGAAGGAGAGCCCCGAGCGGCCGCTACTCCTCGCCCGGAAGCTTGCGGCGGTGACCGCATGGAGCTCGCCCGCGCCTCGAGCTTCCGGCGCAACTCGAGGCACACGAGCCGCCCGAGGCCCGAGGCCTCAGTCGTGATCGTGTGCGGCTGATGATCGCGAGCCGCAGCGCCGGAACGATCAGTCCGCCACACGCTTCAACGAGCTCCCCAAATTTCCTCTCCGCCGGCGACCTGCTCGTCATCAACACCTCGGCCACTCTTCCGCGCGGCGCTGCCCGCCCTGGGTAGAGACGGGACGCGTGCTCGAGCTGCACCTCTCGACCCCCTTCGCCCGGTCATTCCAGCAACCACTGGGTCGTCGAGCTTCGCCTGGGAGACTCCCTCGTTCCCGGAGGCTCGGGCGGGCGACGAGCTCGAGCTGCCAGCCGGAGGGCGGGCAGAGATCCTCGCCCGCTATGCGAGCAGCGACCGCCTCGTGGCTCGCGCGACTACGGCTGCCCGACCCGCTCGAGCGCTATCTCGAACGGCAGGGACGACCGGGATCCGCTACCGCTCAGCGTGCCACAGCCCTGGCCGCTCGAGGCCTATCAGACCGTCTACGCCCTCGAGCCGGGCAGCGCGGAGATGCCAAGCGGAGGCCGCCCACTCAGCGCGGAGCTGCTGACCCGGCTCGCCGCCTCCGGTATCCTCGTCACACCGATCACGCCCACGCCGGCGTCTCGTCGCCCGAGCGACGCGCAGCCGCCCTATCCCGAGCGCTATCGCGTACCTCGAGGAAACCGCTCGGCTTGCCAACGCCGTCCACTGGCTGGGGCGGAAGGGTGATCGCCGTTGGCACCACAGTCGTCCGCGCGCTCGAGTCCGTCGCCAGGCCCGGCGGCCGCCTCACGCCCGGCGAGGGCTGGACGAACCTGGTCGTGACCGCCGAGCGCGGATCGCGGGGCCGTCGACGGTCTGCTCACCGGCTGGCACGAGCCCGAGGCCTCCCATCTCCAGATGCTGCGGGCGGTTACCGGCGGACGAGCTCCTCGAGCGCTCCTATCACGCCGCGATCGCTAGCACGGCTACCTCTGGCACGAGTTCTGGCGATAGCCATCTCATCCTTCCCTGAACGACCCAGGAGGTTCCCTGATGACCCGCTGATCTGGGGCGCGTGGAGCCAGGGGACGGGCGCGAGCGCCCGCGCAAAGAACGGCCGGTTGACTCTCTGATCGCCTCGGACGCAACATCTCGGAAGAACTTCTGCCCCAACTTCGCTGCCCACAAGAGCCGACCTGAGCCGACCTGAGACGATCGGGCTGGAGCCGAGAACCGCCTCAGCCGAGCGGAGCGGCCGTGTTCCGTAGACCTTGAAAACCGCTGGCGGCCGAAGGTCGCCCGTGGGTGAGTGAGTGGGTTTTGGGCGGTGGCCGGTTTCGCAAGTCCGACCGATCTCACCGTTCAATCGGGGACTGATCGCCGACCCCGAGGCCTTCTGCTCGCGATGACCAATGCCGCGTCGTGGTTGTTCCTGATGCGGCGACGAATTCGCCGCGATGGAGGGAGGAATGTCGTACGCCAGCGTCCAGGCGGCCGTCCGCCGAGTCAGCCAATGTCGTCAGCGATCCGCCTCGGGTGCTCGACACCGACCTGGCGAGGCAGCAGGTCGCCGCGCTCTCGACCAGTTGCCCCGGCCGACCCTCGTGACGTGTCGGGTGGGGCCTCGCTCGTCCGCACTGGTCTACCTCTACGCCGGTCTCAGAGCGGGCGCATCGGCGGACGAAGTGCTGGCGCGAGCCGAAGCGGACGACGCGCCCTTCATCCGATCGGACGAGCTGAAGTCGTGGGTCGCGCAAAACCTCGAAGAGCTCTCCTGAGTTAGACCCGCCGGCCGTACGACCCACGAATGGCTACCCGGGATGCGCGATCTGTAGCTGCGGGCAACTTCGTCTGACAGCGGAGGGCGATCCGATCCGGATCTCCATGTGCCATTGCCTGGCCTGCCAGCGCCGTGACCGGGAGCGCCTTCGGAATCCAGGCACGCTTCCCTCGAATCGAGTGCGCGTCGAGGGTCGCCACAGCGACTACGCGCGAACCTCAGACGACGGCGTGGAAGCGCACCTTTCATTTCTGTCCCGACTGCGGCGCGACTGTTTTCTACACGCCCGCATCAATGCCAGATTTCGTTGCGGTTCCGATCGGCGCCTTCGCCGAACCGGACTTCCCGCCGCCGACCATTTCGGTGTACGAGTCGCGCCGGCATCCGTGGCTGGCGATCACTGCAGAGATGGAACATCTCGACTGAAGGCGCGGCTCAGGCGGGCAAGCGCCAGCGCCGCCACTAACCACCAGACGCCGGCCAGGGCTGCGCCGGCGTAGACGGTAGCCGATCAGGAGATCGACGACGTAGTATTGCCGGTGTCAGACGCACCGCGAACGACTGCGCGAGCGGGTAGAGCACGCCGACGCCGAGAGCCCACCAGCGCCAGCGCGTCTTCCACACGAGCGTGAGGACGAAGAGGAAGCAGAGGAACGCATAACCGGCATGGAGCGACGGGATCGCTGCGTACGGGTTCGGGTCGATCAGTTTCGAGACGGAGATCGCGTGGTAGCCGTGCGCGCCCGAGGGATCAGGCGCCGGATTATGCGGGATCCGGATCAGGCCGGGCAGCAGGCCCTTCTCACCACGCGGCCCACGGCGGAGCCGCCGGAAAGAGGAGGAAGGTCACCGCGCCGGCGAAGGAGAGCGTGAGCATGGTCGCCGCGAAGCGGTAGAAGAGAGGCCCTTCGCTTGACCCAGAGCGCGAATGCGACCAGTGGCGGGACGATGAAGTGGAGCCGCATGACTGCGAGCACGACTTGGTCGTACCATTGCTGCGTCCCGTTCCAGAGCCAGTGCTGCAGCGACTCGGAGGGAACGGCTCCGAAGATGAACTTGTCCGCGTCCATCTGGGGCGGATAATAGGGATGCGGACTCAGAAGATGCGCAATTCCGCGAGACTGCGCGTAGATCACCAGCAACACGGCGAAGGGAACAGAAATCGAGCAGATAACGACGTCCCCGGCGCAGCACGAGAGCGGGCACCAACAGCGCGAGCAGGTAGCGGTCGGGCGTAGGCCGAGGCCGAACAACCAAATCGCGATCCCAAGCGCGACGATCAGCCCGGCCGCCGCGAGCCGCGCCGTGCGGCGATCCAGGTCCTCGCGCGGTGGGCCCCACTTCTCGGCGGCCTCGCGGTCGCCCTCGCGCGTACTCGTACGGCTTCCTTCTGGAACGCTCCACTCACCGCCGACGAGGGGGCTACGCCGAGGTGGCCCGGCTGTGGAGCCACGGCGCGACCCTCTACGGCGGCGCACTGGGTCGACCGCCCGCAAGGCCTCATACTCGTTTTTCGCGCTCTCCATGTGATCGGCGGCTCCCCGTTGGCAATGCGCGCAGCCGCGGCGGTAGTCGCGGCGACTCGTCGTCGCCGCGACGATGCTACTCACCCTCCGGCTGGCCCGCGGGAGGATAACGGCGGTCACGGCCGGGCTGCTGGCGGCAACAGTCGGGGCCTCCCCGTTCATCGAGTCGTTCACACTCTCGGGGCGAGCTCCTGGCATCGCTGCCGGCGGTGCTCTCGCTCCTCTGCTTCTGCCTCTACCTCGAGGGCCACGAGCGCGCTCGGGTCAAGTAACAGTCTGTTACTAGGTTCGACACGGGCCACAAGGGCGAACGGTGGTCGGTCGCTCAGCCGTTTTCTGCAAGTAACAGACTGTTACTAAGTCTCGTCGGGGCGGGTGTGCTGACCGGGATCGCGGTGCTGATCAAGCAGTCCGCCTTCGACGCCGGCCTGGCGGCCGTCGTCTACCTGCTTGGCGCGAACGGAGGCGCGGACTCGCGCCCGCCTGCCGTTCTCGTTGCCGGCGCCCTCGTGCCCGTCGCGATCGCCGCGGCCAGCGCAGCGCGGCTGAGCGCCTGGCTCTACGCGGTCGTCGGCTACCGCTTCGACGGCGACTCGCTCCTGACGGGATCGCTGAGCGGGCGGGCCCACCAGTTCTGGCTCTCCGCTGCCGCCCGCCGGCAAGGCGCTCGGCCTGCTCGCGCTGCTCGCGGCCGTCGGCTGGCGTCGCTCGCCGCTCACTGGCACGCATCTGGCTGGGCGCGGCCGTCCTCGGCGCCATCGCCGGCGGCAACTTCCACCCGCACTACTACATCCAACTCGTGCCGCCGCTCTCCCTGCTGGCGGCAGTTGGCGTCCGCACCCTGTGTCTCTCCGCGCCGCGACCCGCGATCGCGGCGGTACCGGGGCAGCGGCGGCTGCGACGCTGGCACTGGCGCTGCCCGTCGCCTGGGCGACCCCACGGAACAGGCGAGACTTTGATCTGGCCGGCCGATCCGCACCTCGTCCACGACGCCGCAATCGCGCGCTACGTGCGCGCGCACACGCTTCCGACTGAGCGCGTCCTCGCGGTCTGGGCCGACGCCGACCTCTACTACCTCGCTGACCGCCAGCCCGCCGTCCGCTACCTCTGGTCGCGCAACATTGCCTCGATTCCGGGCGCCCTCAAGGCCTGTCCGCCACGCACTGGCGACGCGGAGGGCGGAGCTCGTGGTCGTCGTCAGCCGCCCTCGAGCTCGATCCGAGCGGCCGCACCGCCGCTCTGCTCCGGCGCGGTACCGCCTCGTCGGCGCGCCTGGGCGGTGCCCTCCGTCTACCGAAGCGGGAGCCACGGAATGGCGAGCGCGCAACCAACAGTTCGAGCACCGCGGCGTAGCGAACGACCACACCTGAGATCCCCGGACGGGGGTCGAAATACCGATCGCGGTTCGCCAAAGATGAAGGGCGTGGATCGAGTGTCTGCGGCGGCCCTCCCCATGCCACGCTTCGGGCGGCATCCCGACGACCGTAAACGGCCATCCCGATCGGCACGACCTCGTCGACTCGTACCGTCGGCTCGCGGACGTCTTCCACCACGTCCTGTCCGAGCAGGCCTCGACACGCTGCTCGACCGGATCGCGGACACGCTCGCCGAGCTGATCCCCTACGACACGCTCAGCATCTTCGAGGCCGACGAGGACCCAGACCGAGCTCGTCCCCGTGCTCGCGCGGGACCGCTGGGCCGATGAGATCATGCGCAACAAGATCCGGGTTCGGCGTCGGCATCGCGGGCTGGGCCGCGCAGCATCGGGAGCCGGTGCTGACGAACGCAGCCCACCTCGACCCGCGGATCGATGGTCGTGCCGGGCACGCCGCCGGACGAGCGCGAGGCGCTGATCACCGTGCCGCTGATCGCCCGCGACTCCGTCAAGGGCGCGCTCAGCATCTACCGGCTCGGCGAGCGACGCCAGCTTCGACGAGCGACGAGTTCGAGCTTGCCAAGCTGGTTCGGCGACGCGGCCGCGCTGGCGCTCGACAACGCGCAAGATCCGCGCGCGGCTCGAGCAGCCAGGCGCAAACCGACTCGCTGACCGGGCTCTACAACCACCGCTACTTCCACGAGCACGCTGCGCTCGGAGCTGACGCGGGCGAGCCGCAACGCGCGACTCCGTGGCGCTGCTGATGCTCGACATCGACGACTTCAAGCAGCGTCAACGACATCTACGGCCACGGCGTCGGCGACCAGGTGCTCCGCGAGCTCGCGACGCAGCTGCAGGCGCGCCGTCCGCGGCTCGGACATCGTCTGCCGCGCTCGGCGGCGAGGAGTTCAGGGTCGTCATCGGCTCTTGCGGCACCGAGGATGCGGTCGCGCTCGCGAACCGGCTGACCGAGCGCCTGAAGGGCTCGAGTTCGGCGCCGGCCGGCAAGATCACGGTCTCGGTCGGCGCCGCGGGAGCGCCTTCCGATGCCGCGAACCCGCGCGAGCTGGTCGCCTGCGCCGAGGCCGCGATGATGACCGCCAAGGCGCGGGGCAAGGATCGTGATCGTGCTCTTCGACGAGTCGACGTACGAGCGTCCCGACTCGACGTCGGTCGCGAACTCCCGCGTCCGCTCGATCGCGCATCTCAAGATGCTGCAGAGCCTGCGCGGGCAAGCTCAACCGGCTGAACGACGTGCGCGAGATCGGCGACGGCGATCGCCGACGAGCTGCGTGGACTGATCGACTACCACAACTGCCGGGTCTCGATCGTCGACGGCGACGACGTCATCCCGATCGCGTTCCGCGGCATCCTCTCCTCGAGCGGCGGGCACGAGGTTCAGATTCCGCGCTCGAAGGTCGGCGAGGGCATCACCGGCCACGCGGTCGCGGACGGGCAAGTCGCTCTCGATCGGCGAACGCGCTCGAGCTGCGACTACGCACGTCACGATTCCCGGCACCGAGCGCGCTGGAGGAGTCGCTGCTCGCGGTGCCGCTGCGACTACGGCTCGCGCGTGATCGGCGCGATCGTGATCTCGAAGCTCGGCCGCGACCAGTTCGACGAGGACGACGTCCGGCTGCTCGAGGTGCTCGCCGGCCACGCCGCGGTCGCGCTCGAGAACGCGCGGCTGTACGAGTCGCAGCGACGGGAGGCCGAGCGCTTCAAAGGAGCTGCTCGGGTTCAGTCGCGAGCTGGCGACTGCGGAAGGACTGCCGGAAGTGCTTCGCCGGACGGTCGAGCTCTCGGCGATGATTCTGGGGGCGCCGAGGACGTCCGTGTGGATCCAGGACGCTCAGACCAGGGAGCTCGTCCCGGTGCCGTCTGGGGATTCGAGCCTGACCGGCAGAGCGGATTCTGGGCTCCGCATCGCCCCCGAGCGGCTGGGGCCGCTCGCTGACCGCGCAGAGCCGTTCGTGCTCGACAATGCCGAGGCCGCGGCAATCCACGGGGTCCCGGAACTGACGACGGAAAGGCATTCGCGGTCGCACCGATCACCCTCGACGGCGGGCGGTTCTGCTGCATCGTCGCCGCGATCCCAGCCGACGCGCCGCACGAGCTGGACGAAGATCACGTCGGGCTGCTTGCAGGACTCGCGCACCAGGCGAAGCTCGCGATCACCAACGCCGGCACCTTCGAGAACCTCGAGGCGACCTTCGTTTCGACCGTGGCCGCCCTGGCGAACGCGCTCGAAGCGAACGACGAATACACGTCGTCGCACACCCGCTGGATCACCGACACGTCGTTGAAGGTGGGCGCGACGCTGGGTTCGACTCGAAGCTGCTGAAACAGCTCGAGCTCGGGGCGCTCTTCCACGACATCGGCAAGATCGGAATCCCGACGAGCATCCTGCTGCAAGCCGGGGCCGCTCACGCCCGAGGAGCGGCGGATCATGCAGCAGCATCCCGAGCTCGGAGAGAAGATCCTGGCGCCGATCGACCGCCTGGCGGAGGTGCGCTCGATCGTACGGAGCTGCCACGAGCATTACGACGGAGGGGCTATCCCGACGGGATCTCGGGCGACGAGATCCCGTTGGAGGCGCGGATCATCCTCGTCTGCGACGCGTTCCACGCGATGACGACCGACCGGCCGTACCGGAAGCGCCTGTCGGTGGAGGAGGCCTGCCGCCGACTGCGCGAAGCCGTCGGTACGCAGTTCGACCCGACCGTGGTCGAGGTCTTCCCTTGCGCTGCGCGGCGAGATCTGGTCGCCTTCCGCGGCTCCGGAACTGCTCGCGTCCTAGCGAACCGAAGCTGCGCCCCGTTCCGAATACACGGCAGGAACTGATTGGGCAGCCTCCGAACAGGAGCGTGAGATGGAACGACGCATGACGAGCGACCGGTCGCCCGCCCAGGTGCTGACGACCCTGATCGGCGCGGTCTTCATCCTCGTCGGGATCCTCGGCTTCATTCCCGGAATCACCTCGCACCTGTACGGCGGGCTCGACTTCGCCGGACACAACTCGCAGGCAAAGCTCTTCCACGTGTTCCAGGTCAGCTGGCTGCACAACATCGTGCACATCGCGTTCGGACTCGTCGGTCTGGCATTCGCCCGCACCACGGCGACCGCGCGCCTCTCATCTGATCGGCGGCGGCGTCGTCTACCTCGTGCTCTGGTTCTACGGCCTGCTGATCGACCAGCAAGGCGGCGCGAATTTCGTCCCGTTCAACACGGCCGACAATTGGCTTCACTTCGTGCTCGGCGTCGGGATGATCGGGCTCGGGTTCGCGACGACGCGCGAGCGGCGGCTCGTCCCGGTCACCTAGCGCGCGTTCGTTCTACCTTGACCTCGCGTGGAGGTCATCGGCTGCGCTGCAGATGCTGGACGAGGCAGGTGCCGAAGCCGACGTCCGGCCCGCACTCGCTCTGCTCGCCGCGCCCGGAGCCGCTGATCGAGCCGGACCAGCTGACTCCGGCGCTGCGCCGCGCGATGCTTCTGCTCGCGGCGAGCGGCGATCCTCACCAGAGAGCTCGAGCTCGACGGACGCGCAGTCAGCGCGCTCGCGGTCGAGCTCGACCGCCCGGAGCGCCGCGCAGAGGTCAGCCGCGGGCTGGAGGCCCTACGCGAGGACGCAGCCGGTCTCGCCAACGTCTCCTCTGCGCTGGACGAGCTCCTGCTCGACGCCGGCTTCGCCTGGAGGGCCTATGCCTGCGCATTGCTAGCCGACGAGCTCGAAGACGACGAGTAGAAGGCTAACCCCACCAGAACGCCGCCGCGATCACCACGTAGAGCCCGATATGAGGACGACGCCCTCGGGCCAGGTGCTTTCGCCGTCATAGACGACAACCGCCGTCACGAACGCCGCCAGGAGCAGAGAGAGCGGCCAGCAAAGTCAGGAAGACCAGGGTCATGCTCGTGGCGAAGAAGAGGCTCGCGAAGAGGATCACGGGCGTCAGCGCCAGCGCCACTCTGAAGCGACGAGTTCACGATCACGGAGATCGCGAAGTCCGGCCTGTTTCGCAAGGCGAAGCTGGACGCCCACGACGTTCTCCACCGCGTTGCCAGGCGATCGCGACGACCACCAGCCCGGCGAAAGTCTGGCTCATGTGCAGTGAAGCGGTCGCGGGCTCCAACGCGGAGACGAACCAGTCGCTGACGAACACCGCGCCGCCCGCGGACGCCGCAAGCACGACGATCGTGGCCGTGAGCGACCACCGCGACGGCTCGGACGGCACACCGTCTCCCTTCAGGAAGATCCCTGAGGGTCGAGACGAAGACCACGAGCAAGACGCCCGCCGCAGATCAGGCTCAGGGTCTGCTCGTGCGCTGCGGCGGGAGAGTGCAAGACGTGCCGCGAACGTGGGCACGGAGAGGATGGAGGCGGCGAGAAGGGTCAGCGTCGCGATCGTTCTCGCGCGAGGCGAGTCGAACCGCTGGGTGCCGTTTCGGAGCCCTCCTGCGAAGAAGGCAAGCCCGAGCACCAGCAGGCTGTTGGCGAGCACCGAGCCGATCAGCGCCGCCTTGACGACACCGATTAGCCCTTTCTGGAGCGCGAACAGCGCGACGAACAGCTCAGGGAGGTTGCCGAGCGCCGACTGAACCGAGCCGGCGGCCGCCTGCCCCAAGCCTGCCTCAAGCTGCTCGGTAGCCGTGCCGACGAGGCGCGCGAGCATCGCCAGGCGACGGCCGCCGCGACGAAAGCGGAGAACCGCGTTCAGGCCTGCGTAATCAGGCGCGCCGGCTGATCGCAACCAGAGCCGCGGCGACCACGATTTCGATCTGCTCGCGCCGAGACAAGCCTGCTCGCACCGCGCGACGCTATCAACGGGGAGCCGGCTCCCCCAAAACGAGGGATCTGCGCTCTACAGCGGCGCACCGGCGCAGCCGATACGAAAACCGGTGCAGCCAATTCTGCCTATGAGAGGGGTCTCTTTCGTGCGTACTTACTCGTGCCCTGGTGTTTCTTCCGGTGCTCGCGTTTGTGGCGTGGCTCGCGGCTCCCGCTTCGGCCTCGCAACTCGTCAACCGAGACGTCCGCAACATCCAGCTCGCCGTGAACAACAAGGGCGAAGCGCTCGTCAGTTATCGGACCGTGCGCGGCAAGAGCCAGCACGTGCTCGCCTGGGGCGCGATCAACGCGCGGCAGCCCAACCGGACGCTCGGGCAGCAGCGCTTCAAGCTCGACTACGCGGGCGGCTGGCGCAAGTACCACAAGCTCTACTGGAAGACCTTCCGGAACAGCTGCAGCGCCTACGACGGCCCGGCGCTTCCGTGGATGGTGAGGGCTTGCAAGGCGCCCGACGGCAGCTACTGGGCGCTCAGAAGTGGCAGGTGTCAGCTGCCCGACCTCGGCTTCACGCCCTGGACCGCCGGCCTGCGCCGGTGGGAGCTCCACCTCGCACTGGTCGACCGACCTCGCCAAGCTCGAGGTCTGGCAGGACTGGATCTACCACGGCCGCTTCCACCACCTGTTCGGGCGCTACACGTACCTCGGCAAGCCGGTCTACGGTTTCGGGACGACCCATTTCGGGGCGCCGACCGACGGCTACGGGCTGGCTGCTCTACCTCGACACCCACAACTCGGCCTACGGCCTCCGGCTGGAAGCGCGAGAACTCCTTCGTCGCCGCACAACCCGACGGGCGTCTTTTGCTACGGCTTCTTCAAGCACAACGCTGGTGCCGGCGGTTACGCGCATCCTGCCGGGCTTCACGGGACATGCGCCTCAGGGCCACGGCGACATGTATCGGATGACCGCGGCAGGGCCCGGGCGTGACGCCCGACGTGATGTGGAGCGACAGCGGCCTGCACGACTTCAGCGCGAGCAACTCCGCCGACGTCGCGTTCGAGGCGGCGATGAACTCGCAGCTCGACTCCATCCTCAACGGCGACAAGCTCTGTAGGCAACACTAGGATACGCTCGCCGCCGTGGTAGGCGGCGACGAGCTTCGCGAGCTGATGCGGCGATTCCGGCGGGAGTCGCAATCGTTGGGGTCGACCTCGAAGGTGAGCGCCTGGGCCTGACGATCGGCACGCTGATTCCGCTCTCGCTGAGCCGCCGCTCGTCGGCTTCGCGGTCCGGCGCGGGGCGGCGCTGCACGAGCTGCTGCGCGGCTCAGGGACGTTCGGCGCCAGCCTGCTTGCCGCAGGCCAGGAGGCGGTGGCGCAACACTTTCGCGCGCGGCGTGCTCCGATCGCGATCTGGGAGGGCATCGACGTGCGCGAGGGCGAGGGCCCGCCGCTCGTGGCCGGGAGCAATCGGCTGGCTGACGTGGTCGCGTCAGGCCGAAGTCCCGGCCGGCGAGGACACCTTCTTCGTGGGCGAGGTGCTCTCCGTCGAGGAGGGAGCTCGCGAGCGGGCCGCCTCGTCATACCGTCGACCGGGGCTACGCTCAGCGCGTGATCGAGGCCGTCGTCTTCGACCTCGATGGAGTCCTGCTCGACAGCGAGCAGGTGTGGGACGAGGTCCGCGAGGAGCTTCGCGTGAAGGAGCGAGGCGGCCGCTGGCACGAGCAGGCGCAGGCGCGAGATGATGGGGCATGAGCTTCGGTCGAGTGGTCGCGCTACATGCACGACGAGCTCGGCCTGCCCGAGCCGCCGGAGGAGATCATCGGCCGAGGTCGTGCGGCGCCTGACGAGGTCTACGCAGAGCGGCTGCCGCTGATCGACGGCGCCGTGAGGCCGTCGAGCGGCTCGCTGCGCCGCTGGCCGCTCGGGCTCGCTTCTGTCGTCGAACCGCGAGGTGATCGATCATCGTGCTCGAGTCTGAGCGGACTGGCCCGGCTCTTCCGCGTCACCGTCTCTCTCGGAAGAAGTCCCGCGCGGAAGCCTGCGCCCGACGTCTATCTCGAAGCGGCCCGACGGCCTCGGAGTGCCCGCTCGCGGCGCTGCGCGGCGGTCGAGGACTCGCACAACGGCATCCGTTCAGCGAAGGCGGCCGGCGATGCGCGTGATCGCGATTCCGAACCAGCATTACCCGCCCGGCGAGGGGCGCTCGCACTCGCCGACGTCACGCTGGGCTCGCTGGCGGAGCTGACGCCTTCTATCGTCGAGTGAGCCTGCAGCGGTCGGGGTGCGCCGGCACGCCTTTCGCAGCCATGCCGGCGGTTTCATCACCGCCTGCGGCGGCGCGATCACCTGGAAGCTCCACGGGCTCGTACCGATGTCGGGCGCGAAGTCGTAGGCGGGATCGGCCCCGGTCGCCGAGGCAGCGCCGATCCGAAATGGAGGCGGCTTGCGCCCCCAAGATCGCGGCGGTTCGCTTTCAGGGTCAGGGTCGAGCCTGCGAACGAACCGCCGAAGGAGGCCGGGCGCCTGGTGAAGTCCCAGCTGCCGCGGACACAACGGCCGAAGACGTAGCGGTCGGAGAGACACGTCGAGCGCGTACTGGCGCCGAACGCCCCGCGCGCGCAGCCGGTGCCGGTCTTACCGTCGGCGTCCACTGAAGAGCGAGACGAGATCGGTGTAAGCGAGCGCGACGCGGTTCGGGATCGAGATCCGGAAGAAGACGTTGCCGGCATCGTCGTTCGAAACGTGGACAGCGGTCAGATCGGGAGCCGCTGCGGCGCGTCGGCAGCCCCGTCGGCGTAGGGCGAGCTGTTCGATGCCCCCGCCAACGGCGCGAGCAGCAGCAAGCACGCCGTACTGGCCACGCCAAGCGCCAACCTCGGTCCCCGCAAGTCCTCTCCCCTCCAGCCTCGCTTTCATTGTGGCCGGAGCGGCCGTAAAAGCAGAGCTCAGGCGACGCGGCCGAGCAGGACGCAGCCGTTGTGGCCGCCGAGGCCCATCGCGTTCGAGAGCGCGACGTCGACCTGGGCCTCGCCGCGCCTCGTTCGGGACGTAGTCGAGGTCGCACTCCGGATCGGGTTCTCGGTAGTTGATCGTCGGCGGGAGCACGCCCGTCGTGGAGCGCGAGGACGCACATCATCGCCTCGATCGCGCCGGCCGCCCCGAAGCAGTGGCCCGTCATCGACTTCGTCGAGGAGACCGCGAGCTCGTAGGCGTGGTCGCCGAAGACGTCCTTGATCGCCTTCGTCTCGGCCGCGTCGCCGAGCGGCGTCGAGGTGCCGTGCGCGTTGATGTAGCCGACCCGCTCGGGCTCGACGCCGGCGCGCGCGAGCGCGCGCGCGCATCATCTCGGCGACGCCGACCGACTCCGGCTCGGGCTGCGCCATGTGGTGCGCGTCGTTCGACGCGCCGTAGCCGAGCACCTCGGCGTAGATCGTCGCGCCGCGCGCTGGCGCCGCCTCGAGTCCTCGAGCACGAGCACGCACGCGCCTCGCCCATCACGAAGCCGGCGCGCGTGGCGTCGAACGGGCCGCGAGGCATGCGGCGGGTCCTCGTCCTCGGCGGCGAGCCCGCGCATCGCGCACGAAGCCGGCGAGGATCAGCGGATGGATCGCACGCCTCGGTGCCGCCGGCGAGCACGGCGTCCGCGTCGCCGCGCTGGATCAGCTCGGCCGCCTCGCCGACCGCGTGCGAGCCGGTCGCGCAGGCCGAGACGGGCGCGTAGTTCGGCCCGCGATGCCCGAGCGAGATCGCGAGCTGACCGCTCGCGGCAGTCGACGAGCACGCTCGGGATGAAGCTCGGCGAGATCGCGGTCGAGCGCCGCGCTCGCGCAGCTGACCTCGCCTGCTCGCATGATCCCGAGCGATGCCGCCGATCGCCGAGCCGAAGACGATCCCGACCCGGTGCCGGGTCGAAGCCCGTTCAACCCGGCGTCAGCCGACCGCCTCCGACGCGGCGGCGAGCGCCGAGCAGGACGTTGCGGTCGAGCTTGCGCGCGCCTCCTTCGGCGAGGCGACGGCGGTCGGGTCGAAGTCCTTGACCTCGGCAGCGATCGCGAACCGGGTAACTCGCTCGCGTCGAAGGCGCGTGATCCGGTCGATCCCGCTCTCACCCGCAAGCGCGGCGCGCGCAGGTTTCGGGCGCAAGGAGTTCCCGGGCGGGGTGACCGCCCGAGACCGGTGACGACGACTCTACGCACGACTGCGCATTAGACCTGCTTCGCAGATCGCGGGTGCGGCTGCGCAGAGGGACTGTCCCCGGACAGGGGCTGTCCCCGAAGACGCTCTGAACCAGCTTCGAGCTTTTAGGGGACTGTCCCCGGACCAGGGGGACTGTCCCCGATAACGCTCCAGAACCCAGCGGCAGCCGGCTTTTGGTTGCGACAGAGGGCTGTCCCCGGTCGGGGACTAATCCCCGTGGACGCCCGGGCCCAGCTTCAGCTTCGGGGACAGACTCCCTGCGGGGTCAGTCCCTAAGCAGGGACGCCGTCTTCGCTTCAGCGAGGAGCTCGGCGAACTTGTCCCAGTGCGCGTCAGAGCTTCCTCGCCATCGCCTCCTCGTCTCCGCGGTTCTGGCGCGCCACCTCGGCGGAAATCTCCTCGTCGCCTGCGCGCTGCGCGATCCGCTCGAGCAGCTGGTAGCTCACGCGATCTCGAGGTGCTCGGTCGCGCAGCCGTCGCGCGCGTTTCGGCCGGCTACTTTTCGCCGCCCGGGTCAGGTCGAGGACGCGCTTTTCAGAGAGCGCCCGCGATCCCGCCCACAACTTCCGCACCATCGACGGCGTCGCGCTGTGCGCCTCCGGCCGCTGCTGGATCCGCTCGGCGTGGCGCTCGGTCTCGAGCTTGTGCTCGCGGAGGTCGTTCTTGATCTCCGGGTCCTCGGTCGTCCTCGATCATCCCGTCCAGCATCCGGAGGTGACGTTCTGCTCCATCAGCGTAAGGCCTCGTCGATGTGCTTGACGGAGTTGCTCTTTTCGGCTGGTCCGAAGCCATCTCCCCTCCTGTCTTGATCCGTTTCAGCCTCGAACTTGCACCGAGCCCCCGCCCGCCAAACATCGGCGCGGCCGCGGCGAAGCCCTGCTCGTCGCGCTCAGAGCAGGTCGACGAAGCTGATGAGCGGCGCGCGGTAGCGGAGCGACAGCCCGGCCACGTCGAACGGCACGCCCGGCAGCGCCGATCTTCGTCGTCCCCGCTGCGCCGGAGATCTCCTTGCGCACCCCGAGCAGCGGCGGCAACGCGCCGCCCGTGCGCTTGACCTCCTGTGACCCCGTCGAGCTCTCCCACTCGGACTAGTCTCCCGACGACGCCGCCGCGAAACCTTCCCTTCCGCCGATGGAGGCCGAGCTCGTCACGGAGCTCCCGACGGCGACTGGCAGTACGAGCCGAAGTGGGACGGCTTCCGCGGCGTGCTCGAGAACGCCGAGCGGCGAGCTCGCGCTCTGGTCGCGCAACGGCCGGCCGCTGCTGCGCTACTTCCCGGAGCTGCGGCCGCTCGGCGAGCTGCTGCCGCCGCACTCGGCGCTCGACGGCGAGATCGTGATCGCGCGCGACGGCGTCGCTCGACTTCGACGCGATGCAGATGCGCCTCCATCCGGCCGAGAGCCGCGATCCGCAGGCTGTCGGCCGAGATCCCGGCCGAGCTACGTCGCCTTCGACGTCCTGCTCTGGAAGGGCGAGCCGGTGCACGAGCAGCCGCTCGAGAAGCGGCGCGCCGAGCTCGAGCGCATCGCCAAGCGGTTCCAGCTCTCGCCGGCGACGCGCGATCGCCGAAGCAGGCGCGCGACGTGGCTCGACCGCTTCGAGGCGGCCGGCCTCGACGGCGTGATCGCGAAGCGGCTCGGCGTCGCCGTACCTGCCCGGGCTCGCGCGACGGCGTCGTCAAGGTGAAGCCAGCACAAGACCGCCGACTGCGTCGATCGTCGGCGTCCGCTGGAAGCGGAAGACCGACGGCGGATCGCGACGCTCCTGCTCGGCCTCTACGACGACGACGGCGAGCTCGACTACGTCGGTCACTGCGCGTCCGCCCGGTCGGCGCGAGCACGAGGAGGAGCTGCGCGACGAGCTGCTGCCGCTCGTCGACGATCGCGGGCGACCGCGTCTCCGAGCCGAACCGCTGGGGCACGCGGCGAGCTCGACTGGAGACGCCGGTGCGAGCCTGAGCTCGTCGTCGAGGTGCGCTACGACAAGGCTGCAGGGCAACCGCTTCCGGCACGGCACGCGCTTCATCCGCTGGCGCGTCCCGACAAGGATCCCGACCAGGACTGCACCTGGCGGCGAGGTCAGGCTCGCCAGCGCGCCGCGAAACGACCCGACCGTCGCGCGTGCTGCTCGGCGCAGCTAGCGTCGGGAGCTGCACGGTCGACAACTGATCGGCTCGGCCGGCTCGAGGCCGAGCTGCTCGAAGCGCGGCGCGCAGGCGCGCCTTGCGCCGCCACATGCCCGCGCATCGGGTCGCCGACCGCCGCGATCCGCGCTGCGCATCGTCTCGACGCGTGAACGCCGCCGGGTCGACGTCCGCGACCTCGTCCCAGCGCAGCGGCGCCGAGACCCGCGCGTCCGGGGTCGGCCGCACCGAGTACGCGGACGGCGATCGTCCGGTCGCGCGCGTTCTGGCCGAAGTCGACGAAGACGCCGCGCCGATCGGCGACGCGCCACGTCGTCGTCGCGACGTCCTGGTCGCCGACGCGCCGCTCGACCTCCTCCGCGAGCGCCTTCGCGAAGCGCCGCACCTCCGGGAACGGCAGCTCCGGCTTGATCGGCGCGAGGATGTGCAGCCCGGTCGCGCCGGACGTCTTCGGGTAGCGACGCGAGCCCGAGCTCGTCCATCACCTCGCTGCACGACGAGCGCGATCTCGCGCACGTACGGCCACTGCCCGTCGCGTCGTCGGGTCGAGGTCGATCAGCAGGTAGTCGGGCCGCTCGATGTCGTCGACGCGCGAGTGCCACGTGTGCAGCTCGATGCAGCCGAGGTTGATCGACCCACGCGAGCGCGGCCGCGTTGTCGATCGACCGCGAAGACGGTCGAGTGCCCGCTCGGGAACGCGACGAACTGCTCGCCGACGTAGTCCGGATGCGTCGCGGCACGCGCTTCTGGTGGAAGAAGTCGCCGTCGACGCCGTTCGGGAAGCGCTTCATGTGGAACGGCCGCCGCCGGAGGTGGGGCAGCGCGCACGCGCGCGACGTCGAGGTAGTACTGCGACGAGGTCGCCCCTTCGTCAGCGCGCGCTCCGGAAAGAAGAGCTTGTCCGGGTTGGAGATGTTGACCTCGTGGCCGCCGACTCCGCATTCGCACCTAACTTAAGCCCAGCATGAGCAAAGCCCGCCTGGCAGAAGACAGGCTTCGCGAAGATGCCGGAGGGAGAATTCGATGGGGAATTCGAGGGGAGCCGGCTTCTTCAGCATGCATCCGATCCGCCTCCGGTGCCTACCCCTGAAGGGTGATCTTGAGCCATGTCCGGGGTCAGACCTGGCGGCCGTGGCCCGTTCGACCCGTGGCTCCGGTCCCTCGCGGGCGTCGTCCGGGGGTCAGACCCGCCGACATCTCCGAGGGCGGCATGCGAATCTCGAAAAATGCTCGCTATCCTGCGCTGGACCCGGAGAAGTGGCCGAGTGGCTGAAGGCGGCGCCCTGCTAAGGCGTTAGGTGGGGATAATCCCTGCCTCGAGGGTTCGAATCCCTCCTTCTCCGTCTGTTCGCGGTGGCCACGCAGGCGCGCTCTTACGGAAACCATGTTCCCCGTATTCTATCTTCTTCGTTCGCTTTTGCTACTCCGCGCCACTCTCGCCTCCGCCCGCCGGGCACAAGCCTGGCTCCGGCGGGCTGCATGTTCGCGCATCGCGACATCAAGAAGCAGCGGGGATACCTCTGCCGCTGGCCGCAAGGCTCCCGCGGAGGGGTGGCAGAGCGGTCGAATGCGGCGGTCTCGAAAACCGTTTCGGGCCGTCTAGGTCCGACGAGGGTTCAAATCCTCCCCTCCGCCTCACCTCTTATGGCTCCCGCGGTAAAAGCGCGATCAACCGGGCGCAAAACCGTGGATTTACCCCTTCGAGTGGTTGCGGCGATGCGTGCGGCGAGCTCCGTGCGCGAGCTGACACCCAGCTTGCGATAGACCTTCGACAGGTTCCACGCGACCGTGTTCGGGCTCAGGCTGAGCTCGGCGGCAACATCGCCGGTTCCGCGGCCGACGACGACGAGCTCGACGATCCGCCGCTCGGTCTCCGACAGCTCGCCATCCGATGCGGTGCGCCCGCCGATCCGCCGCAGCTCGGAGCGCGCCTTCTCCAACCAGAGGCGCGCGCCGAGCCGCTCGAAGATCTCGGCGGCCTGCCCTTCGAGGGTCTCCCGGGCGGCGCGCTTGTGCTGCGCCCGGCGCTGCACGCGTCCCGAGCGCGAGAAGCGTCCGCGCCAGCTCGAAGGGATTCACTCCTTGAGGCGGTTCGACCGAGGGCCGCAGCCTCAAGCGCGTGCGATTGCACGTCTCTGGTCGCCCTCGATGCCTGACGTGCTTCCGCGCGCGCGCCAGCAAACGCTTCGCACAGCGGTGTCGACCCGGCGGCGTGTTCCACGAGCTGATCGAGCAGATGCTCGGCAGTCCGAAGGTCGCCGATGCCGATGAGCGCCTCGATTGCGACGGAGCCTGCGACCTGGGCGCAATACTCGTCCATTTCCCGGCCTTGCGCGAAGAGGGGCTCGACGTGTGACCATGCAGGACTCGGCGTCGCCCACGGAGTATTCGAACGACGCCAGCGCCTGACCCAGTTCGTAGGCGTAGTCTGGTGATGCCAGTGCGCTTCGCGACCTGGAGCAAGTCGGGACCCTGTTCGTACTCGACCTCGCCCTATGTGCCGATCTGGACCAGATGCGGCGGCAAAGCGAAGAAAATTGTCCCAACCTGTTTGACGCGAGCCCATCGACTCGTCACACAGTCGTGCTGCCCTCTCCCATTCCCCTGACGCGACCTCGAGCTCGGCAAGGAAGAACAGCCGCCCGGACAATCCAAGGATCGCCCCGCGTGCGGGCTTCGGCGATCAGCTCTTCAAACATCATGCGCGCCTCCGCGTGGCGGTCGCAGCGGCACAGAATCCTGGCCAGAACGATTCGTGCATCGGCGTTCCCCATCCGTGCGCTCCGCGATCTCGATCGCATCGCCCAACAGATCGCGGCGGAGACGCCCGGTGCGCCAGAACGTGACTCCCCGCAACCGTGATCAGGCTAATCGGCGAGCGTCTCCCGCTTCAGCCGAATTCTCGGCGAGGATCAGGCATCCTCGCGCCCTCTTCTCCTCGCGCCGCCGTGGGATCCCAACCGGTGGCAGCCATCCACGCAAGCTCGCAGAGAATGTGCCTTCTGGCGCTTCGCGAGACCGGGCTCGGCAAGCGCCCGGCGGTAAAGGCTCTGAGCCGTTCGAAACCCTCCGTTGATGGCCCCATGCCTCCGAGCTGACTTAACGCTTCGGCTCTGATTGGGCCCGGGGGAGGAAGAGCCAATCGCGTCGCCGAGAAGGGCCCTGTTTTTCTTGCGTTGCCCGCGGACCGGCAGCGCTCGGCGGCGGTGATGCGGCGCTGGTTGACGCTCTTCGGAGGCTGCATACTAGCGGCGTGAGCGCGACGGCACGCGCTCGGCGAGCTCCTGCCGCTGCCTGCGCGGCGCCGCGCGCATGGGCGTGCGCCGCCGCCGCGTCCGAGCGCTGCTCGCTATCTCCTCCGTCCGGACCCGGTGGCGGCGATCGCGAGATGTGCGGGCGCGCTCTTCGAGATCGACGTCCAGTTCGGCGAGGCGGCGGTGGAGCCGACGCCTTCTGTGCAGCGGCATCGCCGCGTAGCAGGCGGGGGCGAGCAGTGGATCGTGAAGTGGATCCGGTCGCCGTCGAGCTCGACTACGCCCTGCTTTCTCGGCGAACTCGATGTCGTCGACAACGGCAGCCGCAGCGGCTCGAGCAGCGTCACCGAGGGAGCCGCAAGGGCGGCGACAGCAACTAGAGCAATACGTAACTGAACGGTGGGCAATAC